>Ga0123352_10021630_pt1 | contig 10250 bp, 5 predicted proteins | sample TergutLab28metaG_FD_89700 | JGI IMG/M metagenome (GOLD analysis project Ga0123352, IMG submission 89700) | Labiotermes labralis P1 segment gut microbial communities from Petit-Saut dam, French Guiana - Lab288 P1 | ecosystem: Host-associated > Arthropoda: Insects > Digestive system > Gut ...
ACAGTGCTTTTTTTTTTTTTTGGAAGGTAACATTTCTTCATTTACTGAAGAAATTCCCCGTATTTTTTGGAACCTGAAGGTTCATTACCGTGTTCACAAGAGCCCGCCACTTGTCCCTATTCTGAGCAACATCCACTACGTCCGCGACATTGAAGTTCACTTTTTAGTATTTCACCCATCTCCGCCTAGATCAAGGCTGGCGAACCTATGGCACGCGGCATATACTACAGTCCCAATTTTTGTTGTATTTCTTTTGCCCAACCAGCGTCTCTGTATTGTGAGGAGTGTCTGGATATACACATACCTGACTGCATAGATATCGTATATGAATTGCAGTTGCTACCAAATAATATTGTGAGTGATACATTTTTACACAAATCTAGAGCGGTGCGAATTGTGTAATGTATCACTGGGCCGCCGGTCTGGTGGTGATGGGTCGAATACGTGCCATTGAACAAAACGTTTTATTCCTCCAAAACAAGAAGTAGCAGCAACCGCAGTTACTTCCACATTTTCTTCCTTAACGCATTCCTTGAGGAGACGTTTATGAGGACTATAATAATTATAATATGCATTAATTATACAATTATATTGTGCATTAATGATAATAATGCAGCAATTAATAATAATTATGGAAGGCTCTAAGGCCTTGTTTTGCTCTTCAAAATTCTCATGGGCACACAACAGGACTTCTTCAAAATTTGACTATTTGGTCACGCCCTCTCAAAAAGTTTCGCCAGCCATGGCTTACAGCTTCGAAGTTGTCCATACAAACACGCCGAGTAACAAAGTATTGCACTTACCCCTCTTAAGTAGATTATGGAAGCTTACAAATCCAATTTTGCACATTTCTGTTTCAAATGACATGGCTGCTCTCAAAATAATGGCCTAACACAGCTGATAAACTGGTTGTCTTAGTTGTGACAAATTTTAAATTTTTAAGTTGACATAGTTTATGGAATTAGGTTTCCAAAATGTTGACAGTGCACCTTATCCTAAACCATTTCACATTCACATGATCATTTTCTCTTAGCTTTCCACCTGTGCTCATGCCTTGCAAGTGGTCTCTTGCCATCAGGAGTTCCATCCAAAAATTTGTACAAATTTCATACTTTTCCCAAGTGTGCTACAAGTACTGCCCATCTTATCCTGCTTTATTTAATCACTCTAATAACACTGATTTCCTCATTCCTCCGCCTATGTACTTTCTCTTTGGTCTTCACTTTTTTTGCAGTTAACATATTTTCATGGCCCAGGATAGCTCAGTCGGTACGGCAACTCGCTCCAGGGATCAAATGCTGGTGGGGGCAACATTTTCCACACCTGTCCAGACCACCCAGTCTCCTGTATAAGAAGTACTTTCCCCGAGGGTAAACGACCGACGGATGGCATCTATCACTAAGGTTAAAGAAATAATAGACTACACCTCTTCTCACAGTCAGGGTCTTCAAATACTTTCAGGGTAGTGACTTAAATATATTTTAATTAACCCTGAAAAATTCTGCTCTCATACATTCTCTATTACTGCAGCAGTTTACATGTCACCACTGTTATCGTGGGTGGCTATGCACATTGCATCCAAACTAGTGACAGCACAACCCTGCTTGTAATCTCTCACTATTATTACTTCTTCAGAAGTAAAACGTAGCCATCAAGAGTGCACCTGAAATACATTAAACAGAACTTTCCACAGAGTTGCTTTTATAATACACTGTTAGATTTTTGCAAGGGATTTTTATTTCATAGGGACAGGTGGCAGGAACTTGTGAACACAGGAATGAAAATTCAGATTCCATAAAGTGCAGGTAATTTCTTGACTAGCTGAGGATTTGTTAGCTTCTCAGGAAGGAATCTTCTCCATGGAGTTAGTTACTTCATGTGTTCAGTTTAAACATATGTGGCGAACGCCAGTGACTGGCGCACTCAGCTGCTACTGATGCCAGTCAGTATGAGGAATTTTAACTGGCCAGCCGGTTGCCTGCTGCATGAGCACTAAGTTCTATGTCCTCTAGGTGAACTGACTTTGGATACTATTAAGTGGTCACCTGTAAATGAAGAGTCAACATAACAGTAAAGTGGCATAGTTACATGTGGTACAAATGAATGTATACATATTCATACTTGTTGACAGGTGATAGTAGAAAATAGTTTCCAAACAGTCAACATGCAACTCTTTTACTAGCAACATAGGATGTTATAAGTTTGGATGCTCATGCATGGGGGTTAATGTGATGTACAAAAGAAGATAAGAAAACTTTACACCTCAAGTAATCCTACCACATTGCTAATCGAAGACAAATCAATAATGGCAGTTTTGTGCTTCATGTCGTCACAAGTAGACGTGAAATGTATAGAAATGTCTTGTAACTTCATTTTTATGACACTTTGGATTTTAGTTGTAAATTTTATTGAATATTTTGTTTTTATTAGTCCTTTATTGGGAATAATATTTTATGTATTTTATAAGGTCGATTGTGAAGGGAGGACTATTCTGTAGCACACTTTTCCTTTATGTAGTTGTAACTGCTACCTGATGATGGTCGAATGAAAGGCCAAAATGTGACATGGAAAATAATAATAAACGAACATAGTGTTCCGGTATTGTGTTGATTTGGAGTGGATTGTTAATGATTAACTAGTACAATGAGATAATGATGTCCAGATTTTCATTGTATATTTCTGGCCTACTAAATGGTTTGATGTACTGCTGTCTGTTTAATCCACACTTCCTTTGAAGAAGGAACCATTTTTCCTTCTTCCCATTTGCACTTCATACAGTAGAATCTCGATAGTTTTTAGGTGAACAAGACCAAGGTTGAATCAAATTACTGAAAAGCACATATTACTTGGATTACAATATTTTACAGCATATGATTATTTATATAGGAATAGTATTACTATGTATTATGTATATAACATCGTATTATAATATCATTGTGTAGTAATACAGTAGAATAATAATCTAAACTACAAAGTTGCATTTTACAGAAATCAAACACACACATGCACTTCAGCTGAATTTTGTACCCACCATACAAATGACCTCAACTACAGTACATTTTCTTGGGTGATACCACCTCATTTGGACCTTCCTAAACTATATGAGACTATAATATGTAAAAGCGAATGGCCTAGCATTACAGATACTGGCCTGTGCATGTTTAATTGGTAGCAAATTGCATGTCCATGCTAAGCCAGAAAATCTTCGGCAATCACAAGATACAACTGGTATTTAAACCCCTCACATAATGGTTAAGAATAACCCCAATGGAACTGAGTCCCTGCAAAACTATGATACATTCAAATGGTCAAGGAAATACACACCTTTTACATAATCTGAATTTTCATTATTGTATCCTTAAGAATCATTTTACTGTTATCTTCAACATGTTTCTGACAAAAAAAATGGATCCAGGATAGCACAGTCAATGTAGTGAGTAGGCTGTGGACTGGATAACAGCAGAACTGTGGTTTGATTCCCGGCAGAGGCAAGAGATTTTTCCACACTCCCAGAGCATCTAAATCAGCTCTAGGACCCGTCCAGCCTTCTATTCTAGCGGCTACAAACAGCAGGTCTAGCGGCTATGAACAACAGGTCTAGTGGGTGCAGCTCAACCTTACTGGTTGAGCTGCACCCATCCTTTACCTTGGCACTACAACTTCCATGTCCCAGATGTTTCAGCATATTGGGAGTAATGTGTGGCACCCACTGAACAGAAGGCTGGATGGGTCCTAGAGCTGATTTGGATGCTCTGGGAGTGGGGAAAAATCTCTTGCCTCTGCTGGGAATCAAACCACAGTTCTGCCGTTATCCAGTCCGCAGCCTACTCTTGCCTTCACGGAATGTACAGGGACAGCTTTACCTTGACAGTGCAGAGGATGGGAAACCTAAGGAGGGTCAAGACATATGAGGGAACCAGAGAAACTGGGTTCTCACTGCTAAATTTCCTGGCACACAATTGATGGAACATTACCGAGTTATTCACTTTACGACAACAGTATCACAGCTTTGGTCATATAAATAAATAAATACTGCTCCTGCAATGAATAGAAACATCCATCCAATATTTTGTTTCAAAGATGTGTCATTATATTATGTATATGGTTGCACATCAAAGGCCAATATGCATAGGCCATTAATGTAAGAAAGTTGCTGGTATCAGGACCTTTTGGCAGAGTTGCAGTGGGAAACTCTTGAAACACCCATTAGAGTCTGTGAACATCAGCTCTCAAACTCTTCTTGAAAATGAACAGATCGCTCTAATGAAAACTGTTATCACAGACTAAGATCCAGCAACAGTGGGAAGATGTTTAGAACATGCTTAGGAAAATCAATGCATTAAAGTAACTCTCACTTTTCACAAGTGTCAAAACACATTCCTCTTGAAGGCAAAGAAAAAAACTACTCACATACCACGCATGTTGCCACTGTTTTTTACTTCCAATGTTAATTATAGAAATAAACATACACAAACTGTATTCTAAAAATGTTTTACCGAGTTCCTGGTTACCACACAGAAAAAACGTGTCTATGGGAATGTCTGTGCAAGGAAAACATTATTTTGATGTATACATTCATAAAATTCAGTGTTGTGAATAAAATTACTTTTATTTTTCATAGATTTCAAATAATTAATTATTAATTTTGAGTATTTATGTTGAATACAAGTTTATCTAAGGCTGCCCATTTCATGAGTTAATGTAAAGCATAGGACAATACAAAACAGTGTAAGTAATCACAGAGATAACTATTCTTTTATATCCTGTGAAACACTAACATAGCCAATGTGGTACTGAAAACACTATTTAAAAGAAGTACTCTGTTTTTAACAGCTAAAAAACTATAAGTATATATAGTGTACACACACACATGCATCATATATCATATAACATTAATCTTGGTTCTTTGATGCACATTCTATTGTCTGCAGTAACATAACAGTACATAAACAACATCTTTCAAAGAACACTGCAAGTATGTGAAAGTGACATAAAAATAGTTACTCAGAGTATAGTAACATCAAATATAAGAACCACTGTAACTGCAATTTCAATATATGAATTCCTTAACTTGAAAAAGATTTAAAAAACCCTCCAAAACCATATAATCTGTGCACATAATTTCAATATTACAGCACTCTTATTAAGCACCAAAATAAAAGGCATTTAAAAACAAGAAAACATGCACATCTGAAAATATAGTGAAGTAACTGCAATTTGATGCCAATGAAATGGAAACAAACTTTAGTTACTTGTAGAAATACAAATTAATATACGTTACTAAACATCCATTACAGAAGCTACTGATCTAACAGATTAATCACAGTCAACATAAAATATTCCCTGGAGTAAGAACCAGCAAATAATGGTTCAACATCACCTATGTTATAAGCATGTAATAATACTGCTGGCACACCATCCTCACTTTGCTGTTAGCAACATGTGTTATGAAACAGAAATTTAAACCACACACTTGAAAATTTAAAATCCTTATATGAAGAAAAGGATGAATCTGCAAATTCTTGCATGAAACTTGTACCTCAACCCTCCGACGTGCATGCTTGTCCCCTGATGCCGGCACATTTGTATCTGCTTTTTTCTGGAATATCCATCGCAAACTGCCACCTTTGGTCTTCAGCAAACAAATTTCATACTACATACTCTTTATATTTTCTGTAATATCATGATGCTTACTTTGGTAGACAGGTACCAGTGTTTAAGAGGAACCTGCTGCTTCTACTTCAGAGTAAAGTACCTATTCTAACCTACCAATGGAGGCAGCAGACTTTTTCTGCAACACTGTTACCTATCCACCAATATTCAGTGGATGGAGTACTAACCCTTTTGACACACAGCACAAGTCACAACAAAATCGTGGTGCAATGTCTGCTATTTCAAAGTTCAGCTTAACAAAAATATGATGATGTTCAGGGTTACAGCATATTATCATAAAATGACAGGAAATGTATACATAACATTGTGGCTTGTTCACATAACTATTGCTACCATGGAAATGCAAACATTTCTTGTATTGTTGTGCTACCTGTCACTGCCAAATACATACTGAAAATGTTACCATGGAAATGAAACAATGAGTCATCTTTGACTGGTGCACAGCAAATAATTTTATGGCAAATTTATGTTGCCAACAACAATACGTACTTCAGTCTTCATGTAAAGTGCCCAGTACTTCAGTCCGATTTTAACCAATCTGGCTTTTCTTGACAGATTTCCATACAAGACCCCAATATCAATTTTCCCAAAAATCCTTCCAGTGCATGCCGAACTGATACTTGCAGACAGAGAAATGGGCCAACATAACGAAGCTACAGAGAAACGGACAGACAAACGTGGCAAAGCTAATAGGCACTTTTCATATATATGCAAACATGAATCAAAACAATGCATTTCTTCTGATAACTTGCAGAGGGGTAAAACTGTTTCATGGACTGACAGTGCTCAGAGGCATAAAGTGTCAAGAACACTGACCAGAGATGATGGATATTGGTAAAACTACAATCACTTTTCTACAGCAAGCTACCTGAAAGCAGAGAAGGATGCAGATGGGTAAATTTCATGGTTACTGCACTGATGCCGTGTAAACCATAGCAGGCCACAGTCTACAGCTGTCACAATAGGACAACGAATCACATGTTGAAAACAAATTTCCCCTACAGCAGTATATGTAACCATGCTAAAGGGAGAAAACTTGCCAAAAATATATCAGTTCATTAACATTTCTGAATTTGTGGACCACAAAAAACCTTCTTAAAAGTAATATTATTAATTGCTTAATTTCATATTAATGTGATTTCAGGAATTTGAGGAACTGGACTACAACTAATATTGTGACCATTAGCTTTCACTTTTCAGACAATGCCATTGACCAAACATGATATGGGTAGCTTAGTCTGTATAATGATTAACCTAAGAGGTTGGACAACTGAAGGAGCGGTAAATTTGCACTGTGCAGAAAGGGAATAAATCTTCACTGTCTATAACAGCTTTGGGGCCTCCTACCCAGTAGATGGGTACTGCAGGCTCTTCCCCCTGCAGTAATGTGGCATGACATGATATTAACCACTCACCTTCATCTTATAAGAGAGTGCAAACATAACTGCATTAAGGAGTCCAAGGCTTATTTGCAGTACTGTGCCTATCTAAACACAATGACCAAAGCAGCATTACAGCTATAATGGGAGCCATTATCACAACAGAACCAAAAAGGAATGAATGAACACAACAATTCAAATGCACATTTGGAAGAAAAGCTGAACTATTAGCTGTCTCAATGCATGACTCTTAATATAGAAACTCCAGAACAGTTGGCATTACAGCCATGTTTTTGGAACTTACATTTACCACACTGTACCTAAACTGGGAAGAAACTGTTTTCTGTTGAAAAGTTAAAAGGACTGCATTATGAAGATGTCTTAATCTTCAAGCACAGGGAATCAGCACAAAGTAGACAAAACAATACAAACACCTAATATCCAATCCATAAGGTTTACCAAATGTCACTATCGACATTATCTGAACTGAACTACAATTACGCAAGTCACAGAAACAGGCAAAAGCAACTACTTTGCCTTTATTAAATCACGTTCTAGAAAACAATTCTGGCACCTTCGGAAAGGAAATGAACAAAATTATTTTTTAACCTCACTTGTATAATCAACAAAACAGAGCAAAATCTAGCACATCAGAAAAAATAAAAATGCAAAATTCATAAATTTCATACTGTCCGATGTGTCTGTGTACACCTTACAATCTCACACAATATTTTATATAGGTAGAGAAGAATATCATACTGGTTATGACCAGACTTCCACCATCAGGATCTAGTGGATACAACACAGTCTCTCTGAAACATAAGTATATTTCTAAAAGATAAGCTTCTTGTTACAACCTACAAGACAAATCCCATTCTTCATAAACACTATAGTGAGAACCTAAAACCTCAGAAATATTGTTTATGTAACACAGGAACCATAAGATGGTTACTTACAACTATATGGAGCAATGTTTAATGCCTAATGTGAGACATTTCAGCTTATCTGTAAGCCACCGTTAGGCACAGGATAAAATATGTGACAAAAACCTCACATAGAAAGTTAACAGCTGATACTGTACAACATATGGGACGGTCATATACTGATTTTTAACAGCCTAATCTCAAACACAAAATGTCTAAGAAACTGACAGCATAGATGATAACAGATGGAAGTGTCATAAGACTATAGAAACATTATCAATTAATGCTCAATGACCAAATAATATTCTGGGATAAATTTCTGTTTATAGACAGTACGAAGTACAGTCCAAATCAGTTATAAAGACATCAGTTTATGTAGCACTTCAAATATAACATCAAATATTCTCAGGTATCTATTAACTGCTAATAATATCATACTTCTTGGTAAGAACACTCTTGATAATGATACAAATTATTCAGTCTCTTTTCTAGAGTTTGAGTGTACATATAAAAATTTTATGAGAACTTTCATACAACGACAAAATGGGTACCGGGTCTTCCCAGGGGTAAAGTGCGGCCAAGGCGTGTTGCTGACCACTCACCCCCCTTCTAGTGCTGTGGTCATGGAAGAGTAGAGCTATAACTCTACCCACCCTCTGGGCCACACCGGGCCTGTAACGGGAAAACTTTTCATACACTGACATTCCATGGAGGAACACAAGGTTAGGCATATCCATTTATAATTCAAAACAATCTCCTTTGTGGTAAATAATGTGGCACAGTTCATTCTAATCACATACCAGATTAACTGGTTACCACTAAAGATGTCCATTTCAGTTATACCATATAAATGCAGAATGCTTACAAAAGAGAACAAAGTGAAGTCTTTACAACATATATACCCCTGCTCGCAGAATACAGCAAAACTGAAACTGTTCATGAAAGATGAATTTTCTAAATTCTAAAATGAAAGATAAATTTTGGGGTTACAGATGCTACACACTTTTTCATAGTATATTATGTATCAATTTCTCAGTACAAACACAATTTCTGTAACTAACTTCACCCAGCACAGTACTTTTTCAGAAACTTGCAGTTACTTGCCTGGCCAAGAAATTCTTCAACTTTTAAGAAACCCAAATGTTCATGATTGTTCTCAAGAGCCATTCTCTTTCCAAGCTACATGAATCCCTTCCACCCCTCACACTGTATTATTCATTCAGCTACAGCTTGATCTCACAAATGGTCTTCTTCCTTACTAACATTAAGAGTCCATACAAACAATTTAAAGATGTTGAAACTGAAAGTTTTTCTGCACAAACAGTGCGACTGTCAATTTGTGTGGGCTGTTTATAAGTTTAAAGAAATGGCACATAAAACATTCAGTCCCCACATGTATATTACAGACACTGGCTTGAATATGCTATATCACATGTACATATACTGTGTTGAAACAGAAACTGGAGGTTATTTTAATGCCTTCCAGTGCTGAAAGCATTATAAGTCAAAGAGCCACTACCACATTCATGAGAGAAAAATATATCTAAATCAACTAATCCAGAAACGGTGATATTAAATCAATAAGTACAAGATAAATTTTAAAACTGAGGCTCTGCCATAACTCTAGTGGCTGGTCATTGGCTTCTCAATGCAGAGGTACAGATTCAATCCCAGGGATGTCCACATGAGATTGTAGTGTACAAAGTGGTAGTAGGGTGGGATTTTCTCCAAACACTTCAATTTCCCTTGTCAACTGTAATTTTACCACTCCCCAAAACTGATCACACAGCAGGCCACAGTACCAAAAGGTTGTCTTATCATATTCAAAAGGACTCCCTTTAGTTATCATTTGCATGTGAACTTGAAACCAAACACACATACAGCACAGAGTATACTCACTTAAGATAAAACTATGGTACATCCCAGCTGTACAGATACTTCATAAATATTTCCAAGCATTTTGACAAAATAACAAAATGTTAATACTAAATACTGTTGTGATACTACAGGTATCTAAGGATCATTATCTTATAAACTCATTCTATTAATATTTTCTTATACTTCTAAGTTCCCCTTGCTTATTATATTAGTAACATACCAATTCCTTACTCAGCTCAAATTTGGAAAGGCACTCATTACTGGAACCCCCCCTTCAAAAAAAAAAAAAAAAAAAGTCTAAGAACCCCTTACAACCCACAATTAAAAAAAAATAAAAGCAACTTGAGGCAGAGATCCTCACCAACAAAAAAAACAAAACAACCTAAACCACCACCAA
>Ga0123352_10021632_pt1 | contig 10249 bp, 5 predicted proteins | sample TergutLab28metaG_FD_89700 | JGI IMG/M metagenome (GOLD analysis project Ga0123352, IMG submission 89700) | Labiotermes labralis P1 segment gut microbial communities from Petit-Saut dam, French Guiana - Lab288 P1 | ecosystem: Host-associated > Arthropoda: Insects > Digestive system > Gut ...
ATTCACCAGTCCATTTAAATCGGCCGGTGGGCGTCAGTTCAGTCGACTACTGGCAGCAGAGGTGTGCACATCAGCGGTAGTAATGCTGGATACACCATGTTCCGAGGTAGTGTGAAGGGTACTGGCTACCCACTGCATTCACCAGTCCATTTAAATCGGCCGGTGGGCGTCAGTTCAGTCGACTGCTGGCAGCCTAGGTGTGCACCATCAGCGGTAGTAATGCTGGATAGACCATGTTCCGAGGTAGTGTGAAGGGTACTGGCTACCCACCCAAATCGCCAGTTTCCCATTCATTTCCCCTCCCGTGCGACATCGTGTGCCATAACATTTCAACTGGAGTCTAACATATGGATAAAAAAGATAGACTTAACAAACCACTAATTTGCTGCCAGGTGTTTTGTGACGCACCGCTGCAGGCATTCAAAAATCAAATTTCATTTATTACTTATATTTACGAGAAACAGCAGCGATCAGGACTATCCCCATTCTGTCCCATATTTACATAAAATAGAATGCATGCACAAATTACGTCCGTTCTTCATAGTAAAGTAACGTAACGTAATAATCAATATTTCGCCGTGATACATTGTTAGACTAATAAGACGGTTCTTCTCTATACGTCAGGAAGACGTGTTAAAAGATTCTGGCCTTCGACATCCAAATGCCCCTGCATCATGAAAAATTCTTAACCATTTGGGGTCGGAATTATTTTTTTTAATTTTAGCACACCTGTATATAAAATGTTAATAATACAGGAACCAAATACTTTAGAATTATGAAACAAACTGCATTTTGAAGAGAAAAAGACGGAGAGTATACACCATGTTTAAAATATTCAGTACCTATATATGTTGAATAAATATATAAAATGCAAATTTAGAGGTTAGCGGTGCGGTAAGACCACTGTAGTTGATATTAAGCGTCAAAAGGTTAAAATAAAACCATCCACACGCACTAATTTCTCAGATTCATTTTTGGAATAAAACTCTACATGTTTCGGACAGTTCCTCTTTCCATCAACAGGAGTTTTTCACTTTACACACAGCAATGGTATATGTCAACAAATCTGAACGACATATACCAATGTGTGTATACAGTGAAAAACTCCTGATGATGGACAGAGAAAATGTCCTAAACATGTAACATTTTATTCCCAAAACAAATTTGAGAATTTGGTGCAACTGGTTGGTTGTATTATAAGAATTTGTTTTTCGTACAGGTAAATTGTTACCAAATTCTGATGTAGATAATTTGTTAAAACGTGAATTTTTACAGGTACAGTGTGTATAACTTACTGTAAATAGGCAAACAAAATGGCAGGACGAAACCACATTTTAAAGATTGATAATCGTTCCTGTTAAGGGTGGAAGAGTTCCTATATTTGAGGGCAAACTTAAGAAATCAAAATTCTATTTAGGATGAAATTAAGAGCAGACTGAAGTCAGGGAATGCTTGCTATCATTCGGTGTAGAATGTTTTGTGTTCCGGTTTGCTATCCAAAAATTTAAAGATTAAGATATACAGAAATATAATTTTGCCTGTTGTTTCGTGTGTGTGTGAAACTTGGTCGCTGATATTGAGGGAAGACAGTAAGATGAGGGTATTTGAGAATATGGTGTTGAGGGGAATATTTGGGCCTAAGAGGGACGTGGTGACAGGGGAGTGGAGAAAACTACATAATGATCTGTACTGCTCACCAAATATTGTTCGGTTGATCAAATGGGAAAGATTGAGATGAGCTGGGCATGTAGCGCGGACGGGGAGACGTAAAGCGTATACAGGGTTTTGGTGGGGAAACCTGAGGGAAAGAGTCGACTGGGGAGACCCAGGCGTAGATAGGAAGATAATAATAAAATTGAACTTTGGGCAGTGGGATGTGGGAATATGGACTGGATAGAGCTGGCTCAGAATAGGGACAGGTGACGGGCACTTGTGAATGCGGTATTCAACCTTCGGAATTCATAAAATGCGGGGAATTTCTTGACTAGCTGCAAACCGTTCTGTTTCTCAAGAAGGACTCTCCTACATGGAATAAGAAAGTAAGTAAGTAAGTAAGGAAAACAAAGACTTTGTCAAAGAATAATCAAATGCCTAAAGAAGTCCTGGCGTTACTGAAATTTTAAATTTTGTATTGGTTTATTATGCTTTTGTCATACATTCCCCAAAGTAAAAATTATATCGAATAAATTTTAGGTACCATCTGACTAATGCAATAAACCTAAAGAATTACTTCTTCGTAAATTCATGTTAAAAATAATTTTTGTTCTTTTTAATTTTTTAAGTTCGAATTAGAAAAAAAAATTCTTGATGCGTGTCAGATTTGTTCATAAAGTTGCAAATCATTTTGGGAGTTGCGCCATACTGAATAGCGGAGATTTTCCGACGGTTAGAATAACTCATTGTCTACAAATTCAGGAACAAGCTGCCCAATGTGAGTCTGCGGCTTTAAAAATCAAAATTTCCTAACTCCACCGACCTCAAAGAAAAATGTAACAGAACTCCATTATTATTATTATTATTATTATTATTATACAAACCGGTCACATTTATAGACCACTATTTTACTTTCCAGTACTTCAATTATCAGAATTCATTCGTATTTAAACTTTTAAAGACCAAACGTAATCTGCTTTATATAAGGAATCTGTCCGTACCGCGCTGTAAACACTTTCCACCACGGTTATTTAAAGACCAAACGTAATCTACTTTATATAAGCAATCAGTCCTTACCGCGCTGTAAACATTTTCCACAACGGTTATTCAAAGACGAAACGTAATGTGCTTAATGTAAGGAATCAGTTCGTACCGCGCTGTAAACACTATCCACCACAGTCATTGAAAGACAACACGTAATCTACTTTATATAAGGAATCAGTCCGTACCGCGCTGTAAACACTTTCCACTACGGTTATATAAAGACGAAACCTAATCTGTTTATATAAGATATCAGTCCGTACCGCGCTGTAAACACTTTCCACCACGATTATTTAAAGACCAAAAATCATGTGCTTTATATAAGGGATCAGTCCGTACCGCGCTGTAAACACTTTCCACCACGGCTATTTAAAGACCAAACGTAATCTGCTTTCTATAAGCAATCAGTCCGTACCGCGCTGTAAACACATTCCACCACAGCTATAAAATCCAGTCAGTTAATGACGTATACAGCAAAGGCCGCTGTCTGTTCTCAAATCCGTACGAAAAACTGAATGCAAAGCGAGCATCGTGTAAATTTTTTTAATATTGATCCTAGCGGTACGTAGAGAAACCTCTAGAATTTGAAAGGTTATATCTCACTGAATACGGCTCTCTTAAACGTAATGTTTGCACCCTACATCAGTGGTAACTAAACACTTTGTTATCCAACCAATGCACAATATACAATATGTAGATATAATTATAATTATAAAATATTTATTAGTGCTCCAACATGTTTCGGACCACAGAGTATTCATCATAAGGGAGCCTTGTACAGAGCTTGGCTAAAAATTACAAGAACGATTCTATCGTGTCCGTTGACATGGACATGTTGCCATAACACCGACCTTTTCCGTATCAACGTAAACGAAAGAATCATTCCTGTAATTTTTAGCCAAACACTGTACAAGGCTCCCTTATGATGGATCCTCTGTGATCCGAAACATGTTGCAGCAGTTTAAAATATTTTACAATTTCAATTGTATATACGTGTATAAATTTGCCTGTTGTTTTTTATGGGTGTGAAACTTGGTCGTTGATATTGCGGGAGGTGATGAAGCTGAGGGTATTTGAGATCATGGTGCTGAGGAGAATATTTGGAACTGGGAGGGACGAGGTAACGGGGGAATGGAGGAGATTGCATAACGAGGAGCTAAATGATCTGTACTGCTCACCCAATATTGTGCGGGTGATAAAATCGAGAAGAATGAGGTGGGCTGGACATGTGGCGCATATGGGCGAGTAGAGGGTGTGTATAGGGTCTTGGTGGGGAAACCGGAGGGAAGGAGACCACTGGGGAGACCTAGGCGTAGATGGGTGGATAATATTATGATGGATCTCCTGGAGGTGGGATGTGGATATGTGGACTGGATTGGGCTGGCTCAGGTTATAGACAGTTGGCGGACGCTTGTGAATGCGGTAATGAACCTTCGGGTTCCGTGAAATGCGGGGAATTTCTTGACTAGCTGCAAACCAGTTAGTTTCTCAAGAAGGACTCTACACCGTGGACTAAGTAAATAAGTGAATTTTGCATGGATTGTATAACAAATTACAGTTGTCATCATTACGTTCTTTCTTCCTGCCGCTGAAGCTCTTGCTACTTTGCCTTGTGCCCATGTCTGATCTTAAATTGAATTCGCTTCTGTTACCTGGAATCCTGCAACACTACCTGATTCTGCAACAAATTTGCAGTTTTCAAATCAAATTCCCTTATTTATGCTGCTTTAGAATCTTTATTAACTTTGTCTGTATTAAACACGATGATTTTTTGGCTAATTTAAATTCATCAATATTTCACTCAAGGCGCCGGCATCCCAACGCCCTGCTTCCTGTTATAATTTCAGTAACACAGTCAGGTTCTCTTCTACTCTCCGTGACGTCAGTCTTTTGTCTACCCTCGACAACAGATAATCTGTATCTGATGAACTGCCCTGTACTTCAGCCAGCTATTGTAGAGAGTCTAATGTTTCTGCAGGTTAATTGATATTTCGCTACAATATCCAGGCCTTCTTACCGACTTCACCTCTGCTTCTTATAATTAATCACTGTCTATTCTCTATGTTTATTAGTTCCTTCTATTCTTAAAGTCTCTTAAGTATTATCTCCAACTATTTTATTCACCTCTGCGTTTCTATTTTATTTTATCGCCTCTGGTATTTTTTGCAACATACAAGTTTTATTCAAATAGTATCCGGATTGGAATTGTAGTGGTTGTTCACTGGGTGGGATGTGTTTGCAACCAGTCTTGACATGTTCGTACATGTCTTAGCAACTCATGACACAAGTCGCAAGTGTCTGCGTTTGTACAGTTGGCTGTGGTCGGTAGCAGAAATAACACGTGTGTTTATATCATAGAGATTTTTACGATGTGCGAGGAAGTACCGAACAGCGCATTTGCATCAAGTTTTGTTTTAAAATCGCAAAATCCGCAACGGAAACGTGTCAATTATTGTAGCAAGCATACGGTGAAGATGCAATGGGTCGTACACAAGTGTTTGACTGGTTCCGTCGATTTAAAGAAGGTAGAATCTCCGTTGAACGCGACCGCCCGCTCGGGATGACCGTCAACATAGAGAAACGAGGAAATGATTGCTAAAGATAGAACAATCTTTCGCAATAACAGGAGATTGACAGTACGAGTGGTAGCGGATGACTGTGGGATCTCCGTGGGCTCATGCGATGCAATTTGAACCGATGATCTGCACATGAAATGTGTGTGCGCGAAGTTTGTGCCGCGTTTGCTAACAGGCGACCAGCGGGAGCTACGTCAGACAATCGCCCGTGATTTGTTTGAGTGTTCTTGTGAAGACGTGCAGTTTCTTAAGAACATTGTGACAGGTGACGAGTCCTGGGTCTACGGGTACGACCCGGAGACAAAACAGCAACCGTCACAGTGGAAGGGTCCCGCGTCTCCGCGACCAAAGAAGGGGCGTCAGGTGCGAAGCAAAACAAAGGTCATGTCACTGATTTTTTTTTTGATTCTGAGGGTATAGTACACCACGAGTACGCTCCCGATGGGCAAACAATTAACAAGGAATTCTACGTGGAGTTCTTGAGACTTTTGCGTGAATCAGTTCGCCGAAAAGGACCGGAAAAATGGCGGGATGGCGACTGGGTCCTGCACCACGACAATGCGCCTGCACACACTTCACATTTTGTGCGTCAGTTTTTGGCCAAACACGGCACCGCTCAGTTGCAGCAGCCGCCATACTCACCAGATCTCGCACCGTGTGACTTTTTCCTATTCCCAAGTCTTAATAAAGTTCTGAAAGGACACCGATTTGAGGCAACGGAGGACATCAAACGAAATTCGACGAAGACACTATTAGACATCCCGAAAGAGCAGTTCGCAAAATGTTTCCATCAGTGGCAGAAACGTTGGGCGAAGTGTGTAGCTGCGGAAGGGAACTATGTTGAAGACAATTAGGGTTAAAACCTCGTAAGCCTTACCTACTTCATGCATTGTGGTCAGTCCGGACAGTTTTTGAACAAACCTCGTATACTTAAAAGTTACTAACGTAGAGAATATGGTGAGATCCTGGTAATGACAGCAATTTTAACGCGTACCGTTTGGTGACCTACGTTTGGCAACGCTGAGAGCCCTCTCTTTTTATTGTCTGCACAATGTCTCAACACTGAACCAATCATGAAATGCGCCACGTGCGGTATTTAAATTATTCTGCGGCGTATTTAAATTTTGCGAGCGCAAAATTTAAATACCCCGCAGAATAATTCGGCGAACTGGACCTTACAGATGGGGTTAAACCCGGCATTTAAATGGTTAACATTTTGGCGCCTGTATTATTTTCTTAATTTTAGCACACCCTGTATATAAAGTGTGAATAATACAGGAACCAAATACGTTAGAATTATGAAACAAACTGCATTTTGAAGAGAAAAAAACGGGGAGTACGTACCATGGTTAAAATATTCAGTACTTATATTTGTTGAATAAATATATAAAATGCAACTTTAGAGGTTAGCGGTGCGGTACGTCAACTATAGTTAACGTTAGGCGTCAAAGGGTTAATATTATATGTTTTGCTCTTATTTTACTCCATTTTCATCTTTTAAAAGCACTTAATCTTTAGACGCCTAACGCCAACTATAGTTGACGTACCGCACCGCTAACCTCTAAAGTTGCATTTTATATATTTATTCAACAAATAGAGGTACTGAATATTTTAAACACGGTATATAATCTCCTTTTTTTCTCTTCAAAATGCAGTTCTTTTCATAATTCTAACTTATTTGGTTCCTGTATTATTCACATTTCATGTACAGGGTGTGCTAAAATTAAAAAAAATAATTCCGGCGCCAAATGGTTAATATGATGCCTTTCATTTTACTTACGTACTCAGTTACGAGAATTAAGATACCACACCTCCAATCACAGTTTCATCCTAACCCTACACATAACCAACCGGAAATATCCACAACCAGCTACCAACAAATTCATTAACCCAATAGACATCCCACAGACTTAGCTTAACAAAAGCATGTAAAATGATGATGAGATCTCAAAATCACCACGTGATTTAGGCATATTATATAAAAACTCTTTTAGCAACAAATTTGTCAAAACCTGTAAGATGGCCGCTATAGGCCGAAACATGTAGTTTTTAAATTGCTATTAAACACCATCATTTATCCATATATTTATAGTTGTGCTTTTGACTAAATTTACCTCAACTTATACTTAAGTATATTGTACTTAGCTTGAGCTATTTGGGTAACTGGAAGTCGAGTTGTTGGTACAGCACTTCAATTAATTTCAATGAATTCATATTATTATTATTATTACTGACGAGCATTATAAGAAGCCTACAAATAAATTCCACCACGCCTTACAGCTCGGTAACAAACTTCAGTGGTAATTATATGCGCATTACATTCATGAACACAACCGCTTGTCCGCCATTATGTGGCGACCATTTTCATCTGCAGGCAGTGACGTAACAAATGAAGCTCTAATGGCGGTGCAGGCATTTGCAAGACACACCTGCAGCCTTCTGATTGTAGTGCATGAATGCTTTAGATGTCACGTGACGAACTGTACAACACAGAAGCAACTTAGCGCCATCCCTTGGCAGAAATAATTTCGTGTTCGCTTGTAAGAAAGTTAGGAATATCTTGTTATATCATTTCGTGTAATGACACAATAATATGTTAACACTAAGGCAATTCCCTTTACTTATTGGTCCACATCCAGTAGTGTGAGAAGCCGGCAGAGATTGAACCTCTCTGTTTAGTGTTTAGAACACACGCTTCGTATTCGTTACATGCAAACTTCGAACCTCGGCCCGGTAGCCGGCTACCCTGAAGTGGTGTCCATCAGTTCCTCCCACCAAAACCCTTATGCACACGACCAAGCACCTTCTCAAGCCACCTCACTCCCATCACACTCTCAGAACTCATCTCCCTGCCACTCATTCTGACATCGTTTCACTGTCGCAATCCCCATTGCCACTCCCACTAAAGTTCTCACCACACAATACTTTATTCACCCTGTCATTCTCACATACATGCTACAAGCCCAACCCATCATACACTCCCTGAACATTTAGCAGCAAGTTGACTGAAACAAGCAGCTACTTTTGCGTCACTATTCGCTTAACCAATTTCCTGTTCAGAAACAATATTAAAATCTACAATACTCCAAAACATGAATGGTATTGGCCAGATTTCTACCTGAGCTTAGGTTTCGCTACACAACAGAACTAACCTTCGTGTCTACCCTAAGGCTGTGGGTTTGAGTCCGGGTTATATCATTGCCGTTTTTATTGTGCTCCGTTCGTTATTGGCTCAGCTCTGCTAACTGCACAGCGCGACAGACACGTCAAACGGACGCTGTTTGGAAGAATGAAACAGATTGGTCGCCGGAAGGGACGTGCGTTGCAACATGTTGCAAATTGCTTGTTTTATTTCCAGTGGTTTAAAATGTATTCGTATTATTGGATATGCCATTATGGTTGGTCTAAAGGGCATAACGACGGCTTTTAACTCTATGCTTAATTTAAAGAATTTTTACTTCTAAACCAAAACCGCTTCACAGTGCCACTTCTAAACAAAAACCGATTCACAGCGCCACTTCCAAACCAAAACCGATTCACAGCGCCACTTCTAAATCAAAACCGAATTACAGTGCCACTTCTAAACCAAAACCGATTCACAGCGCCACTTCCAAACCAAAACCGATTCACAGCGCCACTTCTAAATCAAAACCGATTCACAGCGCCACTTCTAAACCAAAACCGATTCACAGCGCCACTTCTAAATCAAAACCGAATTACAGCGCCACTTCTAAAACAAAACCGATTCACAGCGCCACTTCAAAACCAAAACCGCTTCACAGTACCACTTCTAAACCAAAACCGATTCACAGCGCCACTTCTAAATCAAAACCGATTCACAGTGCCACTTCTAAACCAAAACCGATTCACAGCGCCACTTCCAAACCAAAAACGATTCACAGCGCCACTTCCAAACCAAAACCGCTTCACAGCGCCACTTCTAAACCAAAACCGATTCACAGCGCCACTTCTAAACCAAAACCGATTCACAGCGCCACTTCTAAATCAAAACCGTTTCACAGTGCCACTTCTGAAACAAAACCGATTCACAGCGCCACTTGTAAACAAAAACCGATTCACAGCGCAACTTCTAAACCAAAACCGATTCACAGTGCCACTTCTGAACCAATACCGCTTCACAGTGCTAATTCTAAACTAATACCGCTTCACAGTGCCACTTGCTGCCACCTTGCTCTAATGCCGTCTAATTACGTACTTCAATAACTCGAAAATACAAAACCAGCGGACAGAGCAGTCAGCTGCACACAGTTTGTATGCAAGTGTAATATCGAGGGTTGTCACCGTTCGTTCAGACGTTTTCTGGCAGAAAGTTACAAAATCATGGCCCTGTCTTTCGATGCATATTAAGCTGCAAGTTTGGTGGCAGTGGCTAATGAATGTTAAAGCTAGAAATATCCAGATTTGCGCACAGAGGGGTCAAATAAATCTTACAGATTTTAGAACATGTTTTTACGCGTTGGCAGTTGCAAACTTGGTGAAGATTTTTTAAAAAATTTGAGAAAATTCGTCAGTTACCTGAATAGTTTGAGTGAGTAAAATGTCCGAGGGTGAAGAAAATGGAAGTGACTTTGGTACGCGAAATGGGGGGACTGAACTTCTGACAGACCACAAAATATGTGAAGTGAAGTGACGGAATTTTTTACAACGCACAGCGCAGGTGAATTAGAGGGAAGAAACATTCTACAGAAAAAAGCGTAGGTGAAGTGGGAGGGACAGAATTTCTTAGAGTCCACAGCGCAGGTGAAGTGGGGGTACGGAGTTTCTTACATCTCACAAAGTAGGTGAAGTGGAGGGACGGAACTTCTTACAGAAAAAAGCATAGGTGAAGTGAGAGGGACAGAATTTCTTACAGTCCACAGCGCAGGTGAAGTGGGGGTACGGAGTTTCTTACAGCCCACAACGTAGGTGAAGTGGAGGGACAGAACTTCTTACAGAAAAAAGCTTAGGTGACGTGAGGG
>Ga0123352_10021633_pt1 | contig 10249 bp, 9 predicted proteins | sample TergutLab28metaG_FD_89700 | JGI IMG/M metagenome (GOLD analysis project Ga0123352, IMG submission 89700) | Labiotermes labralis P1 segment gut microbial communities from Petit-Saut dam, French Guiana - Lab288 P1 | ecosystem: Host-associated > Arthropoda: Insects > Digestive system > Gut ...
AGTCTTCTATGAAGCTTGTTGTTGAAAATCTTTACTTCTTCATTAACACACGATTCATTACTTAAGTCATGTCTATGAGGGGCACTTATTGTAATCACATTTGTATGCGATGCACCAATCACAATATCTTGTGTGAGTTCTACACCTAATACTGAGTTATTATTTTTTTTGCCACATCGTTTGACCCCCCCCACAGAACTACTATATCTTCTTTTGTTAGCTGGTCTGTTTTTCTCTTTAGCTAAGTCTTTTATTGTTTTCATTGTCACTCCTGGATTTACAAAACCGACTACCTCGTAATCACTGTTTAACTTTGATTTAACTTCGGCAGCACAACCCCTAGCATGACTATCCCCTATTAAAAGTACTTTATGCGTACTGTTAATTGCCTTTTTCTTTTCACAATTGAAGTTTTGTTTTTTACACTTATTCGTTCTATTCTTTCTTACACTGTTCACAGTTAGTTTTTCTTCATTTACACTACACTTCATTGTCATTTTATTATCCTCACTATCAACACCATTATCCAACAGATTGTAAAAATTTTAGGTTAAGTAGAGTGGGTCACTACTCGTCTGTCTCTTGCACTTCCTTTTGTTATGTTTTAATGATGCCACTTTTGTCCACGAGATATTCATTTCCATCTGATTCTTATTTAAATCTTCTATATTTTCCATCTTTGCTAGAAGTGACTGAATATCCGCTTGGATGGTACTGACTGTTAGTCCTGGACCGCTCACCACAGACTCCCAGGTTCACTTGTAGGCCAGATCCGTGGTGGACAGAGTGGCAATGGGTCAGGTTTTTCTCTGAGTGTTTTGAATTTTCCTTGTCAGTATTATTCTACCAGTGCTCCACACCCATTCATTCATCTGACATTGACACTGTATAATCTTAGCAACTGTCAGTGTCATGAAATGAAGCACCATAGTAAGATGTACAAAATGAGGCTTAAAAATCTCAGAACTTGAAACTTCATAAAAAGCTTAATCACATCCAAAATTTACCATGCTGCAACTATAAAATTACCCTATGTATGTAAATGGCAGTTAGGGAGGGGTTAAAATATTTTGTGGCACAGTACAGCACTTAAACAGCTGTGCTTGTTCAGTATCTGATAGGGTAGTACCCCACATTCATTTAACTTACTTTAATAATGAATAATTCCATTTCTTTAGAAGATGTCAGCATTATTTATACCCATATCCTCCTGTAATGTGACACATGGACATACAACAGCTATAAATTTTGGACAGGTTCAGAGGGGGGACATCACAATGTGTTTTGTGCATATCTTTTGAGGAATTCAGTGTGCAATTCAACAACCCTGGTGCTCATGTATATTAAACCTAGGCATGTAATGCGTAATGGGGACTTCAGTTTGTTGAGAGTAAAGTGGTGGGATGTGACTGCATGAGATTTGGTAGATAGACCCAAACAATTTGGAGGAACCTGCTGCTCCCCTGTTCCTGGTATGAGAGTTTTTTCCTTTCTAACACTGAAGATAGAAATGCCAGGTTCTACCAAGGTGTTGGTACCTATGTGTCAGACAGCACCACATCACATACCATGAGCCCATAATCTTAATACTTTCTACACTGTAAACACAGATTTCACATGCATTTTGTTAGCTTTTAGAGTAGCCCAACATGACTGTTCTAGCTGAAATACGTCCATAGTTAAGCTGTGTCATGCAAGAAAGTTGACTTGTCTTTAAATTCCTACAACAAAAGAATTATGGGCATAAAGGCCTAAAGTTTGGCATTTTCATTCCTATAGGGTCTACAAGCTTGGCGAATTTCAGTATGGATGTACGTTGGAAGTTGCACTGTTGTGTGTTAATGTGGTGTGGATTTACAAACTTTGCAACACCACTTATACATACATTGTGTGTATTGTTTGCATTGTGTCCTAAAGTACAGTAAGCAAGAGACCTTATTGGATACACTGTTTGTTGTAAGTGTAGTATAATAAATATAAACAGTTATAATTAATGTCCTGATGACAAACATCAGTGTGTTTTATTTTGCTTGCTATAGACACAGCCTGCATACTGACAAGTTGAATCATCTCCCTTCCACACTGTCAGCCTCACTCTTACCAAATGTATTGTGCAGACAGTGCAGAAGCAACTTGCATATAAGCTGGTTAAGAAAATATAAACTGTTGATTTTTGCTATATTCGAACTGATGTAAATTATGTCAAGGACTGTAAGGAGCAAAGACATGCAATACTCAGGGTATGATCATAAGGACGTGGTAAATTGAAATGTTAGTTGATGAGAAAGATGAGATAAGAAAGGGTTAATACTTTGAAACAAAGGGACTTGACATTTTGTCTCCATTGAGAGAACATGTTTATTGTGCCAAAGTATGGCACCTCCCTTTACATAAGAGAGCCCTAAGCAGAACGTAATCTTGTGTGAGAATCGTGCAAGTCTAGTTGGTCATGACCAGTCAGGTTTAATATATGGCCCTGTAAACTGTCATGAACTGCAGCTAACCTACTTACATTACGTACGTTAACAAAAGCCGATTCCTGTTGGGAAGTTCCTTTATCCATTTTCTGATATGTGAATGAAATGACAGTTATGATATATTGTTCCTTAGTACAGGTATAAGCTAAAGATAGAAAAAGTTCTAGATATAGTCCACAAGACAAGTTCAATAGAAAAACAGCTCCTTGTATCACCTAGGACTGTTGGCATAACAGCAGACTATGTACAGTACACTATACATACAGGACTCTGCAGGGTGTGCTGATTACTAGTCTTTGTTCACTTAGTGGTCTGAGTGAAAGAGTGAGCTATAGTGACTGTGTTACAGGCTGCAAGGTATGGGTTTTGGACCTCAGTAGAGACATGCAATTTTTCACTTCTCTGAAATGTTCAGACAGGCTGTGGGACCACCCAGCCTCTTATTCAAAGGGTACGGGGATTCTTCCGTGGGAGTAAAGTGGCTGGGGCGTGGAGTTGACCACTTTTCTCCATTTAGTGGGCAAGGTTAAGAACAAGTGGAGCTGTACCTCTGCTTCCCCATTATACCTTCATGGCATGGATAAGACAACATTCCTTAATGCAGGATTCCACAGTGGAAGGCTGTAATAAGCCATGTTTGTAGCAATGATGCAAGAGTGCCTAGAGGTCAGTCATTCTGGTGTAACCACAAGCAAGTAGGGTAAGAGCCGTCTAAATCTGCAGTAGTGGTCTTACGTTATGCCGGTAAGTGAAACTGCATTTCAGACGTGTTTTATGTCATTGGTCTAATGGTTTTGAGTAATCTAGTACAGAGTGTGGAAGTCTGCACATGTTACCTTGCTCACAATATATCATGTGGTTTGTGTACAGCATCCAACTTCTGGTAGCTGCTGCATTTGTGGGTAGAGGTGCTCTGCTGCCCTTACTGATGTTTTTAACACTTTGAGGCCTTATGCTTACTTAAGCATATAAACACTGATACTGTGGTGCAATGACATCAGCTGCATGCATTTTAGGGCTTCCTCATGTCATTTTCTCTGCTTAGGCCAGCTGTTCCTAGCCTGGGGTCCAGAATTCAGGGGGTCTGTGAACTTGGATGGGAAAAAAATTACAGCTTTATTTGCAGCAAACTCTAACTGACATTTGGCTTTTCGTTAAATACTGAATTTGGGCAACAAAGTAATTTTATGGCCTCTAGAATCCAAAAATGTTTGTTAACTTCAATCAGTCTCATTATCTAAAATTATTATAGCCTAAGGAAGGGAAACCAGAATAAATTCACTTTTGCAGTGACCTGTCTTTTTAAAAAAAATGAAATTTAATTTCAACTTGCAGCCTGCCTATCTTTTAAATGTATTTATTGTCTTGTTGATTAATAGATTAATAAATTAGCACTATTATCATATTAGGTGTTTATTTTTTTTTTTTATATTTTGGAAACTGTATTTGAGCATAATTGGTTTCTGTTGTAGTACTGACTATAATATAGATTGTAATGCTGGATATATAGTCTGTGTTTGTGTAATTTATTTTATGTATTTCAATACATTTTTGTGAGAAGGAGGGGTCATTGGTTTTCACCAGACTGTCAAAGGGTTCCATGGCATAAAATAAGGTTAAGAACCCCTGCCTTAGGCTGTGTAACAGTTCCACAAGCACATTCGTAAAAGAGAATTTATTCCATACATTTAAATCTAAGTAGGTCCACAAGTGTTTTGTCACTGTTAACTCCAAAATTTCTGTCCTCAAAAAATGAAATACAGAGTGGCAAACAAAATATGGGCAATATAAAAAGCTGTTTTGGGCCAAATTTTGGTGGTGAAGTGATTGTATCTGCCCAGCATGTCTTAAACTGTTGGTCATTAAGGCCATGGTTCCTAGAATTGTCCAAAATTCCATATGTGACTGGGGGGTAAATAGAACATAATTTTAGAGCTCTGAGTCTTTTGCAAGTTTGTTGGAATTTTGTCTGGAAACCTAGCTGCTCCTTCCTGGCAAGTGACCACATTCACAGTGATTATTTTTTGAAAATACAGTCAACTTCTTACAAGGAATTTTCTGCATTTTTTAACTTCTTAAAGGTTTCATGAGGTTTCTGTAGGTCAGTGATCTGGAACTAATTTGTTATATAAATTGTGCATTGACAGTGGACACATTTGGCAGTAAAGAAGAGTAATTTAGAGAGGTGAAGAAAATATACAGGGACATGTGTTGATGATAAAAGTATCTCAGCACTGTGTGCAGAAACAATTGAAACCATGCAGCAGTGTTACGACTTTGCAGGCACACATACAGGTACCATAATAAGAATACAGCAAGTGTTAAACAGTACTGGTAGTATGGTTGGAGTAGTGTAGGTCACAGAATGTTGGGGTGTGCTGGTGTGTAGTCAGGGTTGGCCATGCAGATGGAGGTGATTCCTTCTCCTCAGACATCCATGCCTGTGAAACTGCACAAGATGACATGCAACATCATTATTACGACCTTGAAAACCTCAGATCCCATCTTATATGACACTCAACAAGTCCTTTAAATCTCGGACAATCTGATTAGTATGAGATTGTAAATTCAGATATCTGATTGTTGTATGCATGAGTAGTTTGATTGTCAGTGTGTCTGTGAACAAGTCAGAAGGTGTCATTGTCTGCTTCTGGTTGGGATCTGAGCTTCTCACTGCAGTGACATGTTAGCCCTGCTGGAATGTGACACCATGTAGTTTGATAGACATGTGTCAGGACTGTAACTGGGCACAAGGAAATCAAACATAATTCTTAATTCATTACGATTAACCCTGGCATTACTACATGAAAAAGCAAAACTATTTAGGACCCATTTGTACCCCATTTTACATATCTTATACGTTGTAAACCTCTAGATTCTTGTAATATTTGACTTCATTTTTATGTCTTGTGGTAATGAATTAGCTGCAGTGTGCACCCTACAGCTTTTTCGTGGATGCAGGTATCAGATAGAGCTGAGATAGCACAGTTGATGTATTGAGTAGGACACAGGTTTGACAGCAGAGGCATCATAGTTTGATTCCTGGCAAGGGAAGAGATTTTTCTGTACTCCAAAGTGCCCATGTCAGTTCTGGTTCCCACTCAGCCTCCTGTTCAGTGGGTGAGCCATTCCGGTTAGGTTTGGCTCAAGGCCGTCTCCAGGCGGAAGCCAGTTCTCTAGAACTTTCTGTACCCGTCATCCCCATCTCAAGGTTACCACCGGCGATTGGCTGCCGTGACATGGTGAGGGGGGTTGAGAGACTTAGGGGGTTAGTCACGTGAGTCGTGGCTGAGGGCTGTGTGTGCGCCCAGTGGACTCTCTCCCTTGGACTCCGGCTTGTGTGGAAGCAAGGCGAGCTTACGGACAGCGATCTACACTTGGGGCGCCATTAGCCCGCGGCGCGACGTGACGTATTGCCATGGCTACGAGTTAGAAGTTTGGTCCTGGTTGGTACATTTTCTAAATCGGATTTCTGGTCGCTGGGACGTTCATGCCCGACGTCGCGCCGGAGGGCAGGGCGCTGGGTAGAGGTACTGGTATCACGCCATTTTGTTTGGCTAATGGCTGATTATTTCATGTACTCTGTAACCATGTTCTTTAAGCATGATGATTTGTGCACTATGTGTTACACTGTGTAAATATCTATAGGCTAGTCTGGCTGGACAGACTATAGGCCAGTGTGCGGCTGTTTTGTCACACGGTTACGTAACGTAGAGTTTCCGAGAGCGGAACATTTGCAGTGTGGTTGTATTTGTCTGTTATGAATATATTTTTGTGTGTTGTTCTTTCCATGTGCAAGAATTGTTTATTCTTTGTCTTTCCCAAAGTGTAAGCCTAGTGTTGTTGGCGTGCTGATATTTGTGTTCTTGATTATTTCACACATGCACGTCAGGTTAAGTACTTTGTGCGTAACAGTGAGCCTGTGTTTGCTGGCTCAGGGAATCATTCTGTTTGTGCTCACAATATATTTGTATCGTACTTGTTATCCCTGTGCTGGGTGCATGTGATTTATGTGTTTCTGTCGCTTACGCTATCCCACAAGAAATAGTCACTGCGGGGCTCAGTCGCCCAGACAGCTGACGGGAATAAACAGGGTGCCGAGCCCCCCGGCCATCCTTACCACCTAGTGGGGCTCATTGTGGTAGCAGAGCGTGGTTTTCCTCAGGCACTCTCTGTAGGAAATTTTTCCGTCGGCTGGTTGTGCGACTGGTTTTCGTTTGGGGGTTCTTGTGGGTTGTTATTGTGTCACATGGCCCTTTCTGCGAGTCCTGTATACCATTTAACGGTGGAGCAGCTGCGGCAGACTTGTGTCGAGCGCGGATTGGACAGCAACGGGCAGGCACGCACCCTACGTCGTAGACTGGCTGAGCAGGTTAAGAGTGAAAGCATAGAGCGGCCCGAACAACAAGAGGTTACACAGGCAAGTGACCCAACTGGTTTGTTGCGTAGTGCTGCGGGCAGTATAACCTCAAATGTTAGCCAAGTGTCTCAGCACGGCAGTGAGGGAGGTCAGGCCTCGGTTTTGGTGGAATTGTTACGACAGGTGAACCCCTTGTCTTCCGAGGAGCCGGAGGAAATTCTGCGGCTGTTTGTTCGCTTGGGCGAGGTTTATGATTTAGGACTTGCCGATGATAGACAGTTCGTCACGCGTGTGCTACCCCTTGTCTCGGGGAGATTACTGAAATTTTTGGTTAATTGTCTCCGGGCGGGATGCAGTTGGACTGACTGCAAATCCCGATTGCTGGACGAATATTTTCCATATTTCGTCCGCGAAAGTTTAGTTCGCGATCTCATTGTTTTCAAGTTTAATGTAGTAGGTGAGCCCTTGCGCGAATATATTGAGCGGATATCCCAGGCAGCTACCTTCCTACAGTATCAGGCTTCGGAGCAACAGCTCGTTGATAGAATTCTTATGAATTTGGACCCCGCTATTTTGAGTTACGCGGCGTTTTTAGACAGGCCGCGGTGTATCAAGGATTTAAACCGTGTCGTAGGCCTAATCGAGGAGAGGATATCCGTCTCCAGGGAAAGGTTGCGAGCTGACCCGGATCCTAAGGGGGAGCGTGGGGGCAGAGGGAAACCCCGGGACGAGCCCCTAGCGGGTCGGCAGAAACAGGAGAGGGCAGGGGCTGGTGCAATTAAGTGTTGGGGTGTGGCCAGACGGGACACTACCGAAGGGGTTGTCCTCAGAGAAACCCGAGGCCAGGAAACGGGCGGGATCCCGGTGGGCGTGTGACCCCCGGGGCCAAGTTCTTAGGCAGCCTCCACAAGATTGCCGCCTCGCCTTCAGACTCACCGTTGTGGGTGATGCTCAGTCTCAAAGTGGGCCAGGTTCCGGCATTGGTAGATCTTTTCTGTGTTAGATCTGAATTCCGCTTACTACCAAATTCCTCTGGCTGCTAACAGCAGGGGCGTTACCGCCTTCTGTACGCCTTTTGGGCTGTACGAGTTTAATAAATTGCCGATGGGGATAAGCGTAGGATCCCAGGCACTCAGTAGAGTCGTGGATGAACTCTATGCCGATCTGAAAGGACGTTATGTCTTTAACTTATTGGATGAATTAGTAGTTTATTCTTCCTCACCCGAGGAGCACGTGACACACGTGCGGGAAGTCCTGAGCAGACTTAGGGATCAGGGTTCACCCTGAACCCTGACAAAGTAGTTTTGGGGGCGTCAGAGATAAAGTATCTGGGTCACCTGATCTCTGCAAGGGGGGGTAAGATCCTCCCTGAGAGGGTGACAGCCATACAAGATTATCCGCGCCCTGTCAATCTCAGATCGCTGAGGAGATTCATAGGGATGGTTGGTTTCTATGCCCGATTCATCCCCGCCTATGGTAGTGTCGTTGCTCCGTTACATGAGCTGAGAAAGAAGGGAGTGTCTTTCTGTTGGCGGGAGACGCATCAGGCGGCGTTCGATTCCTTGAAGCGCGCCTTGTGCGAGGCACCGGTACTCCAGACCCCCAATTATGAGAAGGATTTCGTTCTTGCTACTGATGCTAGCGACGTAGCCGTTTCGGCGGTTATCCATCAGGACGTGAATGGTGCATTGGCCCCGATCGCGTACCACAGCCGAGTTCTAACCCCGGCCGGGCGCAAGTATAGCACTTATGAGAAAGAGTGTTTGGCCTCCTCTTTGACGATCCTACCTCGAGCACAAAGAGTTTCTCCTGCACTGTGATAACCTTGCCCTCTGGTGGTTGTTTATGAACGTTAAGGACGTGGGACGCCTAGGTAGATGGATTTTACGTCTCGCCCCATTTAAGTTCAAGGTCCAACACACCCGTGGCCGCGACAATGTGGTAGCCGACGCGCTGTCGCGAATGTTTGGCGATGTGTCTGAAAATAACACGGAAGTGTCGTTTGCTGTTTTGTTAGACTCGTTACCCCCTGGTATATTCTTCCCTGGCGGAACACCAGGCTAAAGATGATTTTTGTGCGGACATCCAAGGTAAGGTTCAGGCTAAGCTCCCCGGCGCTGAAAATTTTCAGCTACATAAAGGTGTTTTGTGTTATTACCCTAGGCAGGCGAAGAGACGTAGGTGGGTCGTCCCGCTTAGTTTGAGGGAGATGCTTCTAAAGTATTTCCACGACGCTGTGTTTTCTGGTCACTTAGGCACGTGGGAGACATATCACAAGATCGCCTCCAATATTTGGTGGCCTAATATGCGTTTAGAGATTTTTACTTATGTTCGTGGGTGCGAACTGTGCCAGCGGGCAAAGCCCGCACAAGACTCTAGAGTTGGGTTGCATTCCTCAAGCCCTGTTACCGCCCCTATGGAGAGGTTATTCATTGATTTTATGGGCCCCTTAACCCGCAACAAGTGCGGCAACATATGTATTCTGGTGGTAGTAGATTGGTTCTCAAAATTCGTGTCCTTTTGTCCGGTGCGAAAAATGACGTCAGCGGCGGTCTCAGATTATTTGGAAAGGAGTTATTTTCCGGCTTTTGGCGTGCCCAAATCTATTGTGACAGACAATGCTAAGGCTTTCTGTTGTAAAGAATTCAAAGATGTGTTTTAAGTGGGGGGGTCGAACATCTCACCACCACGCCTTACTACCCCCAGGCTTCTCTCGCGGAGAGAGTGAACAAGAATTTGAAGGCTGCATTGAAGATCTTCCACCACGAGTCCCAGAATACGTAGGATGAGAATATGCCTTGGCTAGGGCTTGCCTTTAATACTGCCGTGCATGAGAGCACTCGTTACACTCCCGACGGCTTATTTTTGGGACGTGAGTTGAAGTGCCCCTTGGCTGTACGGTGGGAATTGTCCCCGGGTAGTGATGTGGATAATGTTTGTCACACAAATCAGTTCTGGACCCGTGCCTGTGGTAGCCTGTTAGCAGCCCGTAAGAAAGTGTCTCAGAGATTTAATAAAGGGCGGAAGCCACACCGCTATAGTGTGGGCGATCTGGTGCGATATCGACTCAGGTTAAGTAGCTCCAAAGGGCAGAATATATCGGCCAAACTCCTATTAAGGTGGTCCGTCCCTGTCACCATTGCTAAGATTGTGAGACCCAATGTCGTGTTGCTGGCCAACCCGGGTACCGGTGTTATTATCAGAAGGGCCCACGTAAGTCAGTTGAAGCCTTGCTACACCCAATTCTGTATTATGTTTGTGTACATTGTTTTGTTCTCCTTTCATTTTGTTGTGAGGGCCTCTCACGGAGCGCGGGAGTCGTCGCATGGTAACCTATCCATCTAACCCTCACCTTCTACTTGGCTGATGGACATCACTTCAAGAGGAGCGACGAACTCCGCCTCGGGGACGG
>Ga0123352_10021636_pt1 | contig 10248 bp, 11 predicted proteins | sample TergutLab28metaG_FD_89700 | JGI IMG/M metagenome (GOLD analysis project Ga0123352, IMG submission 89700) | Labiotermes labralis P1 segment gut microbial communities from Petit-Saut dam, French Guiana - Lab288 P1 | ecosystem: Host-associated > Arthropoda: Insects > Digestive system > Gut ...
AGGCTGAGTGGACCCCGTTCCAGACCCACTACTACTCAGAAAATCTGGTAACGCCGGGGATCGAACCCGGGACCTCTGTATCTGTAGCCAGAAACTCTGACCACTAGACCACAGAGGCGGTCTGAATACCCCCTAAAAGTTTCACATATACAACGTAACGAGACTTGACAATCAAATAAATGAAAAAGATACTGTTAAACACAATGTTATGTTCGACATGTTAATTCAGAACAACTCTTATAAAGGGCATCCCCCACAGTAACTCCCTCTCTATGACATTGACCTTCCTCAACTGCACACACATACGCCAGCTGCCATCATACGCAATAACGCATCTACATGACACCACTGAATATCTGTAAGTAAATATATTTTATGACTCTATACACCCATATATAGGATGTTTAAATAGCTTAAATTACTTAGATTTATTGTATATTTCCAGTATGACGACTGTCACCATAAAAAACCAACGTATTATACTAAAGTTAATGCTTCACTGATACGACAACATGCCACATATATATAAAACACCATGCTCTGAATTAAGAATGCAGCTGTACACGGCTTCAACATGCAATTTTACCCAGAATACATAATTTATTGATTTGATGTGTAGCAGCCGAAGAAAATTAATCTGAACAACAAGCCTATTAATGCAACACGTTACGCTACACACACACACACACACACACACACATAAACATCCTTGCAATATTTTAAACTGTGTACCCTCTATATACTTTCACAATTAGTATCACCAATAAAATATTAATATTTTAACAATATATATGTTAAACTTACCATAGACAACACAACTACAGCAGACATTAATTATAAAGAACTATACAATTGTAAATGGGATCCCATGACATTGACGAACAATACATTGTACCCAGTGGCATTTAAGTTTTTGTAAATATTTTGGCCTGATGGCTTGCATAGGCTGAAACTGGTCGCCATTATTTAAATTAATAAAGTATAAGATAGTTGTATGTGATTAAGTATATATTTTATTTCATTTTAATATTATTCTTAAAAATTTAAATTTATGCAGAAAATTTGAAATCTTCTGTCTCTGTTATAATAAATCCTGAGTAAAATGAATATAGCATACAGAAGGAATCTATTTGTGCTTCATTTGCCAAAGAGCACAATAGTAACTTATATCTGTGATTGTGTTCATGTTTATATCTTGGTATGAGAAGTAAGTTATCTCTTCAATACTACAACGTATTTCTGAATATTTCTCTATGACGGTAGATCAAATTGTTCATCAAATTTAATATCTTTTCTTTTGTGGTTCTGAAATTTGATCATGGGCTGCACTTAGAAGGTAAAAGGGCCACATTTTGCTCAATGCTGTCTTACAGAGGGTCTACCCAGTTCACAGTAGCAGTATGAGCACTACCACTACTTCAGCAGTGATACAACACACAAATGAATCCGGGGGCAGCTCTGCATACTAGTCAAGAGAAACCGGTGGGTCTATTTCCAAGGACTAAGCGAGCAAACCTTGGGTCAACAGTAAATACAGACAATAAAATAGAAGAGGAAATAAAGGAAAGAATTGCGCTAGGATATAAGGCCTTCTTTGCAAATAAAAATATATTTCAAAGGAAGCTTATATTAAAAATGCAAAACTGAAATTATACTTCTCGATAATTAGACCAGTAGTCACATATGCATGTGAAACATGGGTATTAAAGTAACAATAACCAACAGACTAATGTTTTTGAAAGGAAAATATTGGGGAAAATATTTGGCCCAACCTATGAAAATGGATCCTGGAGAATAAAAACCAACGAGGAATTGGATAAACTAATAAAACATGAGAACATAACAAACTTTGCCAGAGCGCAAAGGCTGGGATGGTATGGTCATATTGAAAGAAGGCAAGATACAAGAATGGTCAAAGCAATACACGCTTGGAAACCCATTTCAAAGAGGCCAATGGGGAGACCAAAGATACGCTGGGAGGATGATGTTAAAAAAGATATACAGAGCTTAAAATTGCCAAATTGGAAGACCCTTGTCCAGGAGAGAGGAAGATGGAAGGAAGTGATTGGGAAGGCCAAAACTCTGCACTAAGAGTTGTAGAGCCATACTAAGAAGAAGAAGAAGAAAAAGAAGAAGCGAGCAAACCTGAAGGTGGCCACACCTCTGTCAAATATTGAAAACAACAACACAATAACAACTTTCACAAAGCCTTAAAGTTAACACTATTTTTAATGCATACTGTACTCTAATAAACAACAATGTACAGGAGACAAGACTCACCCTCATCGTCTGTTTTCAGTTTCTTTCGTAGTTGATCCATCTTGGAATCACGCTCTTTCTCCTCCTTCTTTCGTTTCAACGTCAGCGTGCCGAAGTTAGGTTTGTTTTCTAACTCCTCCTCTTGGTCTTCACGTACAAGACTATATTCATCATGGTTTGTGATGCCTGGCAATATCAAACAAACTATATTATTATCTACTGTGTTATAGATGCTAGCTCTAATGTGCCAATGAAGCAACCATGTTACAAAAAACATGACTCTCATTATATTTGTGCAGTGTGTTCCTACAAACTGACATGCAGTATATCAGAAACATCTAATGGGTAACATAAACATTACACAGAAGCTTAAAACCTTCCAGATTAATTCAATCATTAGTGGGCAAGTGGACAGCTCAGTTGTTACAGCATTTATGATCAAGGCTGGATCACTGATAGAACTGTGTTTGAGTCCTATTTAGGGCAAAGTAATTTTTCTCTTCTACAAAGCTTCCATGCCAGCCCTGGGTCCCACCTGGTATTCTACTTACTTACTTTCTTACTTACTTACCCCATGGAGTAGAATCCTTCTTGAGAAGCCAACCGGTTTTCAGGTAGCAGAGAAATTCCCCACATTTTATGGAACCCATAGGTTCAGTACCGCATTCACAAGAGCCTGCCACCTGTCCCTACCTTGACCCAGTCCTTACCTCCACATTCCACTTCCTGAAGATCCATCTTAATAATATCCCCCCATCTATGCCTGGGTCTCCCAAGTGGTTTCCCCACCAAAACCCTGTGTATGCCTCTCCTCTTCCCCATGTGCACTACATGCCCTGCCCATCTCATTCTTCTTGATTTTATCATGTGAACAATATTGGGTGTAGTTTTCTCCACTCCCTTGTTACCTCGTCCCTCTTAGGCCCAAATATTCTCCTCAACACCCTATTCTCAAACACCCGAAGCCTATGTCCTGGCATGCTACTCGGTACTTAAATAACAGCTCTTTCCCTGGGGTTAAAGTAGCCCAGTTGTGAAGCTGAACACACGCACTCACACAGTGGTTGGGTTGAAAATGTTGTGCAGCCATATCTCCACCACATATGCCTTAGCGATGTAATGTTTCACAAACCAAAGGGAACATTTTACCTTTATTAACAATTAACAATCTTTTCATATACTTCAAGTCCAACCCATGGCCCACACAGCTGTGTTAAGCAGCTGACAGCCACATTTGTTATTACTCATGTATTAAATTACACAATAATTGAGAAGTGTACGTATACCACTTACTGTAATTTTTACACTTGTGGCCTGCAAACCAGCCCACAATGACTGTCAACCTTTGCTATTTATATATATATATATATATATATATATATAAAGGGAAGAAGAAGAAGAAGAAGAAGAAGAAGAAGAAGAAGGAGAGAGAGAGAGAGAGAGAGAGAGAGAGAGAGAGAGAGACTGGATGCCCCTGAATTGATTCATATGGCAGGAGCCTAAAACATGGTTCAGTACAGTATGACAGGCTGAATCATCTTTATCGTTGCACCATGCATTTCGTAGAGTCATTTAATTAGCACACCAACTAATGCACTTATATAACATTTTTAAAATTAAAACATTTAAAATCCCTCCAACATTTTTCGATCCTAAGATCATTTTCAGGGAGCTACACTGTTCCTTGCTAAAGTCCCATTTTTAAAAACACTCACTGATTAATTTCCTTATATTAACTTGGTGCTGTGGCAGCATGTCATATTGTGTGGGTCGTACGCTGCTGAGAATGCGCCTGACTATGGGTGTGTGTCGTGTGTTATGCTGCATGAGACGCAGCATAATCAGTGAGTGTTTTTAAAAATGTGATTTTAGCAGGAAACAGTGTAGCTCCCTGAAGATGATCTTAGGATCGAAACATGTTGGAGCAATTCTAAATGTTTTAATGTAAAAAATTTTATGTATGTGCATTAGTTGGTGTGCTAATTAAATGCTGAATCACATATAAAGTTGTGTGTGTGTGTGTGTGTGTGTGTATGTGTGGGTGTGTGCGTGCATGATGAGTCAGTGAACTTGTAGGTACATACATACACAAACTATGTTCATACATGATATCCCTATAAAACAGAAGATAATATGGCAGATTCAAATCTTTTATGAGAGCATACAGAAAGACAGAAGATTCTGAATGAAATGGTAATTAAAAACAATTCTAAAAATACTGACCAATCTTAGTGCAAATGACAACCATGAGATTTGCCACCGGCTGACTGTCATCCACAAGCAGCGTCTTGACCGTTCCATCCAGCATCCTCACTCGTAATGTCCTCAGCTTCTTGCGGTACTCTAGTAAGTCCTGACAACATAACGAAAATAAAATACCTTCTTGCACTCAACTCTTCAGTGCACTGCAATCACAGTTACCCACATAACTCACCCCATTTCTGAGGATGTAGTATTCGAGGTTTCGTATCGGTTCGAGCCACACGCCCTTTTTCACGTCTTCGTCTGCCAGAAACAATCCATAGTCTTTTGCTGAAACATCAGACATTCCTGCAGTACACACCTTTTGTTCTCACAAATCTGTAATACATTTACCTACATTCCACATTATAATTGGAATATTCACAACATATTTACTGGAAGTACACTTCAGTTTCACTGATTAATTCTTTCTTCATTTAACCATTAAGCCTAAGAGTCATGTAAACATCACCTACAACTTCAGTTCCTGGCTCACAGAAATCACAGTCTACATTACAAAGACAAACCAGCTAATGTTATTTAGCGCCAAATCGGTGTTTTTGTGAGACTCACATGAAACAGAAATTCACTACGTCAATAAAATGCAGAGTTTTTTAAATAATGGAGTTGGCAATACACACAGTGGGAAGCAAGGATACTACAGTCTGCATACAGACTAGGCTACGAGTTGGAAGTGCAGGGGTTCAAATCCCAATGGGGGAAAAAGGTTTTCCTTTTCTTCAAAACATGCAGAATGGCTAGGGCCTCCACTCAGCCCCCTACTCAACATTTAGAAAGGTTCACTTTGGGGGTAAATGGGTCAATGTATGAAGTTAACCACTCACCTCAACCTAGCACCAAAGTTCATTTGTCACATAATTCTGGCAGCTGCATAATGTCTGTGGCACCTTGGTCCACTGTTTTATCAGAACACAGTATTCACAAAGAATATGTGGGGCAATACCTCTAATCCCCCTGCATACCTTCATGGTGTGGACAGGGGAAAATTACATTTACAATTGTTACACAAGCAGTAACTGCTGTACTTTAAAAAGCAACACCTTTATAAACAGTACTGTTAGAAGGTGAGCTGAATAGCCAATTGGACTGGACATGAAAACAGCCTAATTTATGGAGTGGAGCAGAAGACTTGTTAGGGCAAGCAGTTTTCAGGCAGAATTATGAAGCCAGGATCTCTGAATGATTGTACAGGCCTAGTAACTATTCAACTGTGAGAGCTAGTGATTTATAGGGGTCTTAATACATAATACCTACTTTATTATTTTAATACAAAATAATTAATTAATAACAAATGTAAGAATATAGGACAGAAGCAAAACTGTTGAAAAACCATGGAAGGTGTGGCCATTTTACAAGAAATATCACGTAGGACATGATTGATAAACTAACTGAAATTGGAGGATGCTATGGAATGGAAATGAACGTGGAAAAAACAAAAGTAATGAGAATTTCATGACAACCATTCCCAGTAAAAATTATGACAGACCAAAAACAACTACAGAATGTGGAATCTTTTAAATATTTGGGTAGCATTTTATCAAATGATGGAAGATGTACTCGTGATTTTACATGTAGGATTGCTATGGCTAAAGCTGCATTCAACAAGAAGAGGGCTCTTTTTACTAGCACATTGGACTTGGAATTGAGGAAGAAGCTAGTGAAGTACTACATTTGGAGCATAGCTTTACATGGTGCTGAAACTTGGAGGCTTCGGGCACTAGATCAGAAACACCTGGAAAATTTTGAAAAGTGGTGCTGGAGAAGGATGGAGAAGATCAGTTGGACCGATCATGTGAGAAATGAAGAAGTATTACTTATAGTCAAAGAGCAGAGGAATATCCTACATGAAATTAGTAAAAGGAAGGCTAATTGGATTGGTCACATTTTGTGTAGAAACTGCCTTCTACAATGGGTTATTGAAGGAAAGATAAAAGGGGGGATAAAGTGACAGGGAGATGAGGAAGAAGATGCAGGAAGCTACTGGATGACCTTAAGGTAAGGAGAGGATACTCTCATTTGAAGGGTGAAGCTCTAGATCACACTATGTAGAGAGCTCGCTTTGGAAGAGGCTTTGGACCTCTTGTAAAACAGACTTATAAATGAATGATGAATCACACAGTTACTTACGTTGACCCTGGTTAGCTTCTACGATCTTCTCCCGTATGATTCTGCATGCGTCATACACCGACGTCGTGGGGTCGAACTGCATAGTCTTGGTCACATTATTCTCAACAATGTTGATACGTAATGACAATGTAGCCATGCTGCAGTTGGATATGTGTCTTTCCTGCAACAGAACAATAACAATGTGCTTATGTGAGCCAGAAACAGATGATGAATATTTCACTTTTTTGTGCTGGCTAAGTAGGGAGATTAAGTTCTGTTTTCACTCTGCTTGTATCAAAACTTCACTTCTAAAGTGCTAAATGGATTTCAGTTAAATTTTTAATAAATGAGTGGGTGGGTGCATATGTAAAACAACCGAGTAGAATCAAATTTTCTTTGAATCAATTCAATAAAAACCACAAACATTTCCCAAAAAAGGGTTCATTACAAAAAAAAAAATATACATCTAAATGACAACTGTAGTCTGTGTAGTTTTTCAGTAGACTAACTACTTAACAGAAGCATTAAGGAAACAAATTCCAAACTTATCTACATGTACATAAGGCATGACACAAAAAGGAAAATGTGACAAAAGTTGGTACTATACCGAAATCCGCTGTGTAAAGAAGACTATTGGAGGAGGGAGGGAGGGAGGGAGTGGAAGAAAACAGTTAAATCTGATGAAATGTCACATATTTATTAAATACATGTATGTCTGTGTGTGTGTGTGTGTCCCAGTGGCCACAAAGTCTTGGCTTGGGCCTGTGGCCACTTGCCTGCTGAGACTGTGGGTTTGAATCCCGCCAGGATCGTGGATGTCTGTCTGTTGTGAGTGTTGTGTGCTATTTGGTAGAGAAGTCTCTGTGTTGGGCTGATCACTCATCCAGAGGAGACCTACCAGCTGTGGTGTATCTCAGTGTGGTCATGTAGTCTAGATAATGAGAAAGTCCTGGCCCACAAGCAGCTTTTGTGCCAGGGGGAGAAATATATATATATATATATATATAAAGATAATGGTAAAGTGATCCCATTACAGGCCCGGTGTGGCCCAGAGGGTGGGCAGAGGTATAGGTCTAGTCTTCCATGACTGCAGCACTAGAAGGGGGTGAGTGGTCAGCAGCACGCCCCGGCCGCATTTTCTTCTTTTTTTTCTTCAATGGCGCTACAACTCTGAAAGAATCTTGACCTTCTCGACAACAGCCTTCCATTTAGAGTGGTCCTGTATGTGTTCTGCCCACTTCACAAGCTTCATCTTCTTCAGATCATTCCTGACATTATCATCCCATCTAGACTTGGGCGTTCCAGTTGGTCTTCCTGTGAATGGTTTCCATTAGTATGTTCTTTTCACTACGCTGGTTTCGGGCATTCTATTTGTGTGTCCAAACCAACTCAATCGTTGGGCTTTAACCCTTTAAATGCCAAGTTAAATCCATCTGCCATTTGCTGGCATTATTAGGAGCTCACCTTATTCTCCACGTTAGCAGGTTAAGGGTTAACATAATTTATTATGTTCTGGTGTTTAATTAATTCATCCAACTCCTTATTTGTTTTAATTCTCCAAATGCCGTTGGCTTCCTTAGTTGGCCCAAATATTTTCCTTAATATTTTCCTCTCAAACACAGAGAGTTTTGTATAATACTTTCTTTGAGGACCCATGTTTCACAGCCATAAACTACAATTGGTTTAATTAATGACCAATATAAACTTCAATCTGGATTTCCTGGACACCAAATTACTTTTAAAAAGCACTTTGTTTGCCCAGAATGCTTTATTCCCTATAGCAATTCTTTCTCTAATTTCTTCTTCCAGAGTGTTATTCCCATTCACAATAGCACCAAGGTGCTGAATGATCTAACCTGATCAATATGCTCGTTGTCCACAATTAGTTTATTTAGTTGGGTTTCTTTCCTTGTACACTTCATTTACTTTGTTTTGTTCTCATTTACTATGAGACCAAACTGTAATGAAATGTTTTTCAATTTTTTTAAAAGTGTCTATCATTGTTTGTTCAGTTCTGGCAGTGATTAATTTATCATCGGCATATGCTGAGCATTGTGTTAAACATGTTGATATGTTACCTCTTAGTTCTAGCTGCTTTAAAATATCGTCAATAACTATACCAAACAGAGTTGCTGATAACGGGTCGCCTTGTTTCATTCCTGTCGTTAATTCAAACTTTTCTGTATAGTTTTGGTTTACATTGACTCTAGCTTTTGTATATTGTAATGTCCTTCCTATTAGTTTAATTAATTTACTTGGTATTTCATATTTATTTAAGCATTCTATTATTTTATCTCTAAAAACTAAGTCAAATGCATGTGTATAATCAATTAAGATATTGTGCAACTCTATGTTGAATTCATGACATTTTTCGATAATTTGTCTCACTATAAATAGTCTGTCGATTGTGGATCGGTTCAGTCAAAATCCCATTTGGCAATCGTCTAATTTGCTCTCTACCATTTTAGTTAATCAATTGTTTATTAGGATTGAGAAAATTTTATACACTACATTCAGGAGAGTAATTGGTCTGTAGTTACTGCATATCATCCTGTCCCCTGTCTTATACATGAGACAGATTATTCCTTCCATTCATTCTGTTGGTAGAGTCTCCTCATCCCATATCTTCATAATAATCTATCTATCCTAGTTTTTAACCCTGTCCCACCTCGTTCTATTAGCTCTACTGGTATACTGTCCGATCCTGTAGCCTTATGTATTTTAAGTTTCTCTATTACTTGATTTACTTCATAACAGGTGGGTCGGGGTACCTCTTCAGAATTACTTAAAATTACGTTTTCGGAGATTAACTCCTCAGTTCCGGAACTGATGGTTTTGTAAGTCACAGAAGTATTGTCTCCACCTTCGTAGAATGTCCCCATGCTCTGACAATATACCACCACTTTTGTCTTTACAAGATATTTGTAACACTGATTTTTGCTTATTGAAAAAATTGAGCTTCTTTAAAAAATTTCTTGCATCATTTTTGTTACTTGCTTCTTCTATTTGTGTAATTTTGTTGTTTATTCAGATTCTCTTTTTTTCTCTACATATTCTGTTAGCTTCAGTTCTTTTCGCTTGATATATTTCGCGAGTAGCTCTAGTTTTAACTTGTAAATATTTCTTTCTGGCTTCATTCTTTTGTGACCGGCCGCACTTTACCCACGGGAAAGACCCAGTACCCATTGTACAGGAGGCTGGGTGGGACCCAGGGCCAGTCTGGACAGACGGAAAAACTCGTCCCCACCAGGATCCGATCCCCGACCATCCAGCCCATAGTCAGTCGCTATACCGACTGAGCTACCCGGTCCATATATATATATATATATATAACCCATATTTTGTAAAAATAGGACACCCACAAAACAAAAATTTTACAGAAGAAGCAAAAAACATACTTTCAAGAAACTTTCCTCTTTACTGCAAATGAAGTATTCAAGCTATCAAAATGATATTTTATATACACAGGGTGTCCCAGGAGGAATGTGCCGGACTTCAGAAGAGTGTTCCTTATGTTAAAGTATACCGATATAACCCAAAACACCTATATCCAAAGTTGAACGGTTACGGAGATAATGGCCAGAGAAAAGTGGGGGCTTCTTGCGGTTCCAAATACTGCAA
>Ga0123352_10021638_pt1 | contig 10248 bp, 6 predicted proteins | sample TergutLab28metaG_FD_89700 | JGI IMG/M metagenome (GOLD analysis project Ga0123352, IMG submission 89700) | Labiotermes labralis P1 segment gut microbial communities from Petit-Saut dam, French Guiana - Lab288 P1 | ecosystem: Host-associated > Arthropoda: Insects > Digestive system > Gut ...
CCCCCCCCCCCCCCACTTCATTATATCAATGGCGCGAGGACCTTAAGTGTCAAAAGTGCGATCGCTCACCGAACTCTGAAGCTTGCGAGTGTCGGTGGAGTCGTACGTAGCTCCAAAAGGCCCCGCTGCAATGCAAGCGCTGCCAGCGCTTCGGCCACACGCAACGTAATTGCGGATACGCACCCCAGTCCGTCGCATGTTGGGGCTTCCACCTCTCCGGTGGATGCTGTACCCCGTGGGAACCACCTCAGTGCTGTGGCTGCGGGGGAAACCACTCAGTGAACTACCGTGACCGTGTGAAGTGGAAGGAGGCGAAGGCGGCTCTTGCAAAGCAAGCGCCCGAACGCAGCCGAAAGAGCGTCGCCAAAGGCCAACCTGTCGCTCCTAAAGCTCAGCGGGCCGGTCCCTTTGCGAGAAGATGGACCTGAGCGAGGGGTGGAATCGCGTCGTCCGAGGGGAGGGGGGGGTGTCGTCAACGCTACCACGACTCTACCTAATCCCCCTTCTCAGCCGGTCACGGAGGCGCCCGAGAAGTGTATAGTGACCGCCACCAGGGAGACGGCCAGGCCTCAAAAACCTAAACCCAAAACCACAGCAGCCCCCAAGCGGGCTGCTGGGAAGTCTAAGAAGAAAGCAGCCGCGAGTGTCAAAACCGCGACCGCCACACCCACAACACCCAACCTGGTGATCCCCACCCAAAGTCCCACCTCCCCACTCGTGGAAATCTCAGATCTCCTCGATCACCTTCCGCTCCATGCATGTTTGGAGCTGACTCGTCGACTCCTCACGTCCATCTCTTCCCTCCCCACAGGGGCAGCTCGCCCTCGCGCTGTCCTGAAGAATGTCGTTCTTTTTGTAGCTAAATATGCCAGCACGTCCTAGACGGACAGATCGGTGTAAAGCCCTGCGCCTCCCTGCTGGAATGCGTACTGAGTGCGCAGCAGGAAGCTTGAATTGGAGCATTTTCTCAGCGAGCACGGTGTCGATATTTGTCTCTTACGTGAGACATTTCTCAACCCTGGGCAAGCCTGCCGGCTTGCCAATTATGTCTGCCACCGCACAGACAGACCGACAGCAGGGGGCAGCACAGCCATCCTAGTCCGCCGTGGTATAGTCCACCACTCAGTGCCCGTTCCGGACCGGACCCACTTGCAGGCTACTGCCATCCAAGGCACTTTTGGCCGGCAAACCGGTAATAGTCCTTGCGGCTTAACTTTCGCCTTCCTGCCCACTGATCGGAGCGGATCTGACCGCCTGTTTCGGCAGGCGATTGTCGGTCTTGATGGCTGGCGTTCTCAACGCCAAGCCCGTGGATTGGAACTCGCGGCTAAGAACGAGACGGCGGAAATTCCTACGTGATTATGCCGACAAAAATTCCTGTCTGATCTTTGTACCGGACTCCCCAACCACCAACCCATATAACCTCTCGGTTACTCCCGATGTCCTGGACATCGTGATAACCAAGAACCTCTCATTCCCGGTGTATCTGACTTCGTGCTCTGCACTAAGCTCGGACCACCTCCCGGTTCTCATCGACTCTGCGTGTCGCTCATCCTTCCACTACCCACCGGATCGCCCTAGCAATCGACACACGCGTTGAGAACTTCTCCGGCGCTGTTCTGAAAGCTCTGGTGGCGTCAACTCTCAAGCGTCGCCCGCGTGCCGACCCACGGCCTCCGATACCGGCCGGCATTCATGATGAGATACGCTTGAAAAACAGGCTGCGGAGGTAGTGGCAGATCACCAGTGTCCCCGCTCTGAAAGCCGAGTCCAACCGCCTACAGAGGTCGGTGACTCGCCGGCTCAACGAGTGGAGAAACGATCAGAGGAGCGCTACACTCAAATCCCTCGCTGTGGAGGATGACCAAGCGGGTGATGAGAGTTCCTACCCCATTCCCCCCTGGTTAGCCCAGGGGGAATCGCTCTCTCAACCTCTGAGAAAGCCGAAGCCTTTGCAGACAATCTGGAGGCTCAGTTTCAGCCGGTGTCCGATCCTTCGGTCCCGGCAGTTATTGAGGTGGTTGACGTGGCGCTGAGGTCTTACTTCTTAAGCCCTGCCAGCGAACCTCAGTTAACCACCGCTGACGATTTTCACGAAGCCATCAGGGGTCTCAAGCTCAGCAAAGCTCTGGGCCCCAACGGTATACCGAACAGGGCAATTAAGCATCTTCCCAAGCAAGCAGATTCCCTCCTCGCCCTATCTTCAACGCGGTTCTCGTTCTCTGCACCCATCACTTTTCTCAAATGTGGAAGCACGCTCGAGTGATCTTCATCCTTACACCGGGGAAGGATTCAGCACTGCCCTCTACCTATTGGCCCATTAGTCTCTTGGACACGATTGGTAAATTATTTGAAAAGATCCTACTAGCTAGGATCTTACATGTAATAAACGAATGCATACTGATGCGAGACGAGCAGTTTTGATTCAGACCGAGACATAGCACGTCCTTGCAGCTGGCCCGCCTCGTTTAAAAATAACGAGGAATTTCGGCGAAACGAGGCTCACCGGCGCGGTTTTCCTCGACCTGGCCAAAGCCTTCGATACCGTCTGGATCGATGGCCTCCTGTACAAGCTAACGCTCCTCAACCTCCCGTCTTACATAGTCCATACAATCTCATCCTACCTCACGGATCGGTCGTTCGAAGCGTCCTTCCAGACGGCCACGTCATCTCGTCGAGGCATGCGGGCTGGGGTAGCTCAGGGAGGATTGATCTACCTTATCCTCTTCAGTCTGTATGTCAACGACATGCCCCCACCCTCGCACCACGTCGAGTTGGCCCTCTACTCGGACGACACGGCCATCATAGCCACGTCCCGCAAACCGAAGCTACTTGTTAGCTACCTGGAGTCATACCTCGACGACCTTCAACTGTGGGTGAGTGAATGGAGAATCGCCATTAATGTCTCTAAGAGCACCGCGATAATCTTCGTGCGTGCCGGACGGCACTTCATCCAGCCCCGAACAGTAACACTCTTCGGGGAACCAATGGAATGGGTCTAAACAACTCGTAATCTGGGATGACCCTAGATACACGACTCACCTGGTCGCCTAACATCGATCAGGTGAGGAAGAGGGCTGCTCAAAGTTTGGGTATGCTGGGCCCCCTCCTGAATAGGAAGAGTGATCTATCCGTCAGGAACAGAGTCCTGCTCTATAAGCAGCTCATCCGCCCCATGATGGACTATCCGTGCCCAGCGTGGAGGTCCGCTGCCCGCACCCATGTCCGAAGGCTATAGGTGTTACAATCCAAGTGTCTTCGCCTCGCTACTGGTGCCCCCTTGTACATAATAAGTCACAGGCACATACACGAGGATCTGGGCGTTCCGCTGTTTGCCGACCACATCAGAGCCCTGACCGAAAGCTTTGACTCAAAGTTAGCTGATGTGGGGAACCCCCTTAGTACGGCAACTCGGCAGATACTTAAACTGACCGACGGTTGACCCCGTCGCTTGACGCGAAAGCCCAGAGCGGCAGGGGACAGCAGGCCAATCGTGGCCATCGCCTGCGATGGCCAAGTCGACTAAAGGAATTGCGCTCGGCGCTGATCAGCCAAGAGCCCTTCGGTGACCCTGACTGAGGTTTTCCGTTATTTTCCTCGGTTGTAAGGCAAATGCCAGGGTATTCGATGCAAAGTCGGGGCACGGCCCGCACTGACCTCCACCAGTAGCGGCGGCTTCACCTAAGTGCCTGACAAACGTTGCATAACTCCAGTATACGACAGAGCCAGTCTGGGCTCGGAACCCAGACAGCCAACCAACCAAAGTTTATCACTCCCATACTTGGTCCAGGGTAATCTAGGCCCTAGTCTTTGGCAAGACCAGTCAAGGCCCTCAGCCTGACTTCAAAATAAGCATAATCCCCTGTTAGAGTTTAGGTGTCTGTTACTGAGCCCAGCTATGCGGTCAAACGCAGGAATGGCTAACAGACAGGGGGACGTCGACTTGCCCTTCGCGCAAGTCTCCGCCCCCAGTTAACACTATGGCTTGGCTTGGTGTGTAAGTGGCACAAGTCGCTGTTTGTTCTCAGATAAATACAAAACCAATTACGTGTGGGTAGAGCGTGCATCACGTAACCAACAGGCTTTAAAAGTTTAACAATACGAACATGAGCAGATGCGAAGTTTTTAGGCTACAGAATATCTGGCAAATTTAATATAGTACTGTCCAGTAAATATTAGGGGCAGAATTATTCATATCGCTCATTTGTGACGACAGTGTCACAACTCTAAATTTATGATTTTTCAGGAGAAACGTTTAAAGATTTTGAAGTGCTATAATTCTCTATGAGTGCAACAACGACACAGCTGCTGTCCAGCGGCGAGTTTTGCAAATTGCGTTATGACACTATACCTGTTAAAAGTGCATCCGCAAACGTTTCTTACTGTACCAATAATTCAAAAATACCAAATTTTGAGTTGTGACATTTTTGTCGCAAATGAGCGATATGGCTATTTGTTCTTGTAACACGTAACCACACTTTAGGACCTGCCCATTTAGTTTTAATTCATTGTTAATTATTGCTCGTTTCTTAAATGTATAATCCGTCCATTTTTGTATTAACTATAGGCCAATTACTCGCAGAACTCAACCGAACAACGAGTTTCCCGTATTTAATAGAAACTCGAAATTTCATTATCTTTGTTCCAAAAACCTGTCGCTGGACCCAATTATTAGGCAGACGAGACCAGCTCACACTGTCGCATTCCGATTTTAGGATCCGTTTAAATACAGAGGGGTGTGCTGCAACGAATGATACTACAACGAACGAATACAAAAAGAACAATTTTTATCAATAAAATCAGAATGCTACAGCGAACACAGATGCTACAACGAACGCGGAAATATACCGTTTATCATAGAAAGTTTTATTGTAGTTTTTCACTAGGGATAGACTGTTTATGCTTTCCATGTGCGTTAGAATGTTTATACTTCTTATTAGGTAACGTTTGTTCATAGTTTTTACTAAGGAAATTTTGTTTATGCTTTTCAATTTTACATGCACAGTGTATAAAAGTTAAATAAATTAATTTTATATTAGTCTTACACTTATATTTTTTATTTTGTATTATATTTTTCCTCTTAAAATTGTTGTGTTGTGTAGTAACTTGGCTCTAGGCTGAGCGTCTGAAACGGATTACCCCTAAACACATATATTTCATTGTATGCTAGAACGAACAGATGCTATAACGAACGAGATTCTAGAACCAATTACGTTCGTTTTAGCATACCTCTCTGTATTTCCCTCCCATCTGAACTGCTGCTTTCCGAGTCTCTCATACCTTTCCGTTTGTGGTCTTTTATGCACCTTATGACTCTAAGGTGCGCATCAGTGACCTAAATTCGGTCCAGTCCGCCTGTTGCTTTCACCCAGTCTCTCATACGCCGATCTTTGAGTAGTATTTTAAGTCTTTTCGCGACACCAAATCGTTCCGAACACGAAGTAGCCCACCTACCCCCATTAATGCTAAGGTCTATATCGCCTATATTTTTATTCAGACGTCTCCGAACGGAACGTCACAGCATGGACATTGGAGACACGACGGTGAAACACCTTAACACAATGCTGAACCTTCCAAACTCACCTTCGCATCTAATATTGCAATCTCCTCCCCTGCGTCCATCTTTACACCAGTATTTGCTGTTGATCTGCAATAAAAATGTCAACGAGACGACATCAGCACACTACGTAATAACCTAGAGTCATTCATCTTTATGCCGTGTGATATCTAATACCCACCCACCGTGCATTGCTGTCTTTTGCACAGGGTTTGCGATTACGCAGTTGGTCAAGACGTTTACGGCCCTTTGCGAAACGGTAAGTTATACACTAAAACTCTACCAGTCCTTCATTCTGAGCTGCGTGACTACATGCCACGTCCTTTCTCTTTTTAATACTCATTTTAATATTATATTCCCATTTACAGTTATGACGCCCAATTTTATCTTCTCTTGAGGGATGAGACTAAAATATTTATATATTTTTGTTTGTTAAATTCCATATTTGTTTGTTCTTTGTTCTATTTAACGGCGATTTCTTGGCTGTTCAGGTTATGCAGTATCAAATGGGTCAGTGTAAGTTAATTACGAATTTGAAATAATGCTTGGTGGTCACATATATCATGTCTTGAAGATATTTATCATTACATGTCTCAACGTACGTCGCTACATGTTTTTGTGCGACCGTACCTACACGCAGAGAGATAGAGAGAGAGAGACACACACACACACACACATGCACATATAATGATGTACGTGTTCAAACAACGTTACATGTGACTAAAACATGTACATATACTTGAATAATATAATATGACGCATAAATATTATATTCCATTACTTTCTGGGCCAAAATCACCACTTCTTCTGCCATCATTGTCACGAAAATTAAATCCACGAAGAATGGTTCAGTTTTATTAAATTTTTATGCGACTCAGCGCTTTAAAACTTTATCCTTACCTGGAATATCCCATAGCCTCGGTTCCCTTCTCTATTTGGTGCTCCTACCTTGTTGGTATTCAGTCCGCTCGCACTCTGCGCCATGCACACCCCTGGCGACCAGATCACACGTTTACAATTACCAAACCACACACATTCATATATTTAGCTGACAGTATATGACAGTGTTCAGCACCTGCCCTGCAGTTCAACCGGCTGAAACAGTGCGTATTTTATCAGATTCCGATCAAAAATTTCTACGAAGGTCACACAATTCGTACGCATATTAAGAAATGACAAGTACAGCAAGGGTGAAGAGAGAGAAACCAGTAAGACGCAACTAATCTTATGTTTATTATCAAACTTCTATCACAACATGTTTCGGGCATAATTATGCCCAACATCAGGAGAACAAGACCGTGTACTACCAAACACAGACACTACGGCTCTCACATCTTACGGTTTTTTTCCCTCTTGTTACAGTGCAGAACACCATATGCGGTGGTACACGGTCTTGTTCTCCTGGTGATGGGCATAATGATGCCCGAAACATGTTGAGATAGAACTGTGATAATAAACATTAGATTAGTTGCATCTTGTTGGTTTTTCTCTCTCTTCAACCTACGTTCATGACGCACGGTCACAAGAGCCTAAAATAGACAAGTACAGCCATTCCATGTTTAGCATAAAAGTTTCTCTTTTAGATGTTATTACATTCTATACAGAAACTGAGAGTGACACTGACAAATCAAAACTCCATTTACAGATTAAATCAAAAGTGTTTGCCACCATTCCGTTCAGAATACCTGTTTCTCCCATTTCCTGTGTGGAAACGCGAAGATTAAAATATAGGAAACCGTAGGTCTGCAGTTTTTGGTGTTTTTGTTGGTCGTGTAAATTGGTCTCTAACATTACGGGAAGAACATAGGCTGCAGGTGTTTGATTGCTATTCCCATAGCTCTGAACAACGGGCGATGAACTGATGAGAAATTTGGCCTACTTATCTTTTCAGTAACCTGTTTTAGGTAGGCAGTATATACGAAAAAAATTAAGATAGTACATTAGCAGTACGTGCTTTGGGATCTAGCATCAGCAACTGAAAAAGTTCTCGGATTTTCATGAAAATCGGTATAAAACTTACTAAGAGTTTATCTTAGTATTTAACCAACTTGATGCGCAAAATTTGTTTCACAGTAAATTTTATTTCATGCCTCTACATGTTTCGAGCACATGTGTTCATCATCAGGAGGTCAAAATGGTCGAAACATGTAGAGGCATGATATAAAACTTATCGTGAAACAAATTTTATGCATCAAGTTGGTAAAATACTGATATAAATATACTGCGATGCACGGTCAGCAAAACGTCAAAATTACTAAGAGTTGTCGGACACAATTGTGACTTTCTTGTGAACCGGCTGGGTTGTGATCATGCTCTACTTGAGGGCGTAAGCAAAAGGCTTAACATACTTTTCACATTCCTTAAGTAACCTGAGTAAAATGTGACACAACAGATCGCACGCAATGCGGTCGAGCATTGGCAAGTTTCACGGAAATTGGTGCATTAAAAGCCACACGCATATAGTAAGGACGTACATCAAACTTTATGCGTGTTTTCTACATTTTCATTCGATTTAAGATGAATTGGCCTCAATATTTTGTTGGTGATTGTGGGGTTTCGTCAAATTCGGCGAATGAAAGGCGCACTTAAGGGCACACACAAAATTCTATTCACAACTTACACATTCCTCCACAACCCCCCCCCCCCAACCACCCTTCCCAAAATTTGGGTCAAAATCTGTACGAGAAAGCTGCACACAAGTCTGTTTTGCGAGTGATTTTTATGAAAACTGGTGCAGGGAAGGCCGCACATTCTTACGTACGTAAATGAAAGTGTAACTACGTTTACACTCGTGTCGTGACAACGTATGACACTTCGAATTAAAGAACGCTGCGGTAAATTCTATGCACTGCGTCAAACGGCACTCCCTAGGGATCGTTTTGTTTTCCCAAGTAAAACAATATTTCATGTTATACACCAAAAAGTGAAAAGTTGTAAAGTAAAGTAAAGTAAAGTAAAGTAAAGTTCACCATAGAACAGGCCACGAAGGCCCAGGGGGAGAGTAGTGGTAGAGCTCTATTATTTTTTTTACCTCGGTGATAAATGTGATGGGTGATCAGCGCCACGCCCTGGCCGCTGTACCCCGGGAAAGATGCGATACTCATTGTGTAGGAGGCTGGGTGGAACTCAGAGCCGGTCTGAACCGGTGCAGAAAATCTCGCCCCCACTGGGATTCGATCCCCGGACCGTCCAGCCCGTAGTGAGTCGCTATACTGACTGAGCTATCCCGGTCCTACGTTACATTTGATGTACCCGCTATATCGACTGAGCTATCCCGGCTCTTGAATAGTTCTGAAATAGTTCCAACAGGCCTAGGCAGGGACAAATTGTGCGCTGGCCAAAATTCTCCCAATCCTTTCCCACCCAAGGGGATTTGAAATTATGACGTTACGAACATGCCTGGCAAGTGAGGCGGCCCAGACTAGTTCAGTGTTTAGGTCAGACTTAAGCAGCTTTATATGCTGAGGACATTGTACTACGTCTGTCACATCCCGGGGTCATTGTAAGCACTCACTTCTAGTCTCAAGTTAAAAGTTCTGAGAGACGTCTTCCGCGTAACAACAACTCATTTCATAGGAGCACAGAATTTGTTAACATAAAGATCTCGCACCTTAATATCAGACTCACTTCCATCCATCGTGCTCCAATGTTGTCACCAAACGAGGGTATGACGAACGTCTCTAAAAAGTTGGGAACAATTCTACAACCTAAATCTTCACACCTGGTATGGGAAGAATGCCAAAACTGTAAACAAGAACACCGTCATGGCTGTGTATCATTATATTCAAAATTAGTGTGCAAGGCACGCGAGATCTTAAGTAAAGAAATGGCGCCAAGGCGACACGACCACTACAAGTAGATCTTCAAATCGAGTGGAGAAAATACCACTCCCAGTTCCAAGAATCAAACGCGAGATAAGTCAAGTGCGTTCGGATTTAAGACAATGTCACTGAGTAATTCCAGATGATTAAGTCACTGCGGTTTAAGAAATGTAACCAATAATGTTTTATTGACATGTTCAGGAATAGAATATATCTACTCACGTTATTGCTCAATTGTTACCCGACTGAACATGAAATGCTAACGAAGGTTAAAATAATGCTCTTTCGAAAGACGACATTTTGTTTTGGAGAAATTACGTGCTGATCAAGAAAACTAAAGTCACGGGTTATTAAAGGCCTACTTACAGTTTCTGAGATCCGAGATGCCGTGCCGCTTCAGTTCTCTTGCCAGTCCGCAGCGGGTGAATGTCTTGCCAAAGGACGTGCTGGGAACCAGCAGTACGAAAACTGCCACACATAGGACGATACGCATTTTTCCCAGATATTCACGACTCTAGGCAGCCGCGTTCGTATTTATACGCGCAAAAACATCCTGACAAAAGAATGAGACTGCCATATTACGTACGTGGCGGGACTTCCCACTAACTTCTGTGTACTGTTCATGTTATGTCCCTGTTGCTAAATGGTGTAATGGCAGGGCTGAACAAATGTGACACGCGTCCTCCGAATACAAGTAGAGTGGATTTGAAATGTGATGGCACACGCGCAGAAACCAGATTTCGTCTTTCGGCGAAACGGACGAGTCCATTTAAATCGGCAGGGGCGTCATTTCAGTCGACTACTGGCAGCAGATATGTGCGCATCAGCGGTAGTAATGCTGGATACACCATGTTCCGAGGTAGTGTGAAG
>Ga0123352_10021639_pt1 | contig 10248 bp, 9 predicted proteins | sample TergutLab28metaG_FD_89700 | JGI IMG/M metagenome (GOLD analysis project Ga0123352, IMG submission 89700) | Labiotermes labralis P1 segment gut microbial communities from Petit-Saut dam, French Guiana - Lab288 P1 | ecosystem: Host-associated > Arthropoda: Insects > Digestive system > Gut ...
ATTTGGCGTTCATTTAATTTTTCATAAAATTTTTCTTTTAGTGTAGAGTCCTGATTGATTGGAATTATTCCCATTGCTAGCTCCTCTTTCTCTCATTTCTTAATTAGTATTATTATAACATATTTCAGTATTAGGTATTCCTTTAATTTTATTAAAAATATATTTGTATATCATTATATTTTTGTTATTTGTTTTGTTATGCTTGACTTATCACTCAAAGAAAGGGTTTATTAATATGAAAAAGAAATCACTTATTCCCATTGCCTTATTGGTCACCTTATTGGGAGGAGCGGAAGTTTATGCAGATGGAAAAAATGTAATAACAAACTTCCAACTTCCTATTGTACATGAAATGAGTACGCTGAGTAAAGCAATGCTAGGAAAAGCAGAAATGGGAACATGGGGAGGGGCCACTTGGGCTCTAGCAGATGATGGAGAACTCATTTTTGTAGGTGGAGATGTAGGGACTCCGCCTAAAAACCTTCATGATACGCTTATTGATAATGGAATTGATATATCCTCAGTTAAAAGCATAGAATTTACTACAAAAACTCAGATGAGTAATGTCCCTAATGCCTTTCGAGACATGGCATCAGTCACTACAATTAAGAAATTGGGAAATCTGCAATATTCAGGGACGGGATACTTCATGTTTGCTATGGGTACTAACAACCTTACATCTTTAGATTTGACAGGATTTGATACAAGTAATTTTACTGATTTTAATTATATGTTTTCAGGAGATAGTGGATTAACAGAGCTTGACGTATCAAAATTTGATACAAGTAAGGTAATTGATTTAACTGGAACATTTGAAGCAGTTACATCAGTTGAGAATTTGGATGTGTCTAATTGGGATACCTCCAACGTTATTCGCATGAACTGGACATTTTCTGGTATGGAATCAGTTAAAAAGCTTGATGTTTCACATTGGAATACCTCCAAAGTTTATAACATGAGTATGCTATTTGAAAGCTGTCACAGTTTGACTGAACTAGACGTCTCTAATTGGGATATGAGTGCTGTCGATCATATGGATTACTTATTTGCAGATATGAAAAATCTTAGATCACTCGATTTATCAAACTTCAAATTATTTCCAAACGCTGTAACAGGTGCTATGCTAGCAGGGGATACTTCGCTTAGTCAGCTAAAACTAGGACCAAACTTCCCTCTCACATCCGATATGGACCTGCCTAACATCCCTGTTTCAGGTGATTACACAGGCTACTGGCAAAATGTAGGCTCAGGAACGGTAGATGCTCCTATGGGGACAAATATATGGACATCTGTGGAGCTCATGACAAACTATGACGGTTCTCAACCTGATACTTATGTTTGGCAAAAAGGTTCAAAGATGTCTCTTGGTCAGCCTTCTAACTACACCACAGACTTACCTCTATCTACCTATGTACCTACTGCAGTTACACCCCTTAAACCTTATCGTTATAATGTAATTCTCAATAATGACTATCCTTATTATTCAAGTCTTATCGATGGACAGATGGATTCAGAGCATGTTACTACTCCTAACTTCCCCGTAGGACACACTGTCTATAACCGTGCAACAATGCCAGTGATTTATACTTCAGGGGATAAACAAGGACAAACTATAAATTTTGTAGAAATATCTGATAATGGACAAGATTGGTATTGGGTAGATGAACATGCACTTAACCTTGATTTAATTTCAATCTATCCTGCAATAAACAATGAAGGTCATGCTCTTTCAGGAGACGTATTCTTAGGTTCTACTTTGAATTATGGAAATTCAGGGATGAACGTTAATTCTCAAATGATAAAAAATGCTTATAATGCAAATGGTCAGATTATCTATCAGTCACAAGCACAGCTTTCCGATTTTATTTCTGAACCTGATCCACAAGCCGCCCTGAACACATTTAACTCCAATCTTGATCAAGCTGCTCAAGATTGGAATGATGCAGTAGGTCAAACTCTGTTCATCAAATCAGATAGTACTAGTCAACCTATTAACTACAAAATTTCCGTAAATCCTTCAGGAAACGGAAGTGCATCTGGAATTGGGGGTTCTGCCATTGATGAGAAATGGGTACAGTATGGAGAAATTGGTACTAATAATGTACTTCATGCGGTCATACGTCATGAGATGGGACACATCCTTGGATTAGCACATACCAAAAACGCCCAGTATGAAGGAATGCCAGATGGTTACAGCTTTAGTGAAGATAGCGATGTCATGAATGCCGTATTGATTCATACCTCAAGTGGATTTGCAGAAACACAAACCACTATCAGTAATAATGATGTTCAGACGATCAAACTTATTTTAGCCAACCATAATTTCCTTAATCCTACACTATAAATAGCCCAAAAAAACTTCCCTTAAGGAAGTTTTTTGGTGAATTAAATGCTCCTCATAGTTTTTAAAACTTCTCAATATCCATATCATATAAAAATTGATTGATAATACTGAGTTGGAGAGGGACTGTCTTTCTAATAAGCATTCCATGATTATAAGTATCGTCATGTTCTTTTGAAAGATTCAGGTTGATGTTTAGAAACTCTACTTTATCTTTTGATACCTTCCAATTTTTTATATATTGAAATGTCGCTGGGACATTTGAACTGCAAATTATTTTAACGTTTTCTTTTTGTTGTTGAGACTGTGCAATAACTGCATCAAATTTATCTGTAAAAGAATCAGGAATGAAATCAAACATAAGTTGAGCATCATGCATTTTCGGTGAGTATAATCGGTTCACAATAGGATCTATAGCTAAAGATTTATAGCCTCCTAGAAGACCATGATAAAGAGCTCCCGTCCCGCCTCTTGAGCCTCCATATAACACAATGTTTTCATGCATAACACCTAAGTCTGCACTTATCTTCTTAATCAGATTTTGAAGTTTTTGCTCATAGTTTGGAAAGTTATCTGTATTGAAATAATATGAACCGCCAATAAGATTGATATCTGCAATCCTTAATATATAAGTATTTTTAGCGACTGCACTAGACAAACCAAGGAACTGAGATGAAGCATCTCCATACATTCTTAGTTTTGCTATCGTCGTATCAATCTTGGCCAAATCAGGAAAACGAATAAGGAGCTTGTTAGACAACCAAGGATACGACTCTTTTGGTGGTTCAAGTGTATAATGAATCTCATCATAAACATCCATCCCTAAATCCAACGCTTTACGTGGAACGACTATATAACCATTTTTACTCTCACCATCAATGGTTTTATCTTCTGATGCAAGCTTCTCTAATGCTTGTCGGGCTTCTCCCTTTTCATAGAAGGTTCTCATTTCCCCTAAATTATCAGATACTGTAAGTTGTTCTGGCCTTTCAATATCAGTCATAACAAGTGCCATCCATGCACCGTTCGACGCTGAATGAGCCATCATGCCATTTTCCCAGTCCTCAGAATTTTCAGGAATATTAAAGGTAACGCTATGTTGTTCGAAACTATTGTCTGCAAATAATTGAAGTTGATTTTCTTCTATTCGCCAAAAATTTTCAAATTGTCCTCCAACACCTTTAATTTCCCCATTTTCTTCAAAGGTAAAAACACCATATTTCATGGCATATTGAGGGCGAGTGTAATAGAAAGTGTGAGAGGTTAGAAAATCCTTGAATTCATTTTTATTCATTTTTATTTCCTATATATTTTTCATCCTTTCGTTAATTTCAACGCTTCAAACAAAGCGTGCTTTGCAAAATATCCAGAATGTACAGCCTTTTGCCATGGTTTAATGTTTTCTAAAATTTCATTGTAATCTTCTTCAGTCATGTTATCTACAATAGCATCAATCTCATTAAAATCATCTACGACAAACCCTATCTTTTGCTCTTTTATCCATTCTGCATGTGCGATTCGTGATGAAACAATAACAGGTAATCCCAACGAAATATATTGTGATAATTTGAAGGGGTTATTAATGGCTCCATAATCCACCCATCTGATTGGTTGTAATTCTAAAAGCCCAAACCCTCCATCGAGTATATGAGTTAATTCTTCTGCAGGAACTAAGTCATGAATTTTAACATTATCCCCATGTGAAATTTTTTTGGCAGCAGTGTAAATATACCAAGGTGTTTTACCTCTATAACTATCCAATGAAACATGAGGCATTCCAATTCCCATACCTATCCAGAATATTTTCTTTTCAAATTTTCTAGGAGAAATTGGACTTTTTGCTGGAAAATCAAACAGATGCATAGAAATCATAGGAACATTTACGTCATCTCCTTGGAGTTTAGCAATCATTTTTTGATTGTGGGCAATAATTATATCGAATCTACGCAAAAGATTTAAAAAATGATCTGTGTCTTTATTATAATTACCCATATAAGACTGTATATCATGAATAAAAGCTATTTTTTTACATTTTTTCTTTTCTAATTCTTCAAAAAATGCTAGGTCAAATGTTTTATTAGTCCATAATGGAAACTGCACCACAACCACATCATCTGATTGAACTGCAGAAAGCATCCCTTCTGCAAGTTCTTTACACCTTAATTCAGCATTCTCCAAATTTAAGAAATTTTTATAATGTAATTTTTTAAAGCCAATAGAACTGGCAAAATCCGCCACCATATTATTAGCTACATAGGCTGTACCCCCTGAAAGATGTGTATCTGCATCTTCTACATCATTAAATTGCGTGATCCAATTAGTCATCATTCTGTCCTTTTTTATAAAGTGTTGTTGAGCTCTATTATATTTTGAATATTCATGAGTGCATATTGAACACCAAAAGAATAATCTTCAGTGTTTTCAATCAAGATAGTTTTTCTAACAGAAACATCATCATTATTCAATTTATTTACCATTTCTGAAGTTGGACATATTAATAAATCAAATTTTCTAAGTAAAGATAGCCAAAAATCTGTTTCTTTATCATACTCTTTGTTATTTTCATACGTCGGAATATTTGTGATAAAAGCAACAAGTTTCACATTTGCAACGTTTTTTAATCGATTGATGAATTCTGCTTGAAAGTTCAGATGAGTAAAAAGTGGAAATTGAATAACAACTGTATCCTCATTTTGTACAGGAGTTGTCATTGATTCTATTAAATTAGCTCTTCTTGAATAATTATTGGACAAATTTTCCAATGCCATATAATTCAATTCTTGAAATCCAATGGATTGAGCTAATGAAGCAACTTTATGATTAAATTCTAGTTGCTCATCTGCTGTACTTAAGCGTGTAATCCAATTAGTCATACTATTCCTCTTGCTCTAAAAATCAGTATATTTGTATCTATATACTATCAAAATTTATATTTTCTGTCCATTGGTAAATGTAAATGATGATGTTATGAATGCAATCATCGTACATACTTCAGATGGTTATGCTTGGACACAATTAACTATTTCTGATAATGACATCAGAGCCATCAACCTTATTCAATCTAATCATAATTTTGCAATCCTAATCCATAATAAAAAACTCAAATTGTTTTCTATTTTTCTATTCTAAATTATTCTCATAACCAAATTCTACATAAGCAATGGCATTCATTAGAGCTCGTTTAGCAAAATAGCCACTAGATACTGCCTTTTGGAAGGGCTTCATCTTCTCAACCATTTGATTGTACTCTTCTTCTGTCATCTTATCTAAGATGGCATCTAATTCACTTAAGTCTTCCATGACTAGACCAATTCCTGCTTTTTTGATAAATTCAGCATTGGCATTTTCTGGACGAACGATGAGGGGCATACCTGAAGCCATGTAAAGAGATTGCTTGGAAGGTGCCGTATATTCAGAATACTTGTCCCAATCAAATCTTGCACCTTCTCCGATCACATTCGTAGATACATTGTTTATCATGTCCACTGCGGCAAATCCTCCATCGAATAAAATAGGCAGGTGATCATAAGGACGATGAGCTTCTGTTTTTATATTGTCATTCGGTGTTCGATTTCGACCAATGACTACAGTTTCAATACTATCCATATTATAGTTAGTCAATCTAATGGCACGACCTGACGCAATATATACCTTTTTTTGAAATTTCTTTTCAAGTAGAGGACCGTCATAAATAAAATCAAGAAAATTAAAGACAATTGTTGGTGTATTAACCCCATCTTCATGCAAACGCTTGGCAAATTTTTCTGTGGGGACAATTAAACAATCAAACTGCTTCAGTTGGTTTAACGTGAAGTTATCTTCCTTATCATAGTCTCCGCCTCTCATCCAAGGATCTAAGTCTATAACAAAAGCAATGAGTTTAATATCTTTTTTCCCATTTTTTAGATAGTTTAGTGCTTCTCCATTAAAATTAAGGAGTGCGATATAAAGAGGGTAGGTCATAACAACAGTATCTCCCGGGTTGACATCAGAAAACATAGCATTAATTAATGCTTCTCGACGCATAGGTTGATTGAGTAAATAATCATTTTCCCAAAGCGAATAATTAATTTCTTTGAAGCCCAGTTGACTGGCAGAATTTGCTATAAACTGATTAGCCAATCTGCGATTATCTGTGAAATCAGTCCCTGCAATTCGGGTAATGTGATAGGTCAAATCTACTTTCTCCTTCTCTATTCTTAAATAATTTTTTACTTTATATTATTATAGCATTATTATGATATTTTTCGCTTAACCAATTTTTCTTATTTATTAAAAATTATGCTATTATAGTAGTGAAATTAATATGATATATAAGGGGTTTTATGACAAACTGGATTACAAGATTTGCAACTACTGACGAAGCACGTGAACAGTCATGGGCTGTAAGTATCATGGGAAAGAATATCTCAGAACAAGCTCAAAGAATGGGATTTAAGGAAATCTGTATTTCAGATTCTCTTTCTCCTTTTTTGTCTAATCAGCCAGATAAAAGAGCTGCTATCATCGCTGCTTTACTTGATCCAGTAAAACCTGGAGACACTGTTTTTGTACAATATCCCTTGTGGATACAGTTGAATTTCCAAACTGAATTTTTTGCCTATATAAAAGAAAATAGAAAAGCTAAGTCTGTTGCAATTATTCATGATGTACTTGATTATATGATGGCAGGAGATGATTTTGTCACTGACAATAGTTTTGATCTCTATCAGTTGAGCCACTATTTTGACCTGATTATTGCACATAATGAAAAATTTGCTCAGCGTCTTAAAAATGATGGTATAAATTTACCCATGGTCTCCCTTCATCTTTTTGATTATCCACATGAAGTAGCGTTAAAGAAAAAAACATTCAAACATCAACTTTATTATCCTACAGGTCGTGAGTTAAATTCAGTGGATTATTCTGGGAAAACTACAATTAAAGTTATTTCTAGAATGGAAAAAGGAAACCCTGATTGGCCTGATAATGTTGAATATTTGGGAGGAATGACCTCAAAAGAAGTTATGGCATTTTTTGACGGTGGTTTCGGATTAGTCAATAGCAATAATATGGTTGAGCAAGAAACACCCGGCGTTCGAGAATATGCCAAGTACAACAATCCAACAAAACTTTCAACCTATATCGCCTCAGGTCTTCCTGTCATTGTGACTAGTGAATCTGCCCATGCAGAATGGATAAAAAAAGCGGGGATTGGATTGATTGTCGATGATTTGAATGACATTGATGCGATCTTAGATAAGATGACAGAAGATGACTATAATCAAATGCTTGAAAACATTGCTCCGTGGGAGAACGCACTTCGCAGTAGTTTCTTTTCCCGTCGTGCCTTGACTTTGGCACTAAATTCTCTCGAACTAGGATTTGATGAAGGATTGATCAAATTTGACTAAATAAAAAATCGAGAAATCTCGATTTTTTATTTTCTCTATCTAGAAAAGGTATCAGTGATTTGTAGCTGCATTCACCAATTGTGATACTTCTTTCTTTGTTAATCGGCGATGTTGTCCTACCTGAATGCCATCAAGTGTGAGGGTACCGTATTGGATACGACTCAGCTTTTGAACAGGAAGTCCACAGGCTTCAAACATCTTCTTAACTTGATGATTTTGTCCTTCATGGACGGTCAAGCTGACTAGAGAAGCATTTTTTGCTTTATCTTGTTTCATGATCTCATACTTTGCAGGTGAGACTTTCTTCCCCTCAAGCTTCATCCCAAGTGTGAGTGGACGAAGATTGTCCTTATTGGCTTGCCCTTCAACTTTAGCAATATAGACCTTGTCTATATTATGACGAGGGTGAGTCATCAACTGGGTGAACTCTCCATCATTGGTCAATAGAATAAGACCGCTTGTATCCCAGTCCAATCTTCCAACAGGATAGATACGCTCCTTCATCTTGGGTAATAAATCTAAGATGGTCTGACGTCCTTTGTCATCACTGGAACTTGAGATATAACCACGAGGCTTATTCAAAATATAATAGACAGGCTCTTCATTATAGACTGCGACACCATCTACCTCTACTATGTCACCTGTTGCTACTTGATAGCCTAGATTAGTCATGATTGTATGATTAACAGCTACCTTCCCAGAAGTAATGAGTTTTTCTGCTTTTCTACGACTGGCTACTCCTGCATGAGCCAAAAATTTGTTAATTCTCATGATTTTCATTCTCCTCAAAAATATCAACTTTATCCGTATTAAATAAATCTTGCTCTTGTGTAGTAGTATATTGACTTTCATCTACTTGAGGAAGCTCAGAAAGCTCATTGACACCCATATAATCTAAGAAAAATTCAGTTGTCCCATATAAGCTAGGACGTCCAACCACTTCTAAAGTTCCCACCTGCTCAATCAAATCAAAGGCTCGTAAGGTCGCAAGCACACCACTGGAATTCATCCCCCTTAATTGATCGATAGCCACACGAGTAATGGGTTGCTTGTAGGCGATGATGGACAAAACTTCTAGACCTGATTTAGACAAGGATTGATGCGTGGGGTTTTTGGCATAATCTTTGAGTATTTTTGAAAATTTCTCTTTGCTTGTCATGCGATATTTACTGGCTGTTTCGATTATTGTAAGAGCTGAGGTCTCATCTTCTTCGTACTTTTGCTTTAATTTTTCAATTTGTTGAAGGCAAGCCTGCTTTGAAAGGTCAGTCAGTTGAGACAGTTCAGAGAGAGAAATTCCTGTTTCTCCTGCGATGAAAAGAAAAAGTTCAAACGTTGCTGTTTTATTAATTGCTGTCTTAGGCATACTGTCCTCCTTCTTCATTTTGTTCTAAAATAATCTCATCAAATAGTTCTGACTGAGAAAAAATAATTTGATGATTTTTGATGAGTTCTAATAGAGCAAGAAAACTTGTGACGATTTCTTCTTTGCTTGCTTTCTTATCAAATAATTCATGAAATTTACATGATTTCTTTCTTTGAAATTTAGCCTGCAATTCTTGGATTTTATCTTCAATAGAAAATTTCTCATCTGAGATTTTTGTGTTGGCATCTGTTTGTTCTTGCTTTTGAATTTCTAAGACTTTATGAAAGGCCAAATACAGATCAATGGTGGATTTATCTTTGAGCAATACTGCATCTTCTGGGATTATTTCCATTGGAGGTTTAGAATAATATTGACTTCTATCCTCATGCAATTCATTAAGTTCTTCTGACAACGCCTTATATTTTCGATATTCATCAATTTGACTTAAGAGTTCTTGCTCCAGTTGCTCTGTATCTTCAATATATTCTTCATTAACGGTAGGCAAGAGACGACGAGACTTGATGAGCATCAACTGACTGGCCATAACCATATATTCTCCCGCTATCTCAAGCTCTAGTGTCTTCATGGCATTGACGAAATCAAGATATTGTTCAATGACAGGAACCAAAGGCACTTCAAAAATATCAACCTTATAACGATTGACTAGATGTAGGAGCAAGTCCAGCGGACCTTCAAAATCTTTAATCCGTATTTTTATCTCTTCTGCCATTGTTTAACCTTTATTGAAAATATTTTTCTAATGTTACTCGTGTAGATAATCCTAATGAATCAGCGACCTCATAGATGGTTTTTCCTAATTGAACCTGTTGCAAAATGTACTGTTCTCGTAGTTCTTTTGCTGTAAAAGGTGTGACTTTCTTTAATTCCAAATACATGAACTGTCTGGATTTTGCGAACAATTCGTCCGCATTCGTAATGCCTTGTACACGAACAGCAAATTTATCGTGAATAGGTAAGACCCGCTTGATTCCTGCTTTTTCTACTGTTAATACCTTGAAAATCCAATTGAAATTTTCCCACTTTAGTCCTTGGATTTCTGCTACTGTTAATCCAAACTCTAGGATGACTAAGGCAAGAAATTGTCCCGGAGATTTAATAGGCCCATAAAGACGAGAAAAATCTTCAGG
>Ga0123352_10021641_pt1 | contig 10248 bp, 5 predicted proteins | sample TergutLab28metaG_FD_89700 | JGI IMG/M metagenome (GOLD analysis project Ga0123352, IMG submission 89700) | Labiotermes labralis P1 segment gut microbial communities from Petit-Saut dam, French Guiana - Lab288 P1 | ecosystem: Host-associated > Arthropoda: Insects > Digestive system > Gut ...
ACAAAATCTAAAATGCAACCAACCCTGCCCCATGCAGCTGCATAGTTTGCAGTAGCCATACACTGGCCCCACCCAACTTCATGAGGTAACAGTACTTCATAAGACGTGAAAAATTCTTCAGCTGATGAAGTTCCACACGCTTTTAGGAAGTGAAAGGTTCATTATTGTGTTCACAAGCTTCTCACTTATCCCTCTCCTGAGTAAGATTAATGCAGTCTATGACCTATTCCATTTCTTTAAGATTCACATTTATGTACTTCCACCTACACAGTTCACTTCTCCTCCAAATGTGCTACCATGAAAATAATTAAACTGGCAAGATATTGAAGTATGTTGATATTTTAATGCAAAAACTTAATAAGAACATATTTTACCCAGTTTACTATGGTTCTATGGGTAGGCCTCCCTCTTGGCATCTCACTTTTAGCAATGTGCAAGACTTTATTGCCACACCTCTTACGTCTTCATGACACTGTGCTCAAGCACAAGGACAAACAGTAAGTTTTTTGGTGCCCAGGGCGAGTAATCACAAAGGCTGCCCCTAACAGAAATTATAAACTTTAAAAAAATCACGTTTAATTCATTGAATTTACTTTTCCTTGGCTGAATAGTTTAAAATCTGTTGAGTGCAGAAAATCAAACTTCATTTGACATATTCACTTTGTCGCCCAAGGCGGCTGCATAAGTCGCCACCCCCCTCCCCACAACAGTGTTTGACCCTTGCAGATGAGACTGATAGGTTGTCCCGAAACGTCAGTAACCACCAACCTACACCACGTAATATTCCAGAAGAGCGAAGGCCTCAAATATATCGCTGCGAAAGCCTGAAATTTCACATATTTTTCTAGATTTAAAATGCTGGTCACAGTATTGAGCAGCAGCAAGTTACGAAATCAAAGACGTGTCATTTTAAGGTATTCCTGTCTGTGCATTAACAGATAATTCACACAATAAAACCAACAAATGCGCTGATGTTAAAATTATATTTTTAGCCACAATTTGTCATAACTCCGACATGTTGCGATCTATCTCGACTATCTTCAGGGAGTTACTGAAGATCAATAAAGTGCTTTTAAAAACATATTATTGATCAGTTCTACGCTGCCATAAAGGAATTTTATACCCGCAGACATTTTATGCATAAAATTTAATGTACTTAATAAATCATCTACGTTTTTATACATGCCTTATTGATGTTAAGTAATTCCCTGAAGACGATGAAGATAGATCGAAATATGTCAGAGTTCTGACAAAATGTGTTTAAAAATTACGATATTAACATTAATGTATTTCTTGGTTTTATTGTGTGACAAGTGCCATGTTAGCTGGACTTATGGTCGATATGGTAATTAATACACCCAGAATACGAAGCAGGGTGCTAACTACCAAACGGAGATGTTTCCCTTGGCATCTGAGTGGAAGGTACTGTAATTCAGTAATACAGACATTTCTCCATACCTACTCTTCACGGCAGAGAGGACGCACTTTTGTACTTCGAGCGATTCTTATTCCAGAATATTTATTTCATGTGTTACATTAGTTAGCGACGTTGTTCTAAACTTGCAGGTTTCCGAACTTACTTCTTCGCAACAGCTGATTTTTAGATCTATTTGTGTGTTACGTTTTACAGCCCTCAACTACTCTTTATGGTTTTTTTTTTTGACGTTTTGCTGACCGTGCATCTCAGTATATTTATCTCAGTATTTAACCAACTTGATGCACAAAATTTCTGTTTTACAATAAGTTTATTTCATGCCTCTACATCTTTCGGGCACATGTGCTCATCATTAGGAGGTCAAAATTGCAGTACACAGCCTCTGGTATCATCACACCTGTACGTGACCGTCTCGTGCACAGGTTGAGACCTGTGCATGAGACGGCCACGTACAGGTGTGATGATACCAGAGGCTGTGTACTGCAATTTTGACCTCCTAATGATGAGCACATGTGCCCGAAAGATGTAGAGGCATGAAATAAACTTATTGTAAAACAAAAATTTTGTGCCTCAAGTTGGTTAATTACTGAGATAAATACTCTTTATGGGGTTTCCTAATTATTACAGCACAAACACAACCTCAGAAGGAAACGGCACAGATTTGTGTACTTTTACCTTCACATTCCAACTTCGTATTACTAAAGAATATTCTTTTATTACAGTGTGTTTATACTGTACCTTTTTCGTATTTAAATAATTAAATACTCCATTATAAAAATGTACTGTCATCATTTGCAAGTGATACATACGTACAAAATCACTCGGATTCAATTCAGCAACCTACAGTGAGCGAACATTGAGCCACACAGGTGGGTGGGCAGCCTAATAAATGTAACCCACGTAATGTGAATAGTACAGTTATGCTCTTACTAGATACAAAGTAAATAAGTCACACAAAAGCACTGGTTATGAGTAGATGGCTGACTCGTGGTGTTATTTTTGTACACAATTTGCCCACTCCACTACAAAGACTACAATTTCTTACGAACACAACAGTCTTACAAATGGCAAATTACGTAAACATTGTGCTAATTCTTCAGCACACTCCCCCGCCTCGCGGTATTTTTTGACAACCAGCGTCATATAATGTCGAAGGAAACAAGATAACGCTGGAATAATACACATTTAAAATACGACTACCATAATTATTTCAAGCCACTATCCCAGAGTTCGTCTGAACTGAGAGTCGCCACCCTACTATGTCAGTAGTAGCTGCCTGTCCCATCCAAGATTCGAAATGGATACTTCTCAAATACATGTCTACAGCTATTCCCTTACTTCTCATAATGAAAGGATTCTTCCCAACTCCTCTCCCGCTCACCATGCATGAACACATTCCCACCTGATCGACGCCACATAATCTGTGAAGTTAGAAAATCCTGTTACACAATTTATAATTTAGTCAACCGAGCCATCAGTAAGAGTAGATGCACGCATGTGACAGCCGGTCCTTTCACAAATAGAGAGAATCTGCCCGCCACACTGCGGCCGTCTTACCTGTGAGGCGAAGACTGCGGTATTTGTTACCTAGGCGTGTATTTTTAACCGTTGTGGTCAACATTAAACTTCCGACATCAGTGCCCTGGATAAAACTTTGGTCACCCAGTCCGAAAGTATTCATTTGCAAGCATAACGAGCCTGCCGCATTCTAGTGCCCCTCACGACGATTATCGATACATGAAACAGCTTGACGAACACGCGTCCACTTCATAGCGCCCCTATCGACAACACGCACACCTTCACCGCAGTACGTTTTAACATAACCATTTCTGACGATCTACAGGCCAATTAAAATACAAGAACCACAACATACAAAGAACAGCTAAACACTTTATTATCCAACAAATGCACAATATATAATATGTAGATACAGTTAAAATTATAAAATATTTGAAAGTGCTCCAACGTGTTTCGGATCATAGAGGATCTATCATCAGGGAGCCTTGTACAGTGCTTGGCTAAAAATTACAAGGATGGTTCTATCGTGTCCGTTGACAAGGACAAGGTCGGTGTTATGGCAGCATATTCTGACCCGTTGTGCGTGTGTGTAGTTCACTGTAGATGAAGGCAGTGCCTTCATATACAGTGAAGCAATGTACAAGGCTCCCTGATGATGTGTCCTCTGTGATCGGAAATATGTTGCAGCACTTTTAAATATTTTACAATTTTAATCGTATCTACATATTATATATATTGTGCATTAGTTGGATAATGAAGTGCTTAATTATCATTGATGCACGGTGCAAACATGAAGATAGTATCCAGTCCCTAGGATATCCATGGATACCCATTTCTCATTCGCGGTCATATTCCACTGTCACTCAGGACTCAAATATATTTGAAACAGCATCTTTAAATACACACCCAATGATTCACCCATATCTGTGTATCACTGCTGTATTTCATTTGTCGTTAAATAATATTTTACCAAAGAACGTGAACAAATAATTTGCGCTGTTGCTTATTTGAAAAATCCCGGTTTCGATTCTATCCCGAGGATTTTCATGATCTCCTCAGTTGCTAGAAGGCATTTGCCAGTAGAAACTTTATTAACAGCCCATGTTCGCTTCCTTCCCCGTCCTTCCCTAACTCACACCGAATTCTGCAGGCGGGGGCTGTAAAAAATTTTAAGTACCTTCGCCAAATCAACTAGAAAACCATTCACAACATTTCATGCATTTTTAAAGTAACCTGGACATTAACAATTGCACGAGACCTACGACCCAGTCAGTTTTACAAACTACAGTGAGCTCAAGCGGTGGAGTTACAAGAGGTCACGTACTATTACATTATTAAAGAGGATAGACATTTTTAACTGCGTGCATTGCAAGGCGATCGATTTCTTTTTATTGATAAATTCCATCAAGCACCTACGAGAAGCCTCTATATATAGAAACAGTGTACACGCGTACAACCCTTCAACATTTTTTGATATGCTAAAAATTCAAAGTTCATTCAAAGGCTGTCACTTCTACACCACGAAACTTGGGTCAAAACCTTAGCAACCGTCCATGAATTTTATTCAGGATATTTATCGAACTTATACACCTGGGCATCTGTTGTATGCATTCTCTGAACAGACCCCATGACAAAGAGGGACACGAGGTTTTAAGTCGATAATCTGGACGGATTTTCATTAAATCTGGTATGACTGTTAAGCCATCAGACACAATCTCAAATGTTTAATCACCCACAAAATGCACCATTCAACCAACGCTCCATGCCCACAGTTCATTTTCTCTGCTATCGACAATATATACACTGCGTGACTGACGATGCCGTTAAATAGAACAATAAAGATGTTTTAAAAAAATATAAGACTGTAATAAAAACAAGAACAACACACAAACTTGTGAAATTAAGGCGAAACTAGCACTACTACAATCACTGAGACCAATGGGCAATCACAGTAACCACAGCTATCAAGGCAATCACAGTACACAAGGAATTTCACAGTTTTTCGAGCTTCAAGAAATGCAGACACACTCCAATGAGAATTGCTGGGAGGGTAACACCGACACAACATTATCTACCGAAAGTTAGTATAGTCTATATACGAGTTACAAGCACTGCAGTAATATGATTAATAAAACTATATAACTGTTCTCATACACATACAGACGAGTATGTATGTATACACACACACATAATTAATGCTACTATGCAAATTTTTAGGTACTGAGAAGCTACAAAAACTTTAGGCTGTTCCAGTCTTAGGGACTAAATGCCTCGAAACAACTTAGAAGTAATGCAGGTAACGCAAAACTATATCTTCGTACCTGCCCGCCTATGAAGTTGGAAAGACAGTGTTCCGAAACGTCGGCATATAAAATTCAGACGCCGGGGAATTACCCAGAAGAAAGCACATAAAATGTCTTCATGATTTTCCTAATAGGCTTGAACTTGGTGTAAGGACTGCCTTACGTGAAGCTGTAGTGCCTAGTCATTAACATTTACCTTGCGATAAATTTTCAGATGTTATCAGGGGTTTTCTATATATAACATAAGCTAATAACTTACACCCTGTCCCTTCAATGTCAGTTGCTGAAAGTTGGTCGCGCATTCAGTGTCAGGTGGGTTTCTTCGTTTTATCGAACCGTGCAATCAATATAGCAGTCTTAAAAGGCTTTGTGGCAACGTATCCACGAAGTGAGTACTGATAATTCAAGACGCAGTAAATAAGAGGGGCTCAAGGAGACACCAGAATCGTCAACGCCCTGAAATTTTGGGTGTAATGCTGGGCAGAGCATTGAAATTGTTTCGTGTGAGTGGTGTAATGCTAATGTACAGTTTATAACGCGCAAACAAGGACAGGGGGAACTATCGAGGTACTAGTGTCAAGACAAAGCCTTGAAAATTTTATTCTAATGCGCAAAAGGTATAGGCAAGTACTACGAAGGCTTCCCGGGTTGAAAGTGAGAGACAATAAAATACATATCATACACGGAAAAGAAAGAAAGAAAGAAAGAAAGGATTTCGACAAGTCTAATCGATATTACTGACTCAAGGCTATCTGGGTACCTACACGTTCAAAAGACACACGTAGAACTTTAATTCTGGTGTCGCGATATTTGGAAATTGAATTCTGGCCAGAAGCCATAATTTTTGCTTATGGGGATAGAAAAATCAGGAAAAGTGGCTGAACTGGTTGGTTTCAGTGGCACACATTGTGGGAGAATTCAAAAGTATTTAAAGACTCAAAATGAACATCAGTTTCTGAACGCCTTCTAACATCATTAGCTGTTATGTAAACGATTCCATTAACAAGAGTCGAATGTGAACGAAATGGTATGAATTTGGGTCACAACCAAGTGGTTCACTTCAAATTGAGAACTATCAGCTGTACTGTTCTCATGAGTAGGGCCTTGCCTTTGTAATACCAACCGTTCAATATGTGAAGATTAGTTCTGAGTGGCAGAAGACAGGTCGGAAGTGACAGCTTGTAACACAGAGCAGGAAGGGGAAGAAGAAATTGTTGAATGCAATTCAATGCGGGACAGCTTATGCATGATCAAGTTAAGGCAACCAGTTTTTATTCTGGTATTAAGTTTAACGAAAATTCGCCATTGGCAGCTCCCTTACAATGAAGTTAGTGTTTTAAAATATTTATTAACGCAGTACGTTGAAACCAACAATGCTTGTTTTACGATGCCAAGCAAATTTTAACTCAATGAAATCGCAGACGTCTGCGGCCAAAACACGTTACATGAGTTTCAGAAACTCAAACCGCCGTCAAATAATTCATGAACGTTTAGAACGTTACATAACAACCATTTAAAATTAATAAATTTGTATGAATTTACAACGAATGAATGAATGAATGAATGTGTGTATACAAAAACTGCCTTACCTTCCGATAAATCCACTCATCTGGAGGATTTGTGGGTTCTGGTAAGCTCCATGGCAACTTAAGAGGAGCCGATTTAGTGCAATTATTATTGTTATTGTTTACTAATGATGTGGGTGGAATATCAAGACGCATCTGGGGCCCGGAAATGGATCTAACGCCGCTCCAACCGACGGCTGCAGCATTATCTTCAGCACCACTATCTCTTTGAGGAGAATTCTGTGAAGCGGGAATACTGACATCAGTAACACTCCACTTTGTCTTCAGTGGGGCGAGGTCACGTTCTTGTGAATGTCTGTCGGTAATTCTGTTACTGAACTCATCAGAACTAAGATTAGAACTTGAAGGAATACCAAGGGAATCAAAGGTCTGTTCAAGGTCATGAATATCATCAAGAGCATCGTCATTGTGGACACTAGTGACGTCAAACGAATCATCCTGATGTCCGTACACCTTTCCCACTTCTGCTCCAGTCTCTGTAACAATCTTCTCGATGGTTGACTGTCGCACTGGCCGATGTCTTTCCTTCGTAATGACCACATCGGAAGAATCGCCGGCTGGCGGGGCTGGTTTGGGCACTGTCTCGTTTGTCAGCTGATTCCGGCTACTTCCTGTTCCCATCACAACCGTCAGGTAAGGTCGCTTACCACTGACTGGGAGAAAATTCAGAATGAACAGGTGGACTGCCTAGTTTTTCACTCTGTTCAGCGTATTGATTCGAATCCACCGTATTACTGCTTACAATAGGGCCTGCTTTACTATACGTGACCCGACCAGTCACCGATGCCAACAGAAGAGGGGGGGGGGGGCGATTGTAGGGTTGACGATAATAGGCCTACATTTTGCAAGCGTCAGAAACAGTTGAACGAGCTATAATCAAATTACTGCTGTGTTTAAAACTGAAGGCAGTCCGATATTTCTTATCTTTTCACTTGGCTGCACTTGCGTCCTTATTTATCGACATCTTACAATATCAGTCTTCATCCTTGGAACTTTTGAACGTCTGTTGCTTGGGATTCAGGTCCTGTGGGATGTGACACTGTGTAATTGGGTGAATCGTTCCCGAAATTTGGAAGGAACGCACAGCCTACTTTCCTTTGTGTTCCTTTTAAATGTCAGGAAACACTCATCCAACGACACAGTGCCAAATCCCACAAGACCTAAATCCTTGGCAACACCGTTGTAATAATCACAAATATCGCGGCTTTCATTGATTTTTTTCGTTTGTAATCATACATTTACATTCTTGCTTTTTATATAATTTTGGCTTAATAACTCATAATTTGCTTTCTGGGTTTTATGCATTACCTAACTTTTATGACTTTACATTTCTTTTCCGGTTCAGATTTCTTGACCGCTAGATTTCTCTAAGATCTTTGGTATTCTAGGATTTCGTGCCGCGTCACTCAGTGGTACCCAATACTTCTTCACCGGTCATTCAACCCTCAAAAATGAAACCACTACACTGATCCAAACGGCAGGCACTTAATCGCTAAGCAATGCAGCGCCTTATCCCAGAAAGAAGACATCAACTGCACCGTTGTGACCCTACAATCTTACAACTTACTTTACTTTTCCACTTAGTTGTCTTACTTGTTACTTTGGCTTTTATACATTGTTTACTCTATCAATTCACAGCAATTCAGTCCCACATCATACACATATACCAAAAATATTAGAGACGATAAGACATACAAAATTAACTGGGACGAACAATAAGAACCAACAAAGAAATGCAGCATAATAAATCCCTACAGCATTACCTGACAAATGTACCAAATTATCACAGGAAATGAAACAGCAATGGCATAAGTTACAGGTGACGAAAGTATGAGCAGCCCTTCAAAGTGGGACGAAAAACTGCAGACAACACAGGCAAAATTTCATTTACTCACTAAAGTATGGTATTCACAGCACCAAATTTCATAAGACTCATGAACACTCGGCGACATATGTAGTTCTGTACTACCGCACTGCACAGAAATCAGTCAAGAAACATGGCAATTACAAGAAGAAATTCATTTATGCTTGCATGTTATGTATGTTCTTCATTACACCGATTTTCACGAAACTCAGAAATCCCCAGTCACATTGTGTGAAGATGTGATATACCCAACTACACTCACAGCAATCACAAAACACTGAGAGTACAGGTCAATATTCTTTTTATGCCTTTAAATAAGAATGACTTTCACTAAGCCGATCTTTCACAAAACTCACACTTGCTGAATGGCATTAACTCTACAACTTTCATGCAGAATTTATCCACGTGATATGAAACATTAAGAAATATGTTTTTTACAGATAAAAATATACTACACAGTTTCAAAATTGCATAGTTCTCATAGCAGATAATGGTGAACTGTCTAAGGGGTAAGACTTATAAAGATACATGTAGTCATCCACAAACAATTAAAAGCACCTATTCACCGTAATATGACAAGGAATGCATGGTGTGCTGCTAAATTAGTAATATCAAGTAAAGTTTTCAGTAGTGTAAACAAAGAAGCATTCAGGAACAAAGTAAAAACAACAAAATTGGAATGCAGCAAATGTTCATGAAATGTTGTTGGTGTCACAAAATTGTCTGCCTTTTATTGCCCTTACAACAGGTACTTTCCCAAATACTGCATACCTCTCATCCTAGTCTGATGTTTTAGATGCAATTTGACAATGCGTCAAGACTGGATGCTGTAAAATGTAGATGAATTAAACTTCCACACAGCCTTCCCATTCATGAAGGTAAATTAAAAATGAAATAGTGAAATGAAGAGTTAAAGATAAAAGCACCAGAATATATTTCATTGCCCCTGAAGCCACAATAGACACTGCTATCTTTTAAAAACCTCACCACACTGAGAATCATACCACATCCATCCACAACATACATACAAGGGTGTATCCAAAAGTTCCAGGACAGTACTTGTAAAAAGAAGTTTGCTTACCTCGGATGTTAAATTCCTCCATCACCTTCAAAGTTACTCCCCTTTTGCACGAATACAGCGGTCCCAGCGTTTCTGCCATGCTTGGAAGCATCCCTGGAAGTCCCTTTTTGGAACTGTGTCAAGTACCTGCTGCGATTCCTCTTGAATCTCTTCAATGGTGTTGAATGTTTAACCCTTCATCCGAAGCTTCAGCTTGGGGAAGAGGAAAAAGTCACAGGGGGCCAGATCGGGTGAGTATGGTGGATGGAGGATCACTGTCATGTTGTTCTTAGCCAAAAACTGTGAAACTTTAAAGGACCTGTGAGCCGGGGCATTGTTGTGGTGGATAATGAGGTTCTGGTTTCGCCATTTCTGTGGCCTCTTGTGCCGCACATTTTCACGTAACCTTCTTAGAACATCACAGTAGAAGTCTGCATTGACTGTCATTCCAGGTGGGACAAATTCCCGGTGTACGATCCCCT
>Ga0123352_10021644_pt1 | contig 10247 bp, 10 predicted proteins | sample TergutLab28metaG_FD_89700 | JGI IMG/M metagenome (GOLD analysis project Ga0123352, IMG submission 89700) | Labiotermes labralis P1 segment gut microbial communities from Petit-Saut dam, French Guiana - Lab288 P1 | ecosystem: Host-associated > Arthropoda: Insects > Digestive system > Gut ...
ACGACCTACGCAGCGGCTCTCAAGACCACCACCCATCCAAAAATTCGGTGCAGAAAACCATATGCTGCAACTTAACATCTAATACTCCTGATGATGGGCGTATGTACCCGAAAAATGTCGAGCTAAGAATACATCAATAAAATTACCTAATTGCATCAAGTTGGCATTTTACTTTATTTTATGAGGAAGATGCATGCTCAAACAACCCTCAAGAGTGATACTATTTGTATGAAATCTTTAAAACATGAAAAAAGCATGGAGTAAGAAGGGGATTTTAGAAGACGAAGCGGAAGATGCATAAACAAGGCGTTAATGCTTACCGAGGTAAGATGATTGATGGATAATGAGATTGAAGTCAGGACTTTGAAAAGAGAGACACGAGAAGGAATATGTTAATACCCCGCTGTGACAGGACATTAAGTGCGGGAAGAGACTGAAGCCAGGACTGAAAGATGTTGGATGTGCCACCAAGCTGACCTAACGACTTGCACTTCCCTATTACCCAACAACATCGTCATTAGATCGGCAGGGAAGCGGAGGACGAGAACTTAATTGTGACCGGTGAAAGCAGATGGTGAAGTTACCTGAGATAATTTATACTCCAATTACATGCAAGTTATTATTTGCCGACATAGAAAAAAGCGTGATTATTTTCTTCATTGTACTCACCAGATGGAACATTCTGCCTACGGCTTTACACAAAGTGGGCAGTGAATGCTGCAACACAGAATATGTATGTCATGTGTAAGATCGTAAGTAAGAACACTAGTTGAAATAAAAAGTATAAATTTGCTGTAGAAGGTGAAGTTTAAAATCCAACCTGAAAATATCCTTGGAACTAGTAAAAAGGGGAATACGTCAATTTTCCTTTCTTTTTTCTTTCACGGATTAGACTCAAAGTGGATTCGACTTACTTACTTACTTACTTACTTACTCCATGGTGCAGAATCCTTCTTGAGAAGCTAACTGGTTTGCAGCTAGTCAAGGAATTCCCCGCATTTCATGGAACCCGAAGGTTCATTACCGCACTCACAAGCGTGCGCCACCTGTCCCTATCCTGGGCCAGCCCAATCCAGTCCATATACCCACATCCCACCTCCTGGAGATCCATCCTAATATTATCCACCCATCTACGCCTAGGTGGCCCCAGTGGTCTCTTTCCCTTCGGTTTCCCCACCAAGACCCTATACACCTCCCTCTCCTCACCCATACGCGCCACATGCCCTGCCCATCTCATTCTTCTCGATTTTATCACCCGCACAATATTGGGTGAGCAGTACTTTTTCACAACCTTGCGAATTTTCTGTGCCGCTTCGGGTTTTACAGCAGAGCAAGTTTTGGGAGTCTGTCGTATCCAATTCTGATACATATGTTCATGAAAACGATGCCAGTTATTTTAAATGAAACACCCATTTGTGGTTTGTGGGGTCTGATTTACTCGCTGTGATTAATATGAGTCGCAAGTTGTGACACAACGTGTAGTTCGGTCGATACGTATTTACGTTGTGGACAAAGATACAGCTTCTATCTTCAGATTCAAATTATACCACAATTCAGAAATGTCGATGTATGTTGGAGCCGTAATTTTAAGACGCTGTCAGGGTGTCATGTCTTATGACGTCAAATTTCATAATGACATTTCGGAAAAGATTTGGAAGGAAGTGAACGTGGCCTGATTGTCGTATTATTTCAGCATTTGTATGGATGATCTAAGGAAGCCACAGTTAACGTCATTCGTTGCGGATGTGAGATTTGACTGTCCGACGGTTTTTTGAAGTGAAGGAATGGTCTGTAAATACGTCAATGACTTTGATGTAAGTACAGGCTCTTTTTCTGGACAAAGAAGCTCGCAAACATTGCAAGTACCTTGAGCGGTGTGCACCAACACTACGTTGGTTAGTGCCCAGACGGATGGACACACACACACACACACACACATGCACGCACACACGCACACATGTTCATGTCGATAAGATATGTGCGATCGTCTCATAGTCATGATTATGAAGATTTCCCAACGTTTCGGTAAAGAAACTTTCGTAAATTTCTACCAGAAGACAACAATCTTAATTTTCACCATAAGTTTCTTTGCATATTTATATGCATGATTTCTGTCCACTCCAGAAGGTCTAGACCTGTACTTAGACCCACCAAATCTCCTACTCAGTACGTACCCGGGGGGGGGGGTGAAGTGTTTGGGGCGTCAATTTGACCATTCACCTCCACCTATTACCAAGGTTTTAAGACTGAGTGAAGCTACTACCTACTTCCCCTGTACGCCTCCATGAGGTGCACAGGAGCTTCTCAACCAGATATAAACATTCCCTCAATATGCACTGGCTTCACATGCATATTCACAATGATTGATCAGAAGGAAAATGCGCGACCATTCTATGGGTTTCTGGGTTGCCGTATTGTTCTCTTAAACTGTGTCTAAAGTACAGAGATTAGAACAGATGTTGACAACTTTGCTCTAACAGCGGGGTCTTGCATGAAAACCATGCTGATGTTATTAAACAAACAAGAAAGGAATTCAAATTTACAGCACCAGAGTGAACTCGGCATGAACTTTATACGATGCATAATAAAACTTCACAAATTGCCTCTAAAGCTGTCAGGTAATGAAACATGAAACATGTCAAAATAAAGTCAAAATTTACAGTAGAAGAATGATATTTCTGTAATGAGTAAACAAAGTTTGTTTAATACACTTAACTGTAGTGCCCTTATGTAATTTTTTCGACCTACTAGCTACATACTTACTCTTACTGTACAATTCTACTCGCACGGATCACGGTGAATGTCATTACAGACTACTTTCAGAGGATGCCATAATAAATGATATAATGTGAAATGCCAACTTGATGCAAAAATGTAATTTTATTGCTGTATTCTTAGCTCGACATGTTTCGGGCACATACGCCATCATCAGGTGCATTAGATGTTGAGTTGCAGCACATGGTTTTCTGCACCGCGTTTGTGGATGGGTTGTGATCTTGAGAGCCACTGCGTAGGTCGTGTGTACAGTGCGGATGGTGCCGTGGTTTTATGGGATTGTGTCCCAGCAGATTTCAAGAAAGAGCAAAGCAACGCTTTAACCTCTACAAGATGACATGCACAGCTCATGACTTCTCATTGTTCGTTACTATTCTCTACAGTCTTCACTTAGTTATTTCTCAATACCCGCTATCCACGCGAAGCCGATGGGAATTTGGAATGTTCCACACGCAGATTGTAGAAGTTACAAAAAGGCAGATCACTTCAGGCCCATTAATATTCGCCAGTAACCGACAGCTTCCTTCCAATGTCAATACAGCAGAGCTGCAGTGTGCTTATTACAAGACCTAGCAGATATCTAAAAGTACTTGCTCGTACCCTAAGGGAAGATAATAAATTGAGGAAGTTTAAGGACAGGATGCCGATTACTGTCCACCTAACTTCGCTTGAAAGTGCGCAGATTTCTTGTCTAATATTTGAGAGGCCCCAGGTTCAAGACTCCGCCAGGAGACAGGCGACACTGATTGAAGAGTTTTATAATATTCCTCAGTACCTCCAGAGGAATGCAAGGATAGCAGGCTTACCTCAATTTCACATTCTTCATTCCATGCATTACAATTCGATATTACAATTCGAAACAACGAATGCACACCTCCAACTTATTTCGGGCTTCACTGACCCATCAATAGGGAGCACAAAATTTTATAAAACAGTTGTTCAACTTTTTCTGCATGTACTGGCCAAAAACTCCTCACCGTGGAACCCAGAACACAAATCGCTCCAGTTACTGTTTGAAGTTCACAACTCGATGTACATTACATTAAATATCCAGGAGGTTTTGGCAGATATATGCAGAAAAAGTTAAGCAGCTGTTGTGAACATCTGCGTGTCACTGATGTTCGGCCAGTGAAGCCCGCAACGTGTAGCAGCTGGTGTGTTGTAATATTGTGACTTAATAAAATCGTGTGCATTTGTTGGTTCGAATTGTAATGTCGTACCTCAGATTAGGTCACAACAGCCTCGTACTACATGCTTTACAATTCAGCTATAGCTAACAACTCTGCAATTCGTAGGCTACGTAGATATACTGATAACATCGCCAAATGACCCACAAATAAATAAGTTATTAAAACAGAAAATAAATTAATAAACACACACACACACACACACACATATATATATATATATATATACATATACAGGGTCATTCGAAATGATTGTCAGGGTCTTAACAACTTGTCATACACAATACACGTTAGATATGAGAATATATATTTTTTTATTTATTAGATCAACACTCCAAGTTTTTGTTTTATACCTTACAGGTGCTCTATATGTGCACCCTTTGTAATTCTACAAACATCAACACGATAATCGATTTCGTTCCAAACTGTATGTAGCATGTCAGCGGTGATGGTTTCAATGGCAGTTCGGATTCGTACCTTCAGTTCCGGGATACTCGCGGGAAGAGGAGGAACAAAAACCTGATTCTTAACGTAACCCCATAGAAAGAAATCACATGGGGTTGCATCTGGAGAACGAGGTGGCAGTTGTTAAAACCCCGACAATCATTTCAAATAACCCCATATATACAGGGTATACACAAAAGAATTGTGCGGTTTCAAAAGTAAACAAGAAATGTATTTCCCACCTTACACGGGCACAACGTACACCGTCAGCAGAAGCAACTGTCCAAGTTTCTCATGCGCTGCCAGCAGTTCGCTTCTCGTGTTTACTGCGGGGCCGCGAGGCCGCGGGGCCAGTTTCCAAGATGGCGTCGCAGCAAGAAAAGGCTTTCTGTGTGCTCCGTTTTGAGGTGTTCAGATCTATGATTACAGTGCAGCGTGACTTTCGTGCACGGTTTAGAAAAGACGCACCTGGCAGATCTGAACACCTCAAAACGGAGCACAAAGAAAGCCTTTTCCTGCTGCGACGCCATCTTGGAAACTGGCCCCGCGGCCCCGCAGTAGGCATGAGAAACGAACTGCTGGTAGCGCATGAGAAACTTGGACAGTTGCTGCTGCTGACGGTGTACATTGTGCCCGTGTAAGGTGAGAAATAAATTTCTTGTTAACTTTTGAAACCGCACCATTCTTTTGTGTATACCCTGTATATATACACAAATTCATACAAATAACAGAAGGACCAAGAGCACTGCATAATAGTGAGTTTCATTAATAGCCTCTTCATCGAATAGCATTAAGGTCATTACATCATTAAACAGGTGGGGAAAAAATGCACACAAACGTGCAGGCGATCAACTTGAAGGCGAGAGGCAATTTGGGAGATCTAGTCGCAGAGAGAAATATAATGTTCAACTAAATCTTAGACCAGGATGTGAACTGGATGCAGCTGTGAAGATATCTTCCAGTGACTTGCGGTTGTGAATCTGCGGGTTCCATAGAACGGTTTGGGAAACGTACAGATTTTCAAGAAACACTCTGCTCTGTTTACTGAGTAACTGGCCAGATGGTGGTATCGCAAGAACCAGTCCCTCGGTAAGCATTTTCGATACCGTTGATACAAGGTAGTTTTGTTGCAGATGGTGTCGATAACACGGAAAATACCAGTTGACACACACTTGGGCCTGTATTTTGTTACATTTTGACAAGCACTAATGTTGTTCAGTGGTGAAATCACTACACTTTCTGGTGAACAGAAAGAGAAATTATAGGAATCCTGTGTAATGTAATCATTACGTCACGCAAGACAGATATCATCTAACTGCATACTGCAATGAATCGCATGGTGTAGAAGAACGAAGGACAGAAAAAAATACTGAGTAGGAATGCGATGGGATGCTGTTAATCGTGCTGGATGGTGGTTTAAAGCTGTACAAACGAGCAAGATCAATTTAGATGACATATAGAAAGAACGTGTAGAAATCCTACACACATGCTTTACATAAATTATGGTTCTTGGTTTGTTTTATAAATACAGGACATCTCTTGGACGCAAAATAAGAGTACTGCTGTGATTAGACGTACTTAAATATACTGTCAAATTAACATGGAGTAGAGTCTTTACCGATGGCTAACAGGTTCTCAGCTAGTGAAGAAATTCCACGCATTTTATGGAAACCGTAAGTTCCACAAGCGCCAGCCATCTGTCCCTATCCTGAGCCAGAGCAATCCAGTCCACCCCTCCTAATCTCCCTTCTTAAAGATTCATTATCATATTATTCTCCCATCTACACCAGATCTTCCAAGCGGTCTCTTTCACTAAGTTTTCAAAACCAAAGCTCTGTGTGCACCTCTCCTGTCCCCATACGTGCCAAATGCCCCAGCCATCAAATTATTCTTGATTTAATCACCCAAATAATATATGGTTAGGAGTACAGAACACAAAGCTTCTTCTCAGCACTCCTGTTTCCTCGTCCCTCGTAGGTCAAATATCTTCCTCAGCACCCTGTTCAAGAACACCCTCAGCCGATTTAAATAAGCTGTCTACATATTAAAATTACAGCCTCGAAGAGACGACAAAGAAAATATTACATTTTAGAAATGCTAGCTGCGATTGATTCCAGCATCTTTTGTCTTCCCTTTTGCTAAAAAAAACTTAGTGGTTAAAATTCAGTACATAGGTAATTTTATCTTTCACTCTGCGGGAGAAGTGTGAGAAAAAGGTGCTGAGGGAAATATTTGAACATCAGGAGGGGGTAAATTATAATTTCAGAATTTGAAATATTTGCAAAATGTTATTGCAGAGCCAGGATAGCACATAAGTATAGTGAGTGGCCTATGGGGTAAGCAGCCGAGCAACCGTGTTTCGTTTCGCAGAAGAAGGAAAAGATTTTCCTTTGGCCAGGTTAAAAATTAGACACTACACGTCTACATAGGGCGTCAAGCTGTGCACACGGAAATTTTCCCTTTTGTACTTGTTATTAGGGTGAAAAACAAGGAAGAGGTGGAAAATTCACAGGCCTACAAAACTTGTCGGAAAACCTCAATATATAAAATCACTCCTGTGGCCTATATGCAAAAGTGTAGACAACATTCGTATGATGTTTAAGGAACTGGAAACTTCCTGGATTTTTCTTGCAAAATATGGTCTCCAGTGGTTGGCTTCCATACAATGTGAACAATTTATTGACCAGTTGAACAACTTTCAACGTATTAAGCAATACTCAGAACCCTGTCATTAATTAGTTATATTTAGCTCTCATAATTTGTTAAGCTGTGAAGAATTTTCAGGAAAATTATGAAAGTGCGTTGCTAATAAACCGAAAGTCGGCTTAAAAACCTATAAATTGCATAACAGCAATGTTGGATATTCCGGTCACAAACTGCGTTCATTACAATGAACGCGTTACTGTTTTAGAACGTATTAAGCTTGTAAACAAGGCGAAAGTGGATCAGTCTTGTAAAACAACAGCGTGACCTGGGAGAGGTGAAGGTAAGAAAAAACAAAGGTACGAAAATTAGCTGTGTATTTACTTTTATTAATAAGCCTGCTTTGTTGTTGAGTCACTAAGTTTTACTACGTTTTGCTGTTGAGTCACTAGGTTTCACTACGTTTTGCTGTTGAGTCACTAGGTTTCACTACGTTTTGCTGTTGAGTCACTAGGTTTCACTACGTTTTGCTGTTGAGTCACTAGGTTTTACTACGTTTTGCTGTTGAGCCACTAGGTTTTACTGACGTTTTGCTGTTGAGTCACTGGGTTTTACTACGTTTTGCTGTTGAGTCACTAGGTTTTACTACGTGTTCTCGATACTAACTTTTGTACGAAGACTGAAATACAGAAGACACGTTCTCACCGTTTCAAAACAATCCAATTTAGAATGTTTCTTTCGATTATTTTATTCACCACAACGTGATTTAAATTTTGTATCTGTCTGTGACGATTTTCTTTCATTATTATTTTATTTGTCTAGTCATTCATTCCTTTCATCCTTTTTCACCTCTTAGTTTATTATTTCTTTATTTCTCTCCTCCGTCCTCCTTCATTTGAAATGAACTGTTACCAAAATATGATTTATACTTCTTAGTGAAGCGAAGATTTACCTGGAAAGAGTGTAAGGTAAAGGTAAAGGTGAAGGTAAATCAGCCCCGTTACAGGCCTGGACATGCCCAGAGGGATCCAGGAAGTTAAGGTTCCCAGGTTTCGTGACAACGGCACAGGATGGTGGTAGGTTGTCTGCCTTACGCACCGGCCGCCTTTACCCCCAGGAAATACTGCTGGTACTCATTTCTGTTAGAGGCTGAGTCGACCCCAAGGCCATAGTGGGATCGGAAGGATTATGTCATTGAAGAATCCACTGACACCAGCTGGGATCGAACCACCGACCTTCCGATTTGTAGCACAGCACCTTAACTACTGTGCTACCGCGGTGGAAAGAGTGTATATCGTCGAATAATATGGTTAATGACTGATGACCTTTAAGGGAATGGACCGATCCCTCGTCCAGAGGATTCCTTCGGAGTGTGTGTGCGTGTATGTGTGTGCATGTGTGTGTGTGTGTCGCTGAGTGTTATCGAGCTCAAAAATAACCCTCTACACATACAATGAGTAGGTAGACGAGGTCAAACTGAGAAAGAAGGACTTTCAAGGGATGTGGACGAAAGTAGAGATGGTGTGCTCTGAGACATGCAGCCTGGTGTCTGTGGGCGCTGACAGCAACATAATATAGGATAGTCTGTGGAATGAGAACTGAACCCAGAATCCCCCACACGTAGAGCAGAAATGCTTACAACTCGACGTTTGTCGACTGTGCTTTGATTATTTCCAGCTTGTGTCGCATAAAAGTTAAAGGTAAAGGTAACGGTAAATTTCACCCTAGAATATGCCACGAAGGCCCAGAGGGGGATTAGATATATAGCTCTACTCTTTCTTTAACCTGGTCGCTAGATTGGTGTGGGTGGTCAGCGCCACGGCCCGGCCGCCTTACCTCCGAAATGACCCGGTACCAATTTTAAAGGAGGCTGGCTGGGCCCCAGGACCGTCTGGGTGGGTGCGGAAATTTTCGTCGCACTGGGATTCGGTCCTCGGACCGTCCAGCCCGTAGTGAGTCGCTATAGCGACTGAGATATCCCGGCCCACATTTTGTGTCGCATAAACCTTTATAATTATTATAATTCTCCCATTATTGGTCACAGAACTACACGAGGCTACCTTAAATCTGTGAACTTGTTCTTGGGCACATGTATAATACCAGATGGTAACTCGCATGGGTGTGTTGTAGACATATACTTTTTGTTACAAACATTACGGAGCAGGTACACAACAATACCCTACTTATAGTTCTGACCTTGTATAATTGCACAACGACTGAAGGTTGCGTACGTGTATCATTACAACTGAAACCACGGAGCAAAACACGTCTGCTGTTTTCGCTCTCAGAAGCACTGTAATTGCAAAGGGAAGGCATGGTTGGACGTCCCAAGACAAATGGCGTCAGTTACAACCGTAATGACGGACAAGCTCAGGCCTTGAGAAGCACAATCGTTGTGAAATGGAGAGCTCAAGAATCACTTTAACTTTCGTTCGACACTTTACCAAATCAGAAATCTATTCCAGTGCTAAGAGTTGGTTTCCCCATGGTTCGTTACATTCTCCTACAAAACCGATCTTTAACTGCAGAAGAAGAAGCTCTTTAAAATATTCGAATGTCCCAGGGAAGGTGCTGATGCCAACATCCAAGACTTCTCGCTTTCTACCTACCGTTCAACGAATCTGCAGTTCACTCTCATCTTCATGAACCAGCCCAAAGTGCATGTTGATAAAAACAACTAACAAGTCTTTAACGCTAGCAACATTTGTGTGAAGAGAATGGTTTTGGGAGGGAATACACCAGGGTGGACAATCTTCGAAACGTCTTCCTGTGCCCTCAATACGTATCGAGAAGGAGTGGCCTTTCACTTCCTGCTGTCAAATGCATGAAACAGTTTACTTTAATAAACATAAGTGATTTTCTGCGTAAACTTGGTCGAGCTCTACAGCTTCTGCCCTGCAATGGGCGGGTTGGGGAAGGAGGTTGCGTTTCGATTCTCCACTGTAGCATGGGCTCACGTGACTAAAGTTTTCTATGGTTTTACTCAGTCCACACAGGAGATTCAAGAATATAATTACAAACTGGGCTAAGAAAACATCTTCCCACATTCTTTCCAATTCATTACGCAACTATTGGACATTATATATTCTGCAATGCAGATAGCATCTTCAGGCAAACAGTAAACAAACTTCTGATGATGGGCAGAGGAACTATCCGAAACATGTAGTTTTATTCCAAAAATAAATTAGAAAAATTAAT
>Ga0123352_10021645_pt1 | contig 10246 bp, 4 predicted proteins | sample TergutLab28metaG_FD_89700 | JGI IMG/M metagenome (GOLD analysis project Ga0123352, IMG submission 89700) | Labiotermes labralis P1 segment gut microbial communities from Petit-Saut dam, French Guiana - Lab288 P1 | ecosystem: Host-associated > Arthropoda: Insects > Digestive system > Gut ...
GTTTCTTTCCCCCTGTCCCCCTTTCCCAACATTAGCCCAAACAAATCAATTCCACCCCCCCCCCCAATCACGCTTCCTGAAGATAATACATATTTTACCGAATTTATTTTCCATTTTCCATTGCTTAGATCGTACCAAAGGATCAGTCCAGGCCCTAGGCATATACGTACATTTTCGCAACAATGCCAGTTTTTACGTTGAGGAGTTGTTAGCACCTCGCCCAACCCCCAAGCCGGAGGTCAACCCGTTGTCGGCTGTCCGCTACTGCTTATTCAATATATTCCCAGCTACCCTCCATATTGGAAGCCGTTCCTCCAACCGCAACCTGAGGAGGCGCCATGCCTTGGTGACAGGCACCCACTTATCGTGGGCGCCTCGTTTACCCTACCGCGATAATCCTGGTTGCTCGTGTTTACACCTGTACGAAAAGTACCCTGAAGACAGAGACGGTAAATGTTTTTCCGAAACGTCAAAATTTGCGAGACCGCATGACGTCACATGCAGCAAGATACTTCTCAGTCACCGTAATTGTTGTCCTTCGGAAGGCCACATTGTAAACTTTCCGTCTTCTTGGTACTGAAGCTGGAGGCTGCACGATCCCCTGATATGTCGGATAAATTTATACCAGACTACAAATCAATGTTCTTTGTTGCCTATATCAGGGGTGACCAGTTAGAGGTGCTTTAGAAGCCGGACCTTAGGTGGTAATTAGGCAAAATAGAACATTTTTTCATAATTAGTGGCTTATTATTTCCGTTTATCCAATGACAGTAGCTTAGTCTCTGTTAGTTATGAGTCACACCGTAAGCCTTCTGTTCACGTAACTATGCGAATGTTAGCTCTACATTGCGCGAGTCGCTTCGTAGCCATCCTTGGCTATATCGTTGAACGCTACAAATGTTACCCTGTAGCTAAGCTGGTAACCGAGCGCAGGACATCCCGACAGATTGCTACTCGCTACATCCATTAGTAGTAGGTAGTCAGTTCTTTGTGACACCAAACATGAATGTTATGAAACATTTAAGCGATATTTTAGCCGCATATTGAAGTTAGGAAAGTGGCAGAGATCTTTCTAGTACATCGTAAGGCCTTGCGTCATCTCGCCACGGTCGGCCGTTTCAACAGATTTGCTCACTCCTCTGTTCGCATGGTGGAACTTTTTGGTTATTATTTATCAAGGAGAATTTCTGCATGCATTCAACAAGAAAATAATGTGAAATGCCAACTTGATGCAATAAGGTAATTTTATTGATGTATCCTTAGCTCGACATGTTTCGGGTACATACGCCCATCATCAGGAGCATTAGATGTTGAGTTGCAGCATATGGTTTTCTGCACCGAGTTTTTGGATGGGGGGTGGTCTTGAGAGCCGCTGGGTAGGTCGTGTGTACGGTGCGGATGTTGCCGTCGCACGGCACCATCCGCACCGTACACACGACCTACACAGCTGCTCTCAAGACCACCACCCATCCAAAAACTCTGTGCAGAAAACCATATGCTGCAACTCAACATCTAATGCTCCTGTTGATGGGCGTATGTACCCGAAACATGTCGAGCTAAGGATACATCAATAAAATTACCTTATTGCATCAAGTTGGCATTTCACGATATTTTTTGAGGAAGATGCACTGTCAAACAACCCTCAAGCAATCAACAAGCAGTTTACCATTCCAAAAACTCTCAGTACTGTTGTACCGCAGAAGGCCGGTTACACTGTCGTTTGAATCCGATTAACACCTTGACGCAAAACTAATTAATTTCCTCGTCTGTCAATGAAGAAAAGAGAAAGATTGCCAAATTACTATATATTTATGCGTACCGTACTTATAACGCTGGGGTACGCGGTGGCTCATTTGGTTAAGGCACTTCCCTACAAGCCGGCAGGTAGCGGGTTCGTTTCCCGATGGTGTCGTTGGAATTTTTCATTAACAAAATTCTTCCCGACCGCACTATGGCTCTGGGGTCGATTCAGCCCCTAAGAGAAGAGAGATATTTCTTGGGGGTAAATGCGGCCGGTGCTTATGGCTGACAAACATACCAACTTGTTGTGCTGATTTTCTTAAAATGTGGGAACCTCAAACTTCTGGAAACCTCAGGTCCTTATAGGGATTGCTGTACGTTACGTATAAAGTCACAAGATTCTGCATTTTGACCAAGCTATGCGTTTATGTATTTGTTTATTATTATTATTACTTACAGTCATGAGGAAAGAAACACCCTAAGACAATAAAATGAAGGAAACTTAATTGTACTGGTGACATATTGCGTCTAAAAACACATCATTGAAGGAAGGAGAGAAGGGGCGCGCAAACGAGGAAGGAGACATAAGCAACTACTGGATTACGTTAAGGAAACTAAACGATACTGTATATTGAAAGAGGAAGCACTGGGTACCACTGTGGAGAACTCGCTTTGGAAGAGGCTGCGGACCTGCCGTTAGACTCGACTGTAGGTTGTTGATGATGATAATGATAATAATAATATGTTTCTTATAACTTAGAATAAACAGTTTTGTTCTCCAGACCGTTAAGGTACAAACCGTAGAATTTTCCTGTGCTGGTGATTATACACTTTGATTTCGAGGGGGGGGGGGCGTTTGTATGTCAGCAATTAACAGGTGTTCAGAACAAGGCTGTCAGTTTGTATGCAGTATGAAGACGCGTGAATGATATCTAAGCAGTCAGTTCATGTCTCACACCATTTACCTTCGGTCTTCATTTGAAACACCGGTCAGTTTATGTCCACAGTACACTTTGGGATATGTAAGGGTCCAGAGTGTCTCAGGCACTAGCCGCTGTCCTGTTAACACCGGAGGCTTGGGTTCGATTCCTGGCCTCTCCGTGTGAGAGATTTATGGTGAACAAAGTGGCACTGGGACAGGTTTATTTCCGAATACTTCGGTTTGTCCCTGTCATTATCATTCCACTAATGCTCCCTATTTTATCCATCACTGACGGTACAGTGTTGTAGCCGATCATTTTTAGTATAGTTGTTTTTTAGGATTGCTGGCGTCAGTTACGGACGGTTCATGGCCATGCGTTGTAAGTTAATCTGTCAACGTATATTCAGGACCGTTGGTGATAGGTAGGAGGAGAGACATTTAAACGGCGAAACGGTTGGGAGCTGATAACGGACGCTATCAGTCCAGTGCGAATTCAGTCTCGTACGAGTGTGGTGTAAGTGGGAGTACAGGGAAGTGACTGTGTCAGTTTGCTAGAGATGATCTAGTTGTTTAACTGTATATAGCGCTCCATTATTTTATATGAAGAATAAACTGTGTAAATAAAACAACGAGTAAAGAGAACTAATTAAAACTATATGTGATTTCGGTGAACCACACCCGTTTGCTGAAAGAGGATCACCTACCAGGCTGAGGGCGTCGGGACAACAAAGTTACGAAGTGGTGATCGTGTAGAATGTAATATTATGAATTGAAGGCGTCGTTAAATAACACACTTAAAAGACAAAGAGACAAACAAGTGGACTCTAAGGGAAAAATTCGTATCTTTTAATGTTGAACCAACTTGTGGCAGCACTGTTCTTGTAACAGTCAACTAATTCTGTGTACCAAAGTCCATGTTGGCAAGCAGTCTCTCACCTGCCTGTGCAGTATCCACTTTGCTTTCATAAGACACGAAATTTCATTACCGTAGTAACAAAAGCTCGTCCGTCTCTGCACAATCCTGTCTGTCTTCTGTTTAACAATAGTTATAAACAGTTTCACCTCGTCTCGGAGACGCCCCCTTTAATCTTTGTCTTAAAGATCACGTACTGCCGCATGATCACGACAATAGAAAGTACTAAACCGCCATATTCGCTTTCTGCCATTATCTAGTCTAACACTTTCTTGTTGCCAGATTTATCGTAATGCATATCCGATCGAGAAAGCACGCGTTGCGAAACGAATGCAAATTCATTGTTGTGGCAGACGTTGGTCTGCCAGCGAAACTGAGCAATTGGACGGAGCTACAGCAGGTAGTTCTAAAAATAATTCATGGTGCCCTGCTTTGGCTAAACTGGTGTCTGTGTAGCTCCTTGTATTGTATTACGACCGATTCCTTCCATGCCCTTTCCAAGTCATTATTTCTTAATCTTGCCAAACATAAATAATTAAAAGCATGGGAAGATTATCGCACTGATTATACAGTACGTATGTTTTAATGGAGTTCTGAGCACGGCACTTAACCTTTTGACGCCTAATGTCAACCATAGTTGACGTACCGCACCGCTAACCTCTAAAGTTGCATTTTATATATTTATTCAACAAATATAGGTACTGAATATTTCAAACATGGTATATACTCTCCTTTTTTCTCTCTTCAAAATGCAGTTTGTTTCATAATTCTAACGTATTTGGTTGCTGTATTATTCACATTTTATATACAGGGTGTGCTAAAATTAAAAAAATAATTCCGGCGCCAAAAGGTTAACAGAGGATGTTCACCGGTGAATGCAGGGTTTCTGTGCCATGAATTTACCTTGCTTGCTACCGCAATAAAAGAAAGACTCTGTATATTTCCCTTCACCTGGCACGACTAACGAAGACAGAAAAGATCCATTCGTTACTTGAGACGTGGCACTGTCCCGTCTGCGCATAAGAAGGTGGCAGGTGACTGGGGTGTGACGCCACGCAACCTAATGTTTACCAGTATTGTGAACAAAAATGTTGAATCGAGCTTCTACCTTGAAGATAGAACCCCAATTTTTTTTTTTTCGTGGTTGGTATATGCGTACCAAAATATACAGTACCACATGGAAAAGGACCTTAAATCTCTCACGCCATAATTGTCAGAATCCCATAAAAAACCACATCTCGAAATAAAACCCCGTGACGTTGTATTTATCTGCATTGTGCATCGAGGAAACGTGTTCTCCTGAAACACAGTGTCACATCGCAGATAACACTATTTTTTTTTCTGTAAAACGTTAGAGATAAACAATTTTTTTTCCAATATACGTAATGGGCAATTAGTTTTACGATTACTGTTTTGTGTTGAACTGTCAGGCAGGTCACAAAACCCGACACATTTAGACATTAACCTTTAGACGCTTAATGTCAACTATAGTGGTCGTACCGCACCGCTAACCTCTAAAGTTGCATTTTATTTATTTATTGAACAAATATAGGTACTGAATATTTTAAACATGGTGTATACTCTCCGTTTTTTTCTCTTCAAATCCAGTTTGTTTCATAATTCTAAAGTATTTAGTTCCTATATTATTCACATTTCATATACAGGGTGTGCTAAAATTAAAAAAATAATAATTCCGGCGCCAAAAGGTTAAAATAAATTTATTCCGAACTTCTGACAAGTGTAGTGCAATGTGTGGATGTTCAGATGTGTACTTTACATTTTGTGAACCGTGCTTCGTGATGTACATGTGTAAGAAGGAACGTAAAGTTTGCTAATGTCCAACATGCAAAACAAATATATCAATATTAGAACATATAAGAATGAGGCGATATGTTATAACACAAACATGCAATGTTATAACACAAACATGCAATGTTATAACACAAACATGCAATGTTATAACACAAACATATAAATGGTGCTGATACCGTAAAGCTGCTGGTACAGACTTCCTGATGATGAACAATTAAGTGTTGTTTGACCATGCATCTTCCACATGAAATAAAGTGAAATGCCAACTTGATGCAACCAGGTAATTTTATTGATGTATTTTTAGCTCGACATGTTTCGGGTACATACGCCTATCATCAGGAGCATTAGATGTTGAGTTGCAGCATATGGTTTTCTGCACCGAGTTTTTGGATGGTTGGTGGTCTTAAGAGCCGTTGTGTACGGTGCGGATGGTGCTGTCGCACGGCAACATCCGCACCGTATACACGACCTACGCAGCGGCTGTCAAGACCACCACCCATCCAAAAACTCGGTGCAGAAAACCATATGCTGCAACACAACATCTAATGCTCCTGATGATAGGCGTATGTACCCGAAACATGTCGAGCTGAGAATACATCAATAAAATTACCTAGTTGCATCAAGTTGGGATTTCACTTTATTTCACTTGATGAACACATAGTTGCTCGAAACATGTCTAAAACATCATAATTGAATTAAACCATTAATAAAAAAGCTGTGCATCAAATTGGTTCTTCTTACATATGTTCAGATGTATCTTGCCTGAGAGCTCCACTGTCAGTGTGATAAAGGTAAACTGTCTGTGGCTCTTTTGTGTTAGACAACGAGGCTCTGTGGAGTACTTCAGGTACACATTGAAGGAGCTTCACATTGAATGCGGTATGAAAGAACGCGTTCAAGATGTAGTGCCTTAAGTTTCATCACTGGGGCTTTGAAGTGCGATGAACAGTGTGTTTGTTAGATTCGGCGCGTGTCTGCGAGCCGAAGGGAAACATTACAAGCAACTTTAAATGTGACGAATGAAAACTGAATACGCCAAAGTGTATATGGTGGACCTGGTCTCGCGGTAGATTGGAAGAATGGCGATATTTGTGAGAAAAAATAGTTGTTATGTAACATTTGTTGGACTTGCAAAATAATGTTGAAATGATATACAATTTTAATTCACCCACAGTATACAGGGGGATTATCAAGTTATTAGCTTAATATGTGGGCCGGGTAGCTCATTCGGTATGGAAACTGACTAGAGGCTGGACTGGTCGGGATCGAATCCCGGTGGGGACGAGATTTTCCGCCCGTCCAGACCGGCCCTGGGGCCCACCCAGCCACCTGTACAATGGGTACCGGGTCTTTCCCGGGGGTAAAGAGCGGCCGGGGCGTGCTGCTGACCACTCACCACCTTCTAGTGTCGCGGTCATGGAAGAGTAGAGATATACCTCTACTCACCCTCTGGGCCACACCGGGCCTGTAACGGGATTACTTTACCTTTACCTTTATTCGCTTAATATGAGGGGACCGCGGTGGCACAGTGGTTAAGGTGTTGTGCTACAAATCGGAAGTCGTTGGTTCGATTCCACATGGTGACATTAGAATGTTTCATCGACATAAAATCCTTCCGATCGCACTATGGCCCTGGAGTCGACTCAGCCTCTAACAGAAATGAGTACCAGGAGTATTTCCTGGTGGTAAAAGCGGCCGGTGTGTAAGGCTGACAACCTTACCACCTTCATGTGCCGTTGTCATGTAATCTGGAAACCTTAACTACCTGGAACCCTCTGGGCCACTCCAGGCCTGTAACGGGACTGCTTTACCTATTAGCTTGATATGATCCATGTCTATGTATTAAAGGAACATTCAGATAAACGTGATAAAACCATCAAATGCTCATGTAAAAATTATGTTTTGTAACATATTAATTAATAAAATATTTCGGTCACTTTTACCTCCGTAATTAGAGTAGCTTCACAAGAGTACTAAAAACACAACGAACTGCTAAATTGTGTTGGTGGAACCACGCAACAATTTAATATTGCTTTTTATTAACAACTAAATTTTATCTGATTTAACAGCATATAAGCTGACATTTTGTGTTCACATAGAGAGTTTGAAACATCTATTGCAGCGCTGAGTAGTTCCGCCTATATTCTTTGGCAGTTAAATGTACTCTTAGTTCTCTCGTCAAACTACCTTGATAATTTTGATGTTTATGTGACCGTGCATTTCCGATACAATAGTATAAACAACCAACTAGAAGCAACGGTATCACTTTATTAGTAATTTCAATCACCTCACAATGTTTCGGGCGATAATTTCTCCCATCTTCAGGAGCACTAGACTGTGTTTACAGCTTCTTCGGTGAATTATACCACAAGCTGTAAACACAGCCTAGTGCTCCTGAAGATGTACGAAATTATCGCCCGAAACATGTTGAGCTGATTGAAATTATCAAAAAAATTTGTTATTGTTGCATCTTCTTCTACCATTGGCACTACAGCCTACTGTGGGCTTTGGCCTGTCGAACAATGTCCTTCCATTTTTTTCCTATCTGCCACCAACTCTCTCCATCTTCTCACTCCCAGCACTTGAAGATCTCTTTCTGCTTCCTATTTCCATCTTTTCCTGGGTCTTTCCCTTCTTCTCGTCCCTTCCAGTTCTTGAGTGAAGATATTTCTGGGCATCCTATCCTATCCTCCATTCTCTCTAGGTGACCTAACCAGCTTATCCTTTACCCTTTTGTCCATTTTACTATATTTTCTCTTTAGTTCATCTTTTCTAGTTCTCGATTTTTCCGACTTTTCCATTCCCCGTTTTCATATTTAGGATCATATATTCTTCTAAATATTTTCCTTTCAACAGTTAACAGAGCTTGTTCTTCTTTCTTCGTCAAGGCCCATGCTTCCGCTCCGTACCACACTATATTGTTGCATCTAGTTGGCTGTTCATTCTATTGTACCCTGACGATGATTTCAGAACGATCAACATTTTTGGTAATTAATATGTCATACATGTTTCATAAATGTACATTTGTCTGTTTTTTTACAAGAGTTTAAGCAAAATGCGTATTAGGTTTATCTCAATATTGATTTTGTTGCTTTTCTAACGCCCCCAAATTATGTCTTAATATTATGTGCTTACAGGTTCTGTTAATAAGCAAGTTTCGAATTAAGTTATATTGCTTGTGTAGTTTTTTTTATACACTCTAATTGTTGATTTACTGTTTGTACATTATCTAAAGTACGTAAGAGCATAATCACATATTTGTGTAGCAAGTTTTATCGTTAGAGACTGTTGAGCCTGCAGGCAACGGCCTTCCTACTGTGCGGTAGAGCTGCAGCCTTGTAATTATGTCTGTGTGGATCCACCTCAGGGTTCAGCCAGGCTTCGTTGTAAAAATGTAACAGCAGATATGAGGTTCAACTTGACACTGACATGTCCAATACATTTTCCATATTAACGTGTAATTGTGGCACCTGTCTGCCTGTATTATGATAAACACTGCACTGCTTCTATGTCTAAATTTATATCTAGCAATTTAATTTGTGGTAAAAATTGTGAAAGCTTAGCAAATGTAACGGAACAGGTAAACTTAAGTGGGATAGCTTTTGACCTTGTAATCGGGAGGTGTGCATTTCTGATCTGGGTGAGACAAGGACTTACTGTGTGCGTGTGCGTGTGTGTGTGTGTGTGTGGTGTGTGTGAGTGTGTGTGTGTGGTGTGTGTGTGTGTGGGTGTGGTGTGGTGTGTGTGTGTGTGTGGTGTGTGTTTATGTGTGTGTGTGTGTGTGGTGTATGTGTGTGTTGTGGTGTGTGTGTTGTGTGTGTGTTGTGGTGTGTGTGTGTGTGGTGTGGTGTGTGTGTGTGTGTGTGTGTGGTTTTTTCCCCCGTGGTACTTTTGTGTCACGCCATGTAAACGTCATGACAATGCAATAAAATACGCCATAACTTCCACCTAACTGCATCATTCATTCTCAACACATCGGTCACCAAATCTATACACAATTACTAATATGCTTTATAGGTTAATATTGTAAACCCTCCTCGCAACAATATTAGATATATAATATTTAATACCAATGTTTGGCACAGTGTATTTATTAATGATTGCTCCGACATGTTTCGGCCTCAGTTCTTGGCCATCTTCAGAGGGCTTGTAATTTGTGCAAATTATTTTACAAATGTTTTATGTATATATGTATATAAAATCATAAACATTGATAGTAAAATTTAATAATATTGATTTTAATATTGGTTTTATTATTTAATTTTAACTGTATGTAAAACTTCTGCCAAATAATCCTGTATGTAAGCTGCACAAATTAACGAGCTTCCTGAAGATGGCCAAGAACTGAGGCCGAAATATTTCGGAGCACTTGTAGTGAAAACATTTTGTAATAATCTGGTATTCAATAGTATGTATGATATAAACACATTTGGAAACAAATAAAATCAAATGTCAAAGTGTTCTCCGTGTTTGTTTAACCTTTACTCTGGATGTGCGTGGGGGAGTGGAAATATAACCTCACACACACACTCATACCACACCACACATACACACACACCACACACACAAACCACACACCACACACACGACAACACACCCTCTACACAACCCACACACACACACACCACACCACACACACACGACACACACAAACCACACACCACACACACACACACACCCACACCCACACACACACCAACACACACCCACACACACACACCCACACACACACCACACACACACACACACCCACACCCAACCACACACACCCCCCCCACACACAAACACACACCCAAAACACACAAAACACACAACCCAAACAAACACAACACAAAACACAACCACCCCAACAACAAACA
>Ga0123352_10021646_pt1 | contig 10246 bp, 9 predicted proteins | sample TergutLab28metaG_FD_89700 | JGI IMG/M metagenome (GOLD analysis project Ga0123352, IMG submission 89700) | Labiotermes labralis P1 segment gut microbial communities from Petit-Saut dam, French Guiana - Lab288 P1 | ecosystem: Host-associated > Arthropoda: Insects > Digestive system > Gut ...
TAGACTTGCAAGAAAGAATAAAAAATGCTAACAAAACATATTTTATGCTACAAACATTTTTTAAAAATAAAAACATATCAAAGAAACTAAAATTAAGACTAAAGAACACAACAATAGACAAAACATTAACATTTGCATCAGAAACTGGGAAACTCACAGAGAAAGACAGAAAGCAATTGAACATTTTTGAAAGGAAAGTCTATAGAAGAATTTTAGGCCCAGTATATGACAATGAAAAAGAAAATTGGAGGATATTAACCAATAAAGAAATTTATGCAAGTGTTAAAAAACCTACTCTAATAGAGACAATAAGGTTAAATAGATTATGTTGGTTTGGGCATGTACAGAGAAAGGAAGAAAACAGAAATACCAAAATGGTATTACATATGAATTTGGAAACAAGACTGAGAGGTAGACCAAGAAATCGATAGCAAGATGAGGTGAGAGACGACGGAATAGTTGGTGGAGAAGGGTGGCAGGAAAAAGTACATAACAAAGAGGAATGGAAGAAGCTCCTGCAAATGGCAAGGAATCATTGCATTCTGCACATGCCAATGGAATGAATGAATGAATAATGCCAAGTCAGAAATAATCTTAAACATTGAACATAACAGCCAACATATATGAAAGACTACTTCATACATTCTTCTCATTCATCTCTGGCACAGATATGCTACAACTGTAATTAACTTCCTAGAACAGTACTCACCTTCTCTAATCTTCTAGTCAGCCCATTGAAATATTAAAATATTAATTCTGTATTAAGATCCTACCTGTGTACTGTGTGCCAGCTCCAGAACAGTAGCTCTCTTGAAGTAGAAACTTTATCACTTTAATTCCAAAAATGTTGAGGATTCCATTCTTATGGGATATGACAACGCATCATTGGGTTTCGGATGGAACATAGTGCCCCAATCCTCAACAGCCAACAGGTCCTAGAAATGCTTCTAAGACCTACTGACCCTTGAAGCTGGGTGGGGGGATTATGTTCTCTCAAAATGTCCGGATCCAGTTACCCTGATGCAGAACACACCCACACTTTTGTGAAAACCACAAAACTCCTACAGTGTTGATTCAATGTACCCATCACCTAAACCCAGATCTTCATTCTTCTGGTGGAAGCCTGGTATCTAGTACATCAATACTGCATTACAAGAAAATGAGGACAGCAACACCAATAGCATGCCTTGTGCACAGGATAGGACAATCAAACTAATGGTGATGCTTACTGACGATTACGTGCCAGCTTTGCACAGATTTCACGTAAAAATATTCGTAACTCTCTGAGGGTAGCTTCTTCCTTCTCGTACAAAGCTTTTAGTTCTTCTTCAGTCAGTTTTACAGGTTCTGGAGGAGGAGCTAAAGGGAGCTCCTCAAGCTGCTTGGCTGTAAAACCAACAAACATAACCCTTTATTTTAAACGCTTCAGGTAGTTAACATCTGTAGAAAGGAGAGGAGGCAAACATTCACTATGCAAAATTTCAGTTTCTTGAAGTGGTGATGCTGGAGATTTATATATTACTGTGTGGACTGATAAGCAGTTACCAACAATGTGTAGGGGTGTACTGCCTCCATCACCAGGGTCTAGCAGTCCTGTACATAATATAACATCATAAACGATTTGAATCTTCCAAGTACTCAGCAGTTTGTGAAACTATTTAATACAATATAACTGGAAAAAAATGCTTTCACTAAATGGAATTAAGGAAATTCAAAGCGATTAATAGGCGCTATTATCAACAAGAGTTGAGTTTTCCCCTCATATCAACAAAATTCACTCACCATAAAAAGTAAAACAAACAGCAGTACAGGAAAATTTGTAAATAAGAATTTACCTTTTGCTTCTCTTATTGTTCTAAAGTGTAATGAAATTAAAATGGCCCTTCTTTTATGTGTTTAAAATGGGAGGAAATGTTGAAGGTAGTTGCATGATTGTCACATTTTTATATCATTACAACAATCAGACAGGTTACATTCTTGAAAATTCCCACCATAATGTGCGAAGTTATGACCCTAAGGGACAAAGAGGATTAGGGAAACAAACGACACATAAAATGTTATGTCAATAAATGATCAATAAACGGAAGTACCTGTGTTGGTGTTTACTGGAATGCTGTTGGTATTCCTCACTGCAAGTTGTCAGGGTGACTGAACCACCTACATTGCATGGCAAAGGGGAAACAAAGACTTAGTGAAGAAAAAGGTGAACTTCACTTGCTTTGCCTTCTTCTGCACGTCTTTACACCACTCCTTGCATAGTGCCATGACATCTCCAGCTCCATGTGAGCCATACACACAAGGCAGTGTTCATCTTCATCTTATCAAGGAAGTGATCATGACAGCTTACATCAGGAATGTTCGCCCTTGATAAACCAATGGCCTTAACACTTTCGGTGACCTTCACCTACATTTTTCTTCATGAAACAAAGTGTTGATTCACTGATATGATAATCTTGTCCAATTGCAGCCCTGTCCAACTTACCAAATGCCCCCACTTTCTCTGACAGCAACACTACTTTCCTTTTGTTTTTATGCCCAAGTTCTTCATCTGCCCTTTCGAGATGTAATTAAACCATGAGGGTACCTATCAGTTCTAAAAATTGCGATACGCTGCCAAATACATTCCAAAAAACACTCGACACCTAGGAAGCTAGTAAGCAAGATATATGGGTAGATGCAGCCTCCTGTGTATTAACCCACAAGCCTATGTACACATGACCACCAACAAGTGACAGACCTACACCATTATATGCAAACCCACAAAATGAAGAGTGTTCACTGTATATTACACCACCACCTTCAATCAGCAAATACTAAATAACTTAACTCACCTGTTTTTCGAAGATTCTTCGGAGGACGAAGGGCTTCAGTTAGGAACAATGGCTTGAAAAATGATTCCCTATCAGCAGCAGGTGGATCTTGCATAACCAACACTTCACCTCGGTACTCACTAAACAGCGAACGTACCTAAGTGAGAAGAAATACATTCTGTATAAATTTGACATAATGTTTTGTTTTTCAGGTAATTGAGAAAAATACTGATCTTAATAACGCAGATTTACATGACAAAGAACAAGTGTTACAATTTACAATTGCTTCTTTAATAAGAATGAATAGTGGACAATGTTTGGAACCCAGCTGAACAAAATAAGTAAACATATCGTAAATTAGATAATGAATTAAGAAAGCTAAAAACAAGAATAAATGTGATAACAATAAAACATTCCAACTTAGAATTCCATTCTTCTAGGATGTGACACTAAGTCATAGGGTAATCAGATCCTGACATTCCAAGGCAATGCAGCGTCCTCAGAATTTCCACAACATTTTTAACCTGTACTTTGAATATCCAATTACCCACTGACATGGCACCATACCCCAGACAAATGAAATCCTCAGCTACACTGCTGCAAAAACCTCAAAAATTCACACATCGCAACTTACCTCCTGAGGCAAATTATTATATGGAATGTCAGCTGTAGCAATAAGCAAAATGGGAGCACTTGGATCCAGCTTGCAGAGATGAGATAAAAATACTGCATGCAGAGTCTCAGGAACCAAGTTCCACCATTGGGCAATTGCAGGAACATATATGATGGATGGCAAATTGCGCCGAGCCTCTTGAAATATCTGAGAAATGATACAATAATGTATTAAAAAGAGGGGGAAGAAGCCAACACACATACAAGGGAATAAAGGTAAGTGCAACACAGCACCAGACACCTATGAGAATGTTTTTGTACCATTTGTTATGGAACAGTAAACTGAACCTTTCATTATAAATATGATGTGAATCCACTCATTTTCAGCATTAAAGTATCCACATTAAACCAAAACTGTCTGTGGAAAATGTGGAAAAATTTTCATGACCATCCCTGATTCAGTTCTTCATGATTCCACAGGAAGAAGTAAATGGGGCAAAAAAAAAAATCCCTGATCGAGGCGTTCACGTGAAGCAAATGTGGAACATTTTGTATGCAGCCAACGGACACCAACCAATCTTACATGCTCCTCTTACCTGAATACACGCTTCCTCTGGAGTTCGCCCTGACACCTCAAACAGAGACGAGAGATCAAGGGTGTGAACAGCCACATGTTCCATGTGATGCAGAAGAGATGGTCCAAGATGTGAAGTCTGCCCTTGCCTGGGACTTGAGCCAACCAAAAGGAGACGAGGTCTATGAATGGTTCGAGGCGTTCCTACTATTTTGGAGTTACTACAAAACAGAAGCGCAAATTCAGTTAATTCATCTGATGTAATGGAACAGTGTTTGTTACAAATCAAATTCTCCCATGGTAATATTATACAGACCACGATTTATGTTACATATGACAGTCACTAGCAGCTTAACAATTTTCACTGCTCCTGGAATTTACACAGGAAAAAAATGAGTCAAACTTCCCATCAATTTAGTTATTTTATTCATAAAAACTGAAATTATAATTCTTTAATTTTATAAAGTATGGTATTAAAACCTGTGATCTCATCATCACCTCATATAAGATGTAAATTTCATATAATTAAAATTTATAAAAACAAATGTTTGTTCAAGAAGGTACCCATAATATCAAAAAATGGTTGAAATACATAATACAGTGCATTTATTTTATTGCTGTTCTGAGCACTACAGCTGTAATGAAACATCCTGCACATGCAGGCCATCATGCGATAAAGCTGCTATGCTGGGTGTGGTGATGTATGAGGGGGGACCCAAAAAAAACCGGATTTTCCTTAAAAAAGATTTATTTACATTTCGAACAAAGAACACTTAATCCCCTTCAAAATACTCTCCATTGGAGGCAATACACTTGTCCAATCTTTTTTCCCACTGTGTAAAGCATCTCTGGAACTGCTGAAGCTTGATGTTGTCGAGAGCCTCCTACGAAGATGTTTTCACCTCATCCACGGTGGCAAATCTCTTTCCTTTCAATGTTTTTTTTCATTGTCGGGAATAAAAAGAAATCACAGTGGGCTAGGTCTGGTGAACAGGGTGGGTGGGCAACGACGGTCCATCCCAGAGAGGCCAAATACTGGGTCACAGAAAAAGCTGTGTGAGCTGGGGTGTTGTCATGATGGAGACACCAATCACCCGATCTCCGCAATTCTGGGTGTTTTCTTCACACAGTCTCTCTCAATCGCCTCAAAAACTCCAAGTAAAACTCCTGATTGCCAGTCTGTCCAGGAGGAACGAATTCATGATGCACGATTCCTCGAACATTGAAAAAAGCAATGAGCATCATTTTCGCATTTGACCTCACTTGTCTTGCTTTTTTCCGGTCTCGGTGAAGTGGGCGTCTTCCATTGGCTCGAAGATTGTTTGGTCTCAGGGTCGTACCCATAGCACCAACTTTCGTCACCCGTGATGACCTTAGAAAGAAAGTTTGGGTCACTTTCAATCTGATTTTTCAACTCCTGGCACAAAGTCAAATGAGTGTTTTTTTTGGTCCTGTGTGAGCAGGCTGGGAACAAACTTCGTGGCAATGCATCTCATGTTCAAATCCACGGTCAAAATCAGCTGACAGGAACTCCAACTCACACCTGTAGCTTCTGAGATCTCATCAATTGTGTACTGATTATTCTCGTTGATTTGTTCTCGTATTTTTTTGACATTCTTGTTGGTACGACTTGTTGACGGGCGCCCAGAATGAGGATGATCTTCAACACTCATTTCTCCTCTTTTGAACCATGCAAACCACTTGAAAACTTGTGTACAGCTCAGTGCTTCCTCCTTAAAGGCCTTTTGAAGCATTTCATGTGCTTTTGCGGCCGTTTTTCCAAGACAGAAACAAAATCTCAAGCAGATTCACTGTTTGGTACAATCAGACATCATGATTTTGCAAAAGGAGCTTGACAACACTTGGGAGAATTGACAACACAACCCCGTACAACCTTCTACGGCGACATCTGCCTGGCTACTGACTTGTGAAGGGTGCAACTACACTCACCTAGTGGGGGAACACTCAACTATAATTAGGAAGAGCTCCCCGAAGCCAGTCCGGTTTTTTTTTGGATCCGCCCTCGTACATTACTGTCTGCCACACTTGATCTACTGCAGCAAAACACCACACTTATATGATAAAACTGTAAATTCAGATGTGTTGAATATGTTAATATTACATCATATTACATTTCTGGGGCTATGTGAGGGATGTCCACTGAAATTCGCATTTCATAAGCCATTTGTAAGCTCAACAACACTGAACAATATTTCTGTGTCTACATCACAGCACAATGGCGGCATTATTCAACACGCAAAATATATATCGCCAGCAGCATCACAATGTAGTTCAAAACAGATAATTACGTTGCCAAGACCATACAGTTTTGGCTGAACCGACAAGACAGCACCACTGTATGATGGCTCGAAATGTTGGTTCGTCAACTGTGCAGCATACAAAAGACAGATTAGGGGTGAGAATTTATAATATACAAAAGCACAGGTTATACGAAAGTCAAAGATCTGAGAGTGCAGGACCACCTGTACTATAAGACAAACTACTATACTGTAGCTGAACATATTTGATATATTTGTTTCTTAGGTTTGATGGTGTCAGTTACAGACGGTTCATAGCCTTACATTTTGAGTTTAATCCATCAATGTACATTCACAACCACTTTTAATAGGTAGGAGAGATTTAAACAGAGAAACAGTTGGGAGCAGTTAATGGACACTAGCAATCCAGTGTGAAAGCAGTCGTGTACAAGTGTGGTGTAAGTGGGAGTAAAGAGAAGTGACTGTGTCATTTTCCTAGAAATGATCTAGTTGTTTAGCTGGATATAGCACTCCATTTTCTTATATCAAGAATAATATGAATAAATAAAATGTAAGTAAAAAAAAAATAACTAAAAGTACATGTGATTCGGTGAACCACACCTGAATCCCAGTAGGAGGTTCTCCTACCAGACTGAGCACATCGGGACAACACAGTTATAAAGGGTGATCACATACGCTACTTTGTATTGTAGGAAATCAAGAGAGAACCATAAGACAAATAACATAATGAATATAGCCACACAAAATAAACATCCATGATTCAAAATTGCAAACAGTACATAACAATGTGAAAAACCAAGAACTAAGACACACAAGAGACAAGAAGTAACATTACAAACAGCTTTCCTAAATGACACTAAAAGGACATTTCACTATTGTGAGACTTCACAGTAGTGAGTTTAGGAACATAAATACAAAGTTACCTGGCAACTGAACGCGATATGCCTTGTGGAAATGATTCCTTCAATGAATTAATCGCATAATCAAAAGGTTTCTTCAGTAAGGGCACAATAAAGCTTGACAACTTGCGGCCTGCACCAGGTGTAACTCTGTGTGACGCAGGCACTATCTGACACTTAGCTCGGATAAAATCCACTCGTTCAACCTAGCAAAAACAAATTGAATTGTTAGATAGTAAGTGAGTGTATCAACAGTTCAATGACACCTTAACTGTATGTCCCAAGATATTGCTCACCATGACAGCATTAGGATCAAGCAACAACTTCTGAGACGACTTATAAATCTGAGGGTATCTTCTACGGAGGCCTTGAATTACAGCTTCAGAGCACAGTGCTCTAAGATCTGAGCCACAGTATCCAACTGCTTGTTCTGCTAGGTGACTCAATAAACCGGGGTTGGGGGGTTGTTCCCACTGACTAACATGAATTCGTAAGATCTCTTGACGTTCCTGTACAAAAGAAAGGATAATTCCTTGCAATAAATACAGTATAAGCATAATTTTAAAAACATAAACAGAGGTCAAGATTTAACCAAGGTAGACTGCAGTTGAAATGTGATGGCACACATGCAGAAACCAGATTTCATTTTTCGGTGAAACAAACAAGTCCATTTAAATAAGTGGGGGTGTCAGTTCAGTCGACTACTGGCACCCGAGGTGTGCGCATCAGCGGTAGTAATGCTGGATACACCACGTTCCAAGATAGTGTGAAGAGTACTGGCTACACACTCCATTCACCATTTTCCCTTTCACTTCCCCTCCCGCGCATCACCGTGTGCCATCACGTTTCAACTGGACTCTACTACTCTGACATTTGATTGGTAGGGCTGAGGATAACTATGCTAAACCACAGTCAGGACAGCCAGCATCCCACCTAAGATTTGAATGAGGCAACTCCTGAACATGCACCTGAAGCACTGTGGCAACACCAACCTGTTCAGTGGCAATGCACTGTTTTCATTTATAACATGCAGGAACTATACAACATTGCTGAAATAAAGCTATCCCATTACAGGCCTGGACAGGCCCTAAGGGTTCCAGAAGCTTCAGGCTCCCAGATTTCAAGACAATCAGCACATAAAGGTGGTAAGGTTGTCAGCCCTACGCACCGGCCACCTTTACCCCCAGTAAATATTCTTGGTACTCATTTCTGTTAAAGGCTGAGTCGATCTCGGGCCACAGTGCGACTGGAAGGATTATGTCAATGAAAAATTCCAGTGACACCATCTGGAATCAAACCCGCTACCTTCCAGCTTGTAGCGCTCTAAAAATATATCTTGTTTTCATGCCAAAAAAAGAACAGCAACAGTTAAAAACAAAATACAAAAGATGCTGAGACCACACATTACTGCTTAAAAATCACATGTTTGTGGTTTGTTCCAAAATTTACATAATAATGAACCACAATTTCATGAGCTTAATTTCCCTTTACTGTCCCCAGCCTCCTCTTCATGTTTTGTCATGACATCCTCAAGTTTCTAGAACAAATTGTTTCACTGCCTATTTTGATGACCACATGAAGATCAACTAGTTAGCACTGTAATCCTCCCCTACCCCAGCAGGCCATCAGCACTCCTACCCACGCCATGGTCAGACTTTGTAAGATTAAGGTAAAAGTAAAGGTAAAGCAAGCCCTATACATGCCTGGATGGGCCCTTAGGGTTCCGGGGGATTGAGGATTGCAGAATTTCTAGACAATCGGAAAATGTAAGTGGTAAGGTTGTCAGCCCTATGCACCAGCCCCCTTTATACCCCAGGAGACACACCTGGTACTCGTTTCTGTTAAGAGGCTGAGTTGACCCCAAGGCCAGAGTGTGGCCAGAAGGAGGAAAACCCCAATAGCCCCAACGGGAATCAAACCCGCAACCTTCTGGGTTGTAGCACAGTGTCTCAAAGGCTGAGGTAAGAGGGCCCAAATAACCATCACAATCATGCACATTGAAAATAAGATATTTGCCAAAATGTCACAAATCTTTATCCCTCTATGTGGTCCAAAACTGAAAGTTGAATCAATGCACTGAATTCCAGCCACAAATGCTACACATTCTTAATTTCATTAAATTCAACCTATTAAAGTGAGAATAATTATGAAATTCATTATGTCATTTTCATTTCCAAACAAAATACGATAATTAGTCAAATATTTGTACCATAAACCTAAATATTAATCACAACACATAAGTACATGACACTCTATGGGTATTGAAATAACACCAGCTTTTCGAAAATGTATTACAGGAAACTGTTAGCTTACCTTCTTGGCAGGCAGAGGGAAGTATAATTCACGATCAAAACGACCAGGGCGCCGTAATGCCGGATCTATGGCATCAATACGATTTGTTGCCCCGATAACAATTATCTCTCCTCTGTTGTCGAGCCCATCCATTAGTGCAAGGAGGGTAGAGACAATACTTGCATGAATCTGGTCCTGTTTTGATGACCTCACAGGAGCCAAACCATCAATTTCATCAAAGAAAATTATAGACGGACGCTTCTGGTATGCCTGTTAATGCAAACAATTATATCTCGGAGTACAAACAGTGACAGTCTGGTGAAAATTAAACACCTAGAGGGAGATCACGCTGAGGAGTGTCTGAAATACATATGAAGCCCTGCCATAACATTACAGAACCGAACAGCATGATCAAGAGAAGTATCCAGAATGTTTAAAAAACTGCTGAAAATTACAGGTGATGTTGTAGTCCTGTACGAGGGATGTTGATTTTCGAATCTATGATCATGTAAAAAAGAACCCTTCAAACTGTTATATTTGATCTTTGGACAGGGCATACCATTGTGTTAACGATATAATACAATATAAACACCAAAAACTAATACTAAGACTAATTAACAACACAATACTGATTTATTTTAAGATTTAACCTTTACACAACGGGATTTAAATGGCTACAGTCAACCTTCACGTACGACATTATTTTCGCTTGGCATTTAAATTTTTGTACATGGTTTACAAAAAACTTTATTATTTCAGGAACCAAAAAAGATTTAATAA
>Ga0123352_10021647_pt1 | contig 10246 bp, 8 predicted proteins | sample TergutLab28metaG_FD_89700 | JGI IMG/M metagenome (GOLD analysis project Ga0123352, IMG submission 89700) | Labiotermes labralis P1 segment gut microbial communities from Petit-Saut dam, French Guiana - Lab288 P1 | ecosystem: Host-associated > Arthropoda: Insects > Digestive system > Gut ...
CTACCTACCCACCCACCCACCTACCTACCTACCTACCTACCCACCCACCCACCTACCTACCTACCTACCTACCTACTCACTCACTCCATGGAGCACAGTCCTTCTTGAGAAGCTAACTGGTTCTAAGCCAGTCAAGAATTTCCACCCATTTTATGGAACCCAAATGTTCATTACCGCATTCACAAGCGCCCGCCAACTGTCCCTATCCTGAGCCAGATGGATAATAATAATAATAATACAATTAAGCCACGATTCTTTAACCGCGCTGTTTATAGTCCTTACTGACAAGCGAACAACAACAGACCTAATCATACCGTCACTCGCTCTCTTACAGAAACCGACGTTACGAAGCTGCCGGTGGCCGCGCTGTCTAAGGCGGCAGTCTGTGGCCGCCGCTTCGTGGGATTGCGGGTTCGTATTCCGCCATGGGCATGGTTGTTTGTGTGTTACTGGGTAGGAGTCTCTGTTACGGGTTGATCAGTCGTCCAGAAGAGTACTATCGAATGTTTGTGTGTGTCACTGAGTGTGATTAGGAGCAAGCATAACTTTCCACAGCTACAAAGAGTGGGTTAAAAAGGTTAGAAAAAGAAGTAGGAAGGAAGCTTCGCAAGCCCTTTATTGATACTTACAACAAACCCCACATACACCCTCACAAATAATTTTCCTACAACAATGTAACAATATAACAACAATCAATACGTACTACTCTCTAGACTGCAAAGGAATTAATTCTTCCCTCTCTTTTGAGAAGCAGAAGATGATTCTTTACGGCTTCGGTTGGAACGGAACAGAACCTAAAAAAATCAGGACTTGGAAAATTTAGACTGTGCCTTTACTGAGTTTAACCACTTAAAAGTCGAATTAAATCCCGTCTGTCATTTGCTGGCATTATTAGGAGCTCACCATATTCTCTACATTAGCAGGATAAGGGTTAAAATAATGTAGGCATCAATAATAAAAAACTGTAGTGTTTGTGTATATCTATATATACATACAGTCATGAACACAAAAATATTACAGTTAGTGGCAATATATAATATACAACTACATGTTTCGACCCTGTATGTAGGCCATCATCAGGTTGTCCAAAGAACTTATTAAGTGACTACAGAGTGTATGTGTTGTAATTTTGGAAGAGGACGAGATCTCGTCTTACATCATAAATCGTGGGATTAGGAAAAGTTACCAACATTTGTATTGATGTGTAGTTCATCATGTGAATGCAGAGGTGTTCATCTTATGATCCTGTCATGCGATTAGGTACCAATTTTACCAGCTGCCTCAACACACACTATTTGTGACACTTGTTGACCGCGAATGGAGATGGAGCAGCTTTCTTGAATGTCTTACCTGTGTACCAGACTTCACCACGTCACATCCAAGAAGACTGTGACCTTGACCATTGACGAATCGCGATCCGGAGGTAGGTAGAGCAGAAACGTACAACACCGTATTGTGTACCGTACCGTTAGAACTGATTTCCTAATTAGGATTCGCTGCACATCTTTACACGGAATAGCTATAAACACATGAAATATCATATAATTTTTTTGCAAATAAATGTAATTTTCAAAATTCTCACCTTTATTTCCACTACAGGTCATGCACCAGAATTATTTTGTTTTTGGGGCAACAGCCCCCCCCCCAGTGGGTCAGGGTTACTTCATTCACGAGGTTTCTAGATCACACTCAAAGACGCACCACAGCCGGTAGGACTACTCTGGACGAGTGATCAGCTCGTCGCAGAGACCTCTACCTGACAACACACAACACTCACAACAGACAGACATCCATGCCCGCCGGTGGGATTCGAACCCCACGCCTTAGACTGCGCAGCCACTGGAATCGGCCATGTACCAGAATTATTTCCTGTGAATTCAGAAGTTGCTTGTACCCAATTTCGACGTTGCATTTTTCATTATTATGGAAGTACATAGCGAAAACGTATCACGAGCCGTAATTTTACGGGGCCCACTGAGCCCTGCGATAACTTCTAACTTCTTTAAATGATCTTCAGATTGGAAAAGTTCCTGAACTCCTGGTTTAGACAGCCAGCCTTGTTAATACGAAACGGCAATAGGCTCCTTCAGTTTCCGGTCTATTTGAGTTGTGAAATGCTGTTTGTTCTTTGCTGCAGGCTGTGTGCATGACCGCACACATCCGTCACAAAGAACAGACGCGGCACGAGATGCGATGACCACCGCAGACAAGTAGCCAGTAGCTATTTACAAAAGCCAACCTCGTACTCAATATACGGCAGAGTGAGCCGTGTAACGAAACTGCTGCAGGGTCCAGATACGCTATTAAGCATCGTCTGTTTCTTACCACATATCAGTATCTTCACTTTTACCCCATAAAATCTACTTTTTCTAACAAAGACGGATATAGGTAGGGTCTCCGTTTCTAACAATTCAGACACTAAATGTCGACCTTAGAGCACCCTACGGTCCTAAAAGCATTTAAAAACAACATAAAACCAGACAGGCAATGTACGTACAACGTAATATTGAGGCACGTCCGTGCAACCATTGTCGCGGTGGAAAAGAAGCAAGTATATACAGAGCGAGTCTCTCGCTAGAGGCCCCAAACTATTGTCTATAAAAAATTATGTTATTTAGATAATGGCTTGAAAATTTATATACACATACCGGGAATGATGCAAAACAGGATCTGCTCATAATCGGTACTGAAACTGGTCTCCTTTCACATCCAAGCACACTTGAATGCGTTTCTCCAAATTCTGGAATACTTTCCCCAAAGTGTCGACGTTGACGGCTTGAATCTCTTGGCGTATAGCGTCTTTGAGTTTTTCGATTGTGTGGGGGTGTATTTTTGTACACTTTGCCCTTCAATAGGCCCCAAAGAAAGAAGTCAACAGACGTTAGATCGGCTTCGCCCTTGTCTCTAACTTATTAACCAATTTCTGGATGGAACACTTCCATGGTGCACGTCTTTCACCAAATTCCGTTCGAAATGCCGTCTGGCATGCTTTAAATAAACCTGTTTGCCAGTATTTACGAACGAGAAACCCGCGCTGTTCGACACTATACATAGACAATAGTTTGGGGCCTCTAGCGAGAGACTCACCCTGTATTATTTATATGGTTCTACTATTATATATATGACTGTATGCTTATGTTTAATTTTGTAAATTATTTATTCTTACTGTTATGTTTATCTGTGGCCCTGGGGTCGACTCAACCTCTAACAGAAATGAGTACCAGGAGCATTTCCTGGGGGTAAAGGCGGCCGGTGCGTAAGGCTGACAAACTTACCACCATCCTCTGCCGTTGTCATGAAATCTGGGAACCTTAAATTCCCGGAACCCTCTGGGCCACTCCAGGCCTGTAACGGAACTCCTTTACCTTTACCTTTTAGTATTATGTTTATATATTTTTATTGTTATGTTCTGTTCTGTTCTGCATATTCTGTGTCATTGTGTTGTTCTGTGTACTGTTTGTGTGTAAATATGTACTGTACTACTGCCACCGGGTGTCAAACCAATTGCAGTTAACAAATATAACAAAACATCAAGTATTACTTATTCTAAGTGTGTATTTGTAGCCTTAGGTATACATTGTGGAAGCGCATACGCCATATTGTCATCTCTACAATACTTTTTCACATTATCTCATAAATGGCACGATTTTCGGGGGAAAATAAAGTTTTTAAACATAAAATAACTGTTGCGATTTTCTCTACAGCTTTTGCCAGAAACGTTTCGCATCCTAAGAAAACTGAAAGAAATGATATCATAAATGTACAGTACACAGTTCCTTATGCAAAGTATGGCTACTCGTTACTGATTGTAATACTAATTTGTACGTCAGCACAACTGTTTTTATTACACAAGGTAATACGTAGGCTACATGTTTCGACTAATACATAGTCATCTTCAGGCCTATTCTTTACAGGTTAAGTCAGAGGATGCTGTGCACACATTGGGATCCCAGTGTGTTTACATCAGTGAAATATTTAAGCCATATAATTTGCTTAGGAGAGTAAAACTTGCAAATTTTGTAACTAATTGATTAGATTTTTAAATGTATTTTAGACAATTAGTTACATACTTTGCAAGTTTTACTCTCCTAGGCAAATGATAGGGCTTAAATATTTCACTATGTAAACACACTGGGATCCCAATTTTTGTACAGCATCCTGTGACTTAACCTGTAAAGAATAGGCCTGAAGATGACCGTTCAATGGCCGAAACATGTAGCCTACATATTACCGTGTGTAATAAAAACAGTTGTGCTGACGTACACATTAGTATTACAACACGTGTCCAAGCACTTCGTGATATCTTCATTCTAATTATAATCGTTACCATTGTCAGGTTTTAATGTATCACGTATTTCGTTGATTTCCGAAAAAAAAAATCTCAAATACGCAATTTTACATAACTTCTTCCGCTGGCAGCCAAGTTGTCCTATGCGGACGGACAGACACACAGACGTCGTTTAATAATAAGGCAACACAGTTCAGTAATTTCTAAAACAAGTTCTAACACTAATAACTTTAAACTATTTCGTAAATTTCGAGGTCTTCAGTGCGGTAATTTTTGTACTGTGTCCTCCTCTTCTGTGGCGGTAGACAACAGATACATATGAAAAGTCAGCACGTGTGTATTGGAAAACACGTCGTCACGTGTCATAAGCCAGTTATCTATTTACGTCTAGAATAATATTTCATGTTGCTGCAATAGTTCCTACACTTCCCTACTCTTCTTCTTATTTTTTATCGGCCAAGTAACACTTAATATAAGTCTACCAATTTTCACGGCGGGTAATTTTTTTTAAATTTTGTAGTCTACAGTCTAGATTTTATCACCCCCCCCCCAAAAAAAATTGTGCCGGTGATAAAATCGAGAAGAATGAGATGGGCTGGGCATGTGGCGCGTATGGGTGAGGAGATGGGGGTGTATAGGGTCTTGGTGGGGAAACCGGAGGGAAAGAGACCACTGGGGAGACCTAAGCGTAGATGGGTGGATAATATTAGGATGAATCTCCAGGAGGTGGGATGTGGGTATATGGAATGGATTAGGCGGGCCCAGGATAGAGACAGGTGGCGGACGCTTGTGAGTGCGGTAATGAACCTTCGGGTTCGTGAAATGCGGGGTATTTCTTGACTGGCTGCAAACCAGTTAGCTTCTCAAGAAGGACTCTGCACCATGGATTAAGTAAGTAAGTAAGTGTACATAGTTTTTACACGGCGTAGCCTTTTAGTTTGCCATCGACGTTTCGTAAGATAATTCTGCTTCCACATTTATTGTTGAAAGAATTGGTCCTAATTAGACACTAAGGTGATGACAGCAAAGCATTGTTTTCTACCATAACGATAAGCCGTTCTGCCTTACTTCTGCAAAACCCAGGCAAAAGCTTTCTTCTACAATCTACAAAAGAAGACAATATTTACACGGCAGACTCACTTATAGAAACGACGTGGTGGTACGTCTGGTGCTTGAAAGTTCGTCGGCTTAATGCAGAATATTTACAGTACGGAAGACAGTTCATTTATTTGCTCATGACAAACAGTGTGGCTATTTATGAAACTTCCCTTTATCCAATTCGTCATTATGATAATGAACTACATCTTGTTTAATGTCATGCCTCGTTATGATGTTTACTCTTACGTCATAATCACTCCCTTCACTTCTGCCCGAATTATTCGTTTCGCATGAAAAAAATGGTATTACTTGGTACCGAAAAGTTCCTAGCAGCCGGTACAAGGAATGTAGCCTAGGCTAAATTAACAGGGAAGTTATGGCAAAATAGGAGCATAATGAAGAATAAATTATATTGGGAATTGACAATGTGTGGATGAACTAGTTATTTTTGGAAATTTTGAAGACACTACGGTCTCTAGAAACACCGGGAAATATTCGCGCAACGACAAAATATCACGTGCAATTAGGCTTAAATCTTAAGCAAAAATGGGCCACTTACTGCAAGAAATGTCACATCGGCAGGCGTATATCTATGTATTTCCTTTATCGTTTTGTTATTTATCAACTTTATTCAGGGTATTTACAATTATATACAGGGGTGCTGATAAGTCTTTAGCCCGACCAGGAAGGAAACAATCTAATATTTCTGTCAGAATGGCGTGAATTCCCTTCGGCACCTTGCCTTGCAGGGGGTAAAAAATAAACTTGATGACAGCTCGCGTCACGATGTTGTTGAAATCGCGCCCGTCCCTGACATGCTTCCGAGCTTGTTTCCTTCCTGTTCGGGCTAAGGACTTATCAGCACCCCTGTACTTGAAACAAAGCATGTTTCTATGGTGTATAGTTTTGCAGGTGTTCTATATTTACAATGTGTGCTACATGTAATGTCACTCACTATGTCTTTTTTTTATTTTTACATCTGGAAGTGAGTGCGCAGTGCTCAGTATGGGTGTTTTGTGTTATCGCTTGAAATCGTGCTTCCAGGTATGTTGCACAGGTGTTTTATATTATTATTATTATTATTATTATTATTAAGTTTCAGGGAAACTGTTTTGAAAATATACTACACACTAGTTTTACCTACATTATTATATGGGTCAGAAAACTGGACTCTAACAGCCTTACAAAGACGAAGAATTGAAGCAGCAGAAATGAAGTTACTGAGACCTCTGGCAGGCTACACCCTCTATGACCACAAAACAAATGACTACATACGCCGCGAACTACGGATTACAGGCATAATAGACAAAATAGATTAATACAGACGGTACTGACCTTCACAGTTGCAAAGAATGCCACAAAACCGAATCCCTTTGAAATCATACCACTACAGACCACAAGGAAGGTGAACAATTGGAAGACCGAAGAAGCGTTGGCGCGAGCAGCTGTAACTCTGGAGACGGAACGGATCAAAGGGTCCAATCCTTGATGTTTATGATGATGATGATTAATTTTCAAAAAGACGGCTTTAAGAACCATAAAAGTCACAAGAATCGAAACCATTACAAGTGATCCATATTCGCCTCTTTCAAGAAATATGCAAACAAAACCTAAAGTGATTTTAGCAGAACTTGAATTCATTTTAAAAACTGGCCAAATGAAGAGAGCCTTGAAATGTCCTTACTACCTACTTTACTAAATTAAAAAAAAAATTGAAACAGACTTCGGTAAATATTTGCATAAACGCTCGAAAAAACAGACGCTGTTAAAAAAACAACAAAATTATTACATTTATTAGAATTCAAACCAAAAAATTGTGAGCAGTTTTATTAGTGTAATGTGTTGGCGGATAATATGAAGGTACAAAAACCCAAAAATTACTTCTGTGCATTTGTTGGTTTGAATTGTAATAACTGAATTTTAATGCAAGGGATGAATAAAGGGTAGCAAAATGTTGGCATGACAATCAGTCCACTAAGATTTACGTGAGTTTACATTGAAACATTAATCAAAATCACGAAAACTTATCATTATCATTATTCAGAAAATGTCAGTTCCTTCCTCAATTACGAGTCTCCTCTGTAAAGACCAACCGGTTAATGTTGTTTATGGAGAAAATCGTTCTGCACTCTGCAAGTTACAAGAAACACTAATAAGCTCTGAAGAGAAAATAAGAAGTTCTAAATATTTAAGGACCAAAATTATTCTAAATGATGTAACAAATTCAGCGAATCATCAATAAAGCGGAACCGTGTCGGTTAAGCAAAAAAATTGCAGGTTGTTTTGAGAATCTAAATGATAAGAACAAATTATATTACATACAGTGAGGAACGTAGGCTAATCTTGTAAATAAAGACTGTCTGGTATGCAGGAGCATATGCTCCTGCATACCAGACAGTCTTCCACACAGAATGACAAGTACCAAGTTTTGCACAGATACAGTTATTTCTCCTGATGATGGGCATATAGTCGACCGAAACGTGTAGAGGAAAGAAATAACAATTCTAAAAAAAATTGTGCACCAAGTTGGCTTTATTTACAAGATTATACGGAGATGTACGGTCAACAAAACATAAGAAAGAACGTAGGCTAACTTTAATCAGTACTTCTTGTTTAACAACCTTCTTCCTATGTAATCCTACGTTTCAACAAATGTCTTATAAACGAAAAAAATACAGTAAGAAAAGGAAGAGATTTTCAAGGCGAACATTTAGATTTTCTTCAAACAGAAATCGAAGACCATTAAGACAAAAAGGGGTGTAGATTACAATTAAAAAAAAACTTGCTTCATCCTCCCCTGTGTCGCTTTTCGTTGTTAGAAACAATGAGAGGCTCCTCCTCCCCCAACTCTTCCCTCCCCCGCCCCGAGTGCGAACGGCGCTTGTTTTTAAGGGTAGGAAAGAACCCTAGCCCATTCACAACTTTTCAAAACAAAACCAATTTGAAGGGTGTGTAAAAAACCTGAAGAAACTAGAAGACGTAAAATCGAATGGCGGGTGTCACGAGGGAAATGAGCGGAGTGCAGAGGCGGGAGTAAGATGTACGGGGGAGGGAGGGCTGGTTTACATTTTCTATAAACAACAACTCTGTATAAAGTGTGATAAATACTTCGCTTTCAAATTCAATCGCCTGTCTTTAAGCTCCATAAACCTAGAAAATCAGTAAAAATAAAAGTTGCTTGCATTTATATACTTTTCATTTTGCTAAAGTTTATCTAAATATTACAACGTGACTAAGAACAAAAACAAGTAAACTTATATATATATATATATATGCTTGCTTTTCTGCTCTATTGTCATTCGCAACTCTTCAGACAATTACCGCTACAGAACAGAGATAAATGAAACATATTTTATGTACAAAATTCTTTTTATTCTTCTGGTGTTAGAGATAATTATTACAATGTCTCAGTATTAATCGGGACAGCGCAGTCGGTATAGCGACTAAGCCAAAGGACTGGACGGTCCTGCTTTCAAATCCCGGGCCGGACAAGAAGTTTTTATCTTCTCTGAACGTCCAGATTAACTCCGGTGCCCACAATGGATGCCGTGGTTTCTATCACTATAAGTAAATCGGCCGGAGGTTAAATTTGACCACGTTAATTCCAGGAAGTGCCGAGGCTAAAAATGACTGGAGCTACAGTTATACCCCCCCTATACGCCTTCATGGTCTGGATAGGGACAAAATTACGTTTTAAAGTTTAACCTTTTGACGCCTAATGTCAACTATAGTGGTCATACCGCACCGCTAACCTCTAAAGTTGCATTTTACATATTTATTCAACAAATATATGTACTGAATATTTTAAACATGGTATATACTCTCTTTTTTTTTCTCTTCAAAATGCAGTTTGTTTCATAATTCTAACGTATTTGGTTCCTGTATTATTCACATTTTATATACAGGATGTGCTAAAATTAAAAAAATAATTCCGGCGCCAAAAGCTTAATACCAATCTAAGAAAACTTTCCAGAAGTGTGACATCACATGTATAGTACCTAAAATCTTAGTTTCTTCCCTCTCTTTCTGCAGGTATTCTTGTTCAATGAATGCTGCACTTTTTGAACAAAGTCATCCCGTTGTTTATTCATTCTATATATTCACTTTATTATATATATTTTTTTTTTCAGTCAACACAACTATATATTAAAAACATAGGTTAAAGTGACATGCTGGGTACAATAGTGTAATAGATATAAGTCGCGTTATGAACACACGGTGCGAATCACAGCACACACAGTGAGCCACCTGTGATCCCAAATGCGCACAGCCACACTGTAAAGAACTTCACGGTTCTTAGCTTAGCCTGACGATGACTTTGTAAGTCGAAACATGTCATTTTAACCCATGTTTTTATTATATAGTTGTGTTGACAGAAATATATACATAATAAAGTGAATATATAGCTGCACTTTTTGCTGTCTTAAGAAAGTACTCCCTTCAGAACATTTGTTTTGGCTTCTATTCAGGGTGTGGTCTTAATGAAAATATGATCCTCGCTTCTTAGGGGTCCGCGACAATAAATTAAGATTAGTAGGCTGGAAGGAGGGGTGCCGATAGACAAACGCTCATGCACATGAAACATGTCTTACGTCATCTCTCGCAACGAAACAAAGTAAATTTGTAACTGCCTACTGCTTAATGCTCTTTCATTTGTATTAATTTCCTCCTTATTCCGCAGAACAGACGTAGAACAAAGAAAGGGGGTGGGTTTTCATTTGGAATATTCCTTTGACACTTCATTGCGTGATATTCCCCGCCTTCCCCCCCCCCCCCCCCCCCCCTCCCACCCTCCCAATTCCCCACCACCCCCCCCCACCCCCAAATACAGCCACTCACCCTACAAAACCAAAAACAACC
>Ga0123352_10021648_pt1 | contig 10246 bp, 6 predicted proteins | sample TergutLab28metaG_FD_89700 | JGI IMG/M metagenome (GOLD analysis project Ga0123352, IMG submission 89700) | Labiotermes labralis P1 segment gut microbial communities from Petit-Saut dam, French Guiana - Lab288 P1 | ecosystem: Host-associated > Arthropoda: Insects > Digestive system > Gut ...
TGAACATTGAAGGAAAACTAATTAAAAATCCTCAGATTCTTGCAGAAACCTTCAATAATTACTTCTCTAACATTGTTGAAGAATCAGTCATTAAAATAATTAAACAAGACAACAATGACCTCATTGAACATTCTTACATGCAGTACTTAGTCAATGCATTTCAGCAACCTTTTTCACCAATAAAATTGAAGTCAGTAATTGAAAAAGAAATTTATGAAATAAATCAAAAGTCTGAAATGGAAAACATCTTATGGGTATGATGAAGTACCGTTGTGGATTGTAAAACTGAGTATGCCATTTATTTCATCTCCATTAATTTATATCCGTAATAAGATTTTATCCACAGGAACATTTCCTACTCGGCTAAAATTTTCTCAAGTATTTCCGATATTTAAAAAGGGTAACAAAACTGAGATGTCTGATTGCAAGCCAGTATCCCTACTAACACCTTTCTCTAAAATCTTTGAAAAAGTTATTTATAACAGACTACTTCATCATACTAAAGAAAATAATATAATCGTCACGGATCAATATGGATTTAAAAATAATAGCTCAACTGAATTGGCTATATTTAAATTAACAAATCAAATTCTATCACATATTAATAATAAATCCTCAGTCTGTGGTATCTTTTGAGATTTAACAAAGGCTTTTGACACTGTAAATCATGACATTTTAATATCTAAACTAGAGTACTATGGCATCATCGGTAGAACCGGTGAACCAATTAAATCCTATTTAAGTAATCAGTACCAGAGAGTAACAATTAAAACCTCACATGCTTCAAATTGCATTTCAACTTGGGAATTAGTTAAGCATGGGGTGCCCCAAGGGTCCATTCTTGGACCTTTGCTGTTCTTATTTTATACAAATGATTTACCTCAATTAGTAAAAGATATTGCCTTGCCAATACTATTTGCTGAGAACACAAATTTTATAATAGCAAACTCTAATTCAATGAACATGAACCAAGATCTCAAATTAGTTCTAGAAATAACACAAAAATGGTTTAAATCAAATATAGTGCTATTAAATTGTGATAAGACCACTTTTATGCAGTTTTCTTCAAACATTAGTGACCGATCTACGGTTAACACACAATCTATTGATTGCAAAATCAACTGAACTAATTCCATTAAATTTTTAGGTATTATAATAAATCCTCATTAACATGGAAAAAACATATTGATCATATAAATTCAAAGCTAAATTCATTAGGTTACAAACTTCGTTCCCTCAGATCTGTCTTATCATTGAAAATTATAAAACAGATTTATACTTCTTATGTTCACTCAGTATTAAATTATGGTATCATATTCTGGGGTAACTCGTCATACAGTAGAACTATTTTCATAACACAGAAAAGAATTGTATGAATTATCATGAAAGCCAAAGCAAGGGATTCCTGTTGGGCAGTGTTCAGTAAACTTGGAATTTTAACACTTTATTCTCAATATATTTTCTCAGTTCTTATGTTTGTTGTAAAGTATAAGGATATATTTACATTTAATGTTGAACTTCATAAAATAAATACCCGCCACAAATTGGATTTACATGTTCTTTCAGTGAATTTAACTACAGTTCAAAAATGAGTTTATTATTCAGGTATTACATTATTCAACTCCCTACCTCTTGGTATCAAGAAAGTAGCACATAATAATAATAAATTTAAGCATGAATTGAAAAAGTTTCTTATAAAAAACTCATTTTATTCTGTTGAAGAGTATATTGATAGATATGCTACATATGATATTGGTGTTCTCCAATAATTAATCCATTACATATTTTAAATAAAGTTTGTTAATTTATGTACATTTCAACAACATGATTGTTGTTGACATGTACAAAATTAGGTTAAAAACCCTGCATTAAATTCTGTAGTTTAATTTAATGTTTATTAGTTCTTTTAAACATGTATTTATTTATGTCAAACCCTGTATTTAAATTCTGTATTTTAATTTACTGTTTATCAGTTCTTTTATACATGTATTTGTTTATGTCAAGACAAATTCTATGTTAATACGTTAATCTAACTTATTGACAAATTCCATATCCAAAGGACGTGTAAAAGTATGGATCGATGAATGCAAATAAATGAAATGAAATAAAAAAAAATTAAATGTCCTCTAATCTGTAATTAAAAATTCTCTCAGGTGTTGAACTTCCAGCGTTGTGTCCAGCATAAGGTTTAATAATGGCCACTGACAAGGCAAATACATCATCGGCCACGAATACAAATGGAACTGCCAATGTTCTTCTGGTTAAAGTGCTCAGCTGGTGGTTGTTTTGTTCTTTTAGAAAAGCTTATTTGTTTGTAAACACCACCATCAGAAATGGTGGCCTTGACAATCCACGTCTGCTTAAATCGCATTATTATGTGCATTTACTACTAGAGCAAACAGTACTATATTGAATGTCCAGTTGTAGATGTAGTACATACTACAATTGTTCTCCGGTTCTAATATCTGTACATATTTGCTATCCAGGGTGCCTACGCATTGAGGACAGTTCCACTTGCTAGCAAATCCATGCGCTATTTAAGCCCATTCTTCTCGGGATTGAGGCATTCGATATGCAAATTAGGGTATAGTATATGATATAGTTATTAGATAATGAAAGACTGATACTGGATTGTTTTACAGGAAGGCAGTACACAGTCACACTTAGACAGCAAAATGGAAGGAATCTTTAAAACAAACTCTCCTGTAGAATGAGAAGAAAAAAGAGCACTGTGAACCTGATAGTGAAGACACCACATGCAAGAGACATTAAAATGTACGAAGAGTATGACCGAAACGGGTTTCAAAATGTGATGATTGTTCAGTGTACGAGGAGCACAGAGGGAACAAACTACAGAGCTGTGACAGAAGTAGCACTGAAATTTCAATACCACAGTGCCACATTGGTGAATATTATTTAAGCTGACAATGGGTGCATACAGCCTATTCACGAGCCTCTGGCACATATTCTGCATGTTCTCATTCCCTTGTCACAATTGCGCCTGGTCACAACAATTGTGCATCTTCATAAATTCTTCACCATTTGTATATAGCCTGTCCTCTAACCAGTTACGTGTAATCCAACATTCTGAGTCTGCACAGTTTCTACATATTGACTGTATGTGTGATTTTGCAAATGTATTTGTTAAATAACACGTTTTATGTCAGAGATTACTTTATTTTCATACTGTACTAGTGTCAGCTTAACAAATTCTGTTACTGAATTTCACAAAGTACAACACATAGAATAAAACTGATTGCAGTCACTTACCTTAACATAAGTTCCTCGTGCATCAATGAGAGCTTCACACACTTTTGGAATAATTGCAACTGTGGACTGTTTGGAGATCTTGAATGTGTACATAAGATTAGTAAAAGACTCACCGCTAGCTGAATATCTAAGTGTGACAGCTAACTGAATGCACGGAGGTATTACCGCTCGAACTGTGTTTTTGTTTGTGCTATTTTACAGCCAATTATGTGTCACAACATTTCAAAATCAGAAGGTGTCATTCTGACAAAATTCTGAAGACAGCTCCATCTTCTAGCTTCATATCTGCCAAAAGATTTTCTCCATTCTGCGTTCCTTCATTGAGAAAGTATCTGGACCACCAAAGTATCCAATTGGTGCCTTTCATTAAGAGAAATACATCAACAACACAAATTCCAGTCCCACTTTCACAGTATGACATGATGCTTGAAAATGGTTGATTAGTGAGCTATGTGGACACGAAAGAATATTTGTTGATTCTGCTGACAGTCTGCGAATGTGGTGTGCAAACTGTTTGTAAACAGTTTTTGCCGGAGTTTGCAAACAATGTTTGCAGGTGTGTACTATCCCTTACAGTCAGTGAAATGTTCAAAATTCACATGAGCCTTCAGTGGCTTAGTTCATAAATTGTGTCGCTTAAGTGTCCTACACCCCCACTGCCCAGTGTAGTTCGATTCATAGGCAGAACTCCTCTTCAGAAGCTACTAGTTGCTCAGCTACACAAGCTTTACTCTGAATCTTATGGAACATGGTGATTCGCTACTGTGATCATAATAACCTGCCACGGACTCTATTCTACAAGAATGATCCTTTTTATTATTTCCCACCAACCTATGCCTAACTCTTCCGGGTGGTTTCTTTCATTCAGGTTTTCTGGCTGAAATCCTACATGAATTCTGTTCTACTGTTCATACTACATACCACACATACTTCATCCTCCTTGTTTAATATTCTAAGAGTAAGTAGCAAGGAATACAAATTATTAAGTTGTTCATCATGCAGTTTTATTTATACTCCTGTTCCTTCTTCAGTCTTTGGTCCAAATATTCTTCTGAGCATCCTGTGCTCAAAAAGTTGATGACTTAAAGTCCATTTTGTGCCTAAGTTAAAAATGAAAGAACAGTATTTCTGGTCCCTTTATGTGTCTCTATAGTGTGGACTGGGCAACTTTAAAGTTTTTCAAGAATGTAACTGCAAAGAACGTGTGCTGTACTAATTTTTAGGTAGCCAACTTATTAACAGGAAATAACCAGATAATTCAAATCTGCAAAGTAAAAATTTGGCTGCATTTCACAAACTTTTGCTTCAGTTGTCTTTCTTTGTTTCCTTCCATCCTCCCTTCCTTCCTTCACTGACAATGTTAGTCTTCCTACAGTTGTTGAGTTAACGGATGGTTTTTTAACTTTTAGTGTTGCTGTATTACTTGCAGTGAAATGAATGAGTCATTTATTCTCATTTAGTGTACCTGAGTTTAATGCTTACTGAGCAAGTTTGCATACTTGATAAGAGATCTTTGAGTACTGTTTGACCCATGGAGATGGTACCTAATTGGCTGTCCAGAAGGGTCAGTGACTAACTACCAATCTATGCTGTGTTACATCCCAGAAGAGCAAAGGTCTTATTTACACTGTGGCAGAAGCCTGAAATCATGCAAGTCTGTATACTTCATAAGCAGATGTAGTGAGCGCAGATTTGTAGAAGGAAATTACAATATACACATACTATACGCAGACTTTTAGTTTCACACCCAGCCAAATGTGTCATAAAATTAATGAGAAAATATTCTTCAACCCCTTTGCATTTTGGCCTAGTAAAATAAACGAAGTTTATTCTTGAAGACATTTATTTTTAAAAATTATCAACGTATCTATAAAATGCACGTTTGTAATGGGATGTGTTTAACTAAAACTTTGATATTCCAATTTCTTAGGTTTCCAGACAGTCTGTGAATCATAGGTAGGAAATTCTTACAATTTTTGCCAGAGTTGTGACAAAAAAAAGTTAACATCTATAGTGATAGTGGTAAGATTGGTAGAAGCTCCTCAGAATTTTCACATTGAGTTAAATTGTGGGGTTTGGAGGCCCGGGTTTCATCCACAGATCAAGTGGGATTTTGGGTGGACAAAGTGGCACTGGAACAAAATTCCATGCTCCTATCCAGTTGAAGAAAGATAGAGGTCTTATAACATATTAATAAATTTGGATTTTGTTGGAAGAGTTCTGTAGAATGAATGACAGAATGTTCAAACTATTTCTGAATACCAACAAAAGAAATAAGCATATACGGAATAATTCCCAGTTTTTATAACACTTGCTCGAGTATTATCAGACCTAAATGTTTTTAAAGAGGCGGGTGAGAGGAGCAAATGAATAAGGTCATAGTCATTATTCTCTTAGTACTTTCTAAAATCTGAAATATGCCCATCAGTTTAGTGTAATATGCAATACAGGGCACAATGTCTGTTACTGACATATCAGCTGAAACAGTATTTTCACAGGTTTATTTCCTTTTTCATGCAATGACAATGCACCATAAGCATCTTTTATGAAGGGAAAATGTCAGTTGTTTTTGTGTGGGACAGAGTTGGAAGAAATTAAAAACAGGTATTTGAGGAAAATTATTTAATTGACTTCATTCTTTTGTGTTGATGGGGTCATTATAATTATATTATTCATACCTTAAACTGCAATTGCATAAAGAAATCTTATAGCATTCTCTTGAGCCATAATTCATAAGATTTTGTTAAAGCATAAAATTTTACATAGAAAGAGAAACTGCAGAACTCACAAAATTAGCATCTACAATTGAGGAACTTATTCTGATGATTATGATGGTGGTGGTGGTGGTGGCGGTGGCGGCGTCAGTGGCAATATGAACTTTTATGATTACAGGAGATGAAAATGTTGGCAGTGCTGTCACAAATCCCAGCCCTCAAAGCCAAGGACAATTGAGAGTGCATATCAGGAAGAACTGACGCTGCTACAGGTTGTACCTTGGGTTCTTCAATTGCATATTTGATTCTCTGAGTGTCTCTATTCAGTTGTACACCATCTTTATGTAAAAATATGAGTACCATTGTTGGCTAAAGATAAGGTATCTATAAAGGGCATAAACAGTTGCGAAGCTTTGCTATCAGCGACAGGTTTAACCCTCCAGTTTCAGCTTCACTGCAGTGCACAAACCTTTGAGTCTTGACATACTGAGGGACTTCAGGCACTGTACATTAGTCAGTGCACTTAAGGATCAGGCAAATTTAAAAGACCTCTGTTCTGGGCAGTAGTAGTTACTTACAACCCAGCACCATTCAATGTTTAATGGATAACCGCAAAATAGGCCTGACTTTTCTGTTTAACTGCCAGTATCTTAATATGCACTTCGAAAATTCAGGTGAATTTATGACTTCTCTTATTTATTTATTTATTTATTTATTTATTTATTGGCTGTATAATTGTGATCTAACCAAATAATTACTATCAATCAGTAAATAGTCCTAAGTGTTTTGTATACTAAGATGATATTCAGTTACACAAAAATAAAATATAATGTGGGTATGAAATTGTTCTGACAACAGGCAGTATAAGTGCCAAATATAATAATTAAAATCCCCCCCCCATTAGAAATAAGATACATTGAAACTCTTTCCTGCTTTGAACAAACTGTAGATGCTCTTGGTTTAGTGATTTCTCTTATATTTATTCTTACAAATATCTTATGAACACAGTACATTATTTTACAAAGGAGTGCAAACATTACACACACAGAAGAAACAAGTTATGTTTCTATTTGTTAAACTACTGTAATCTGTTATTCATGAAGCATTGTATGTTATATCAGATGCTAAAGAGTTTGATGATGGACTGTCAAGGCTATTGGCTCTTTAAGAAATGCCATCCTATTGACATTTCAGTAGGGAACATGCTAAACCATGCAAACACCAGCTTCAAATATGGAGCTTCTGTCTTTTTGGTGTAATTTAAATTTTGAAGGAACACATTTTTATAATTAGACAACAAAATTTCCTCTCTCAAAAATACAGCTGACTCTCATCCTTTGCACTCTCAGTGAGTACCAGTATTCATTGAACATCTTTCAGATGTCCATTACCTAATGCTAATCCAGAGACAGCTGGCAGTACACAGCCCAAGTCTAGGCATCTTCCACCATCTGCAACAAATGCTACTGCAATAGCACAACATTTATATCGCCAAATCATGGGTAGATAAGAATAAATTATGACAAAAGATGGGTAGAGGAGAAGGTAAGTTGTTAATGTTAATGAAATTTATAGAGACGTTTTGCTTATGGAATGTACAAACAAGTTATATGTCAAGTACATACATAAAATTAAGTAGTGTGACATGAAATATAAAAATATATTTTATAAAATAATTTACTGCAGTACATACTCAATACTATTTCTCTGGGTTTAGAAAAAAATTATTAGCTTTTCATAACAAAATTACATGACTGGACCCTGCAGAAAATATAAATATTACATGTATTTATCTAGAGTATTTCCTTTTCTAACTAAATTCCATTGACAAGAAACTTTTGTGTCAAAATGATGCAGCTTTTAGAGAAAGAATGGACCCATGTACCATCACTGTTAATATTGCTGTGTTGAATTTTAATGTTTTTAGATACTAAGAACTAGATAGGAAAATATTGGTAGGTTGTATTGTTTCCTTAGTCCAGGAGCCAGCAGTAGACATCTAAGAGGATGATTTTTAATATTCCTCTCACCTTTTAATGAAATGTTGTGTTGTGCGGATATTTTGTGCCTGATTCTTCTAAGCTGTTCTAATGCAAAAGTTCAACTTTCATTGCACACATAATTCATTGTGGCCCACTTGCATCTAACGTACGAGGACCACTGTTTTACATGCAAATTACCCAGACTTACCAGGAGGGACGTAATATACACATGCAGCATGGTTTCTATAGTTAACTTCTTTTTATGTTGTAATTTAGCTATTTGAAACTCTCCTCAATGATACTGAGGATTTATATTTTTTCCAAGCTCTTTGTCACTTATATCAGTGCTCTTTCCTTTGTCTCAAGTCAATTCTGTGCAAAGCAAAAGAGAATAGACATCAAGATTTTCAGTATGGTACTTTTAGTGAGCACTTATATGCATGTTACTTTCTGTTTCATTGAACAGACAGATTGGTAACATACAAATATCTTCTATGCAACCTTTCCACAATTTAATTTACTGTAATAGCCTTATACAAATACATGCTTATAGACTGCCAATCCAGAAACTTATGTTTTCAAGCAAATTAAAACTACAAACTGACAGATGAAGTATTTGCAATTCATCTGTCATGAATGCATCAGTAGCGTAGTTGTTTATGTCTGAGAGACAATGTTTGAGCAACAGTACATTAACCAGCAAACAACCATCATATTTTGTCCACATTCAAAACCTTTATATTACCTATTAATCTAATGTAATTTACTGCACACTTCTTTGTGATATTATTGTCAAAAGTTGTATAATAAGAGAGAATGTCATCGTTATAATTAATTATTAACTAGCAGCAAGGCCAAATTTAAACAAATATAACATGAAGTGTGAAAATTTGAGAAATCACTAACTTCCCTCTATTCATAATTTAGCAAGAAAATATCACTGCTCGAATTTCAGGTTTCTTGATGCCTTTGTTACTGAACCGAACAAACCCTAAATATTCTGAGCCAAGTAAGTTATCTTTCCATTTCCTTCAACAAGTTCACATAGAGTTCAGTCCTAACATCTTATACCCATTATATGAATGAGAACAAATATTGTACAAAAATATGAAGGCCATAATATTTATCAGGCCAACCTACAAACAGATAATTGAACGTGGAAGTGTTTTCACTGGTAACATCAACTTTTATATTTCTCGCACACATTATTTCAATTCTGTTTTGATCTCCCTTTACATGAAGAATAGAATTTTATCTGGAAGACCATTATTGATGTTTGACAGATTATACTAACATTTTATTATTATCAATATAATTTTCTTATAGTTAAATACTTCCAAATAATTTCACGTAATTTGCTTCACCAAATAATTTCATTTTAATTGTTTCAGTTTCTCCTAAAGTCATGACACTTTTTCAGATTTTATATGAGCCCTAACATCACGTGAACCAAAAAAACCAAGTTTCTTCAAAGTGTCAGTGGTCCGTGTAATTAGATTTTCTTTAAACTTCCAAATAGTTGTATCCACAACACTGTTCTGGCGGAATTCTACGCAGGATTTCTTCAATGTTCGAACACAGTCGGCACGATAATGTTGCAACTGCGCATCTGTTGTTTCAATGGAGTATGAAGAACAGGATCCACCTAGACAGGCCAATGGGAAGTGATTGTGTAATGTTAGGGCTCTCTGTGGATTATGGAAACACTTCACATACTGGTTGGGTTTTGTAAAATTCTTACTGCGGTACACATGTTGTAACATGTGCATGTAGCGAGGAATATCTTTGAACCAACCATGAACTTCAATAAGATCATCTAAGAAATACACATTTCGTACATTGTATGAAGCTTGAGTGTTATTCTTCGCAGCTCTTGCCTTAGGCAGCACAACGTCCATCAGCTCTTGCCATGACATTGTGTTAACAGGCATTATTACTTCATCAATATCTAGAAGCGCAATGTATTCATATGTGTACAAGTTCTTGTAGAGGCAATCGTTATAAGGAATCAGTTCATTTTGACGTTTGTTGTTCCATTTCTTTACCAGGTACATGTGCTGAAATCCAGGTACATTAGGCTGACCACCAGGCAGGGTGAGTGGTGTCACATCCACACGATCCAACTTCTGGTAATGTTGCAGAACTTTCGAAATATTTGGATGAACCTGGAGCTCATAGAAAAACACTTTATCTGCACCTAGTATTCCCAGAAGTTCTATCCATTCCACCAAGCGAACAGAGAGGTCTTCATGAAGGAAATCCAAGCCTTTCACACAGACA
>Ga0123352_10021650_pt1 | contig 10245 bp, 6 predicted proteins | sample TergutLab28metaG_FD_89700 | JGI IMG/M metagenome (GOLD analysis project Ga0123352, IMG submission 89700) | Labiotermes labralis P1 segment gut microbial communities from Petit-Saut dam, French Guiana - Lab288 P1 | ecosystem: Host-associated > Arthropoda: Insects > Digestive system > Gut ...
CCAATATGAATTCATGTAATGCACAAGAACAACTTTATCTGTTACTTTTCCCCACCTACATCTAACATAATACATAAAATGAATGACAATTACGAATGATGAAATTGGAGAGATGTGTGAGTGTCTGTGACTTCTTTTATGATCCTACCCTAGCATCTACCTAGACAGCCTCTGGGTGCCAAGACCAAAAGCTGACAACTGCACACAGGACCACATGAATTTGATGCAACAGTGATGATCATTTAATGAAAATTCTGTTCTGCATAGATATCAAGGTTCAACAAAGAAGCTGAAAGTTATAAAAAACAGCTAAAATGTTTATTCACCAACTCTTGTTACAAACAAATGTAATGTGAAATATTCAGGCATGTCACTATATGAACTTCATGGAATATGTCATTAAGTTGACAATGAATGCAACAACAAAAATGAACATAATGAAGTTATGCTGTCAATAGGTGACCTTCGGAATGTGTTGAGTAGATGAGGAATTTTTAAAAGTACAGAGAAGAATGGCAGATAAGGGGCATTATAACACAATTTATATTTGGTTATTGTCACAAAAATCAGCATTACATATAGGGAAACTCAACACCTACTAACCACACAAGAGGCTGATGTATCTTGAGTGCATAACGAATGTTACGTACCTTAAGTTTCATGTTAATAACAATTTTGTGAGTTTGAGTGTGCAACAAAAAGAATATGAATGAAGTGTGTGTGTGTGTGTGTGTGTGTGTGTGTAGGTGTACATTCATGCACATGTAAAACCTAAATTATGTTGTCACTGTTGGATAATAGTGATCCAGAACAATATAAGATGGCTATATAGTGCTTTCTACATTTATGTTTGGAAGATGTCTGGTCCAAACTCATCCAGGTCAAAAGATATTCTGAATGACTTTTACATAGTTTTCCCTCAGTACCTACAGGAAACTGTTGGGATAGTACCTGATTAGTCTACACTGTTTCCTTCCACATTCTTTTCAATTCATTGTTTATCAGTTATTCTACCATCTGATGTTATACAATCATTGTTACTGACAGCATTACACAATAAAACATACAAAAATACTGTATCATGGTGGTTAACAAAATAATTACATACAAACCAAAAACAAACAAAATAGAGCTAAATCTAACCACAATGGTAGACACTGTGTTTAAATTAGAACAATTTTATAATCAGTGATAATACAACATAATTATTATGATAATCATATTTATAAATAAGCAATGGAAGCTATGGTAGAAAGACATTATAATGGCTCACCCAATTTGACGAATAGGGCAATCCACTCCAGGTAAGAGCAGCCGGGCAGCTTGCATCACATCATCTTGATCAATAGTGGTAGAATGTCTATGCTCTGCGTGGGCTGCAGTCACTCTGAGCCATTCTACCAAGGGAGGCAGCACCACATATGCACGCTCATACACCAGCTCTTGGATTGGGGCTGCATGTTGTGCATGCTCTAGCTGTCAAGAAAAAGAGCAAGGATCCAAGACTGCAGCAGCATACAGATAACACTAAATGCTGACAAATATGAAAGTCAAGAATCTCAGTATCTGCTCTGAGCTCCGACTGCCAGAACCTATGTTCAGGAACTCACTATAACTAGCTCCATGATGCAGAATCCTTATCCAGAAGCTCAAGAAATTTCACACCTTTTTATTATGCTTCTGGACGTCAGCCTGGCACTGGTTCCTAAATTAAACCCGATGGGGCCCAAATTAAATGTCCATAGTCATCTCAAGAAGAATGGAATTTGAATGGGAGCTGTATAAAAACAACATTATTTGTAGAACATGTGATGTTTTGAGTATCATACTATGCAAAATATATATATAAAACATCTGGTATAAAAGGATAATTACACTATGACTCTCTTGCATTATAGTGATGGAAGATGAATACAGCAAAGCATTCTCTGCATTCAATTCTAGACCAATCCCCATACCATTGTCTTAAGAGAATCCTGGATTTTTCTTGGCAGTATTTACATTTCTGCACATAAATTGCCATCATCAGCTTAAACCAGAAAATATGTGTGATAAAAAATTTCACTTCCTACCGCTTTTCTTTAGTCGAGGGTTCAAACACTACACTCAAGCATAGTCTATGTGAAGAAAAAATATGGTGTTTGATTGTGGCCACAGAAACATGCCCACTGTACCAACTACACCAATAAACTGTTGTGTTTGACAGTATACCTTATTTGTATTTCAATTATAGAAAACATAATGGAACAAATTTGAATAAAATTTTACCTGGGAGCATCGCATGAAGTAGAAGAGTGCTTGAATAGCAGGAGGCGTCCAGGTAAGGGGTCGTGTGTTGATACACGCCAGCAGCTCAGTCAGCTCATGCACAGATCCGACACACGTAGTTAACAGTGACTGTTCTATTGACTTCCCACTTGCTAGTGACGATGTGTGGGTAGACTCAGTGTTCACACTGGAGACACTTGCCCAGCGAGGCATTGCTAGTGCCCCTAAGAAAATTGAGTTCAGCTGTGAGTTAGATCTCACACGGTCACCCAGCAAGGCAATACTAGTATCCTTACAATATGCAGTGATACTCTGAATTATGTGTGATACTCAGCCAGCAAGGCAAACAAGGCAAAGCTTAATACACAGGTAATATCAAATTAATTCATGGCAGTACAAAAATAATAAAAGATTAACTGAAGGTAAGGAATAAAAAAACTACTAATACAAAATTAAGGTAAGGTAATATGAAAGTAATAAAAGATTAATTATAATAAATTAATATTAGGGTAACAGAAAATAAAATGAAATTACTAAAAGAAAAACATGGTGACTTTAATGAAATGTCTTTCATTGTGTCAGTTTAAGGTCCAAATTATTGCTCACTTTCCACCAGAATTTCAACTATGACCTTACATAACCAATGCCAACCAATGACACTCACCTGACGCAATTCTGCCAGCATTGAGGTGTGCATAAGGTTGTAACAAGCCCCACAAGTCCCCATTGTTAGCAATTGCATGTTCGAACATGGTGGCAGTAAGAATGGTGTCTGTCTCATTTGGCAGACACTGCAGCAGTATTTCTTCCAGCAGGTTTTCTAAACCAGCTGTCAAGTACACAGCTGCATACCTAAATAAACAAAACCAGCAATTCTGAATGTTTGTTTCTGCTTTATTAATTTGACACTCAGCTTCATAAGATACACACTTGGTACAGTAATATTCATTCAGTTTTCAGACAGATGACCTATGCCATAATGTCATGTAAAACTTACTCATGTATAAACTTGCCAAGGCGGACATTAGACATCCATCGCTGAAATCGGCCAACAGAGAGCTGCAGTCCTGCTCGACATGATTTACTTTGCTTAAGGTGTAAATCACCCGACACTGCAAACATGGCCGCTGCCCTCAGACATGCCTACACATGGATATGGTTTAAAGAGATTCCTGAGCAAACTTCCTCATCCTCTTCAACAGAAAACATAAACTTAACACTCTGCAGAGTTTATCATTCAGAACTTCAACATCTACAGGCCCCACAGGAGCCTGTTCTTGGCCACATGAATTATCCTTAGTGTTGGATGAGGAAAAAAAAATGCACACATACACACACACACACACAGGTACATGTTATATAGTATTTAGTGACAAGTGGGAGGCTGAGTATGGCTAATTAACTGAAAAGGATTTGGAAAACAGCAATAATGGCCTACTTCAAGGCATCAGCCAAGCATTTCCAACCATGCAATGACAAAATCACATAAGCATCAGTGACAGAGCTAGAACCTGTGATGAGATTCAATCTTGGGACCCTCTACATTAAGTGTAAACACTAACCATCCAACCACAACATTTCTCCTCACAATTTACAGTGTCATGTGATGAATTTTAATTTTAGCATGCAATCTATGCTTAGTTCTCACAAGTTGTCTTTTGCCACAAGAATATCTATCAAGTAAAAAATGTACACACAGTATAGTCTCACCTTTGTGCAGGAGTCAGCAAGGGCAGGGCAAAGGATGATGCGCAGTGCAGAGCACACCTCCTGCTTGCTGCACATTCCAAGGGGATATGCCAAACGCTGCACTTCCCTTCCAATCCTCACCAGTGCCCTCTGAAGAAGGTATGACAGACGTGGTATTGTCTCCATAGAGATCCGTTCCATGTGTTCTTTGAGTCGACCATTTTGTATAACTTTCAGTACATCATGATTTGACCACGGCAAGTGCTGTAGCTCTACTAGCCTGCAGAAAAAGACATATCAACATGGACAACTGAAGAAGCACAATACTTGTTTAAAACCAACAAACTGCACAATATACATAAAACATTAAAATCATATTTCTAAGTTTCACATTAAAACATATTTATATTCCTCCTACATGTTTCGATCCCCATACAGGATCATCCTCAGGGAGTATGCACTATATCGAGAGTGAAGTTACTAAAACAAGTTAGATATATATAGGTTATCTGGTAGCATGCCTGTGAACAAGTAAAACACATTACCCATATTACCTAAAGTCTATACTTATCCCCCATAATATGTGAAAGTGGCCCATATTTTTTTGCTTATGTTGTTGTTGGCAGGATCATGGGACTTCTTACTCTGCTGTGTTAGTATTTGGTGTTTCAGTGAGGGGTATCACAAATATGTTTAGGAACTCCCAGATAAGGATTGCATATAAAACAACCAATACCACATTTGAAATGTTAACACACTCTAAACAGTGCACAACCGTAACTAGTGGGATCTATAAACTCATTTGTAATACATGCCAGGGTGTATATATCGGGCAGACAGGTAGATCCACGGATACTAGATATAAGGAACACATCAGATACATTCGTACTAATAACCCTCATTCGGATTTTGCTATGCATATTCTTAACAATAGACATGAATACAGCACACAGGAACGTACAATGGAATTAATTAAAACATGCACGAAGGGAAAACTGATGAACTGCTGGGGATCCATGTACATACAAGAATATCACAGGAAAGGCCATCTCATCACAGAACTACAAATACCAGAACACAACTTGCTCTTTGACCAGATCATAACCACACTGGCGACCAAGGACACTACCAGGGTATCCATAGGGGATGATAAGCATAAACCAGACTCCATAGGCATCACCTGAATACATAAGTAGGAGGACTACGGTCAAATAATACTGATTCACATATACCGTGTATTTGACGCACCTATATACTTATGGGGATAGGTATAGACTTTAGGTAATATGGGTAATGTGTTTTACTTGTTCACAGGCATGCTACCAGATAACCTATATAAATAACTTGTTTTAGTAACTTCACTCCCGATATAGTGCATACTCCCTGAGGATGAACCCGTATGGGGATCGAAACATGTAGGAGGAATATAAATATGTTTTAATGTGAAACTTAGAAATATGATTTTAATGTTTTACGTATATTGTGCAATTTGTTGGTTTTAAACAAGTATTGATATTGTATTGCATGGCAATAAAATGAAAGTGAAGAAGCACAAATTGGCAGACATATGCTTTCTTTTTTCCCACATTCCTATGAATATCCAATTAATGGTAAAGTCTAGTTAGAACAACCTTTTGTACTCGTGGTTGCAAACAGATTTTGTCCCTTAGCAAATCCAAATTTGTGTTTGTATGAAACTTTGAAACGAGACCTGAAGGATAAAAACAAAGTCAATAAATATGTTAATTTCAGCCACATACCTGTTGTGTGAATCAACCCAAACAAACTCATCTGCACTGGTAACATTGGTATTAATTGTCTCAAGGGATGAGTGCCTCATAAGGCGGCGCACTGCTGGTTCACTAGACTCACTGCCACTGAGGCTTGAATATGTAGAAGTGGAGTAACCTGTGTTGGACGTGTGGGACCGCATTGTGAGCTGCTGGATTGCCAACTTAATATCTTCCAAGCCCGACCCAGATGGCACTAGCTGTCACAGTTTGTTAGTGCAGTTAAGTTCCCTGTTTCTACTGACAGTGAATGATGATATGCTTGTTTTATATATATATATATATACACACACACACATTATATGCATATGTAAGGTTGGTTGATTTGCATAGGCTTACACTAAGTTGCCTGGATAGTGAAGAGAAAACTCTGAGTTGTTAAATAGAAACAGTAGGAATATATATGGCAAGCTATGGTTTAAGATATTACCACCAAGAGGAAGAAGAGGCAGAAGGGAGGAAAAAAGTAAGAGGAGGAACAGGAGGATAAACTGAAGAAGAAGGAACGGTATTAAATAACAGAAAGATGAAAGAGGAGGCAATCATGGCCTACTTCATAATACTGTCCCAGTAATTACCTGGTACGACTAGGTAAACAAAGAAAAGCTTTAAACATTACAACCAGATACTCAGTCAGTATTGAAACTGGGCACATCCCAAGTACAAGGTGACATGAACTAACATTTTATGAACCTGTGTACATACACACTTTGGGTCATCAGTAGAAAGCAATACAACAGTGGCAAGCAACCTACTGGGCATGAGGGCCAAGTCAAGAGAAAAATGTTCATGGGCCATATTATAAATAATACCTTTATCATTTCAGCCTTTAACGGAAATGAGTAACAGGAGTATTTTCTTGGGGTAAAGGCAGCCGGTGCGTAACGCTGACAACCTACCACCATCCTGTGCCATTGTCATGTAATCTGGGAACCTTAACTTCCTGGAACCCTCTGGCCCACCCCAGGCCTGTAATGGGACTGCTTTATCTTTTACCTTTATCATTTATTTATGTATAATTGATGATAATACCCTGTTATCTGTTGTGGCAATACCAGGGCATTAAAACTTATTTGAAATTAAACCTTTAAAAATTTCAATTCATCACAAAAAATTAGAAAATTTTAAGTCATTACTGGTGTCTCTTTTATAATAAATTGTGCATAAAATAAAGTAAGTAAACATAAGCAATTTTATTTCCATTCAATCTGCAAAGTAGTGTGATAGTTACTTTATGTGAAGTTAAATTATGTTTATATCTTGGTATGAAAAGTATGTTGTATTTTCAAAAATACAACATATTTAAATAATTTTTTTTGTGTAAATGTGGGTAAAGTAATCATCCACCAAATTTCATACTTTTTTTTTTAGTGCTGATGAAGTTAGATTGCAAGCTACATTTTGCTCATTGCTACACTGCAAGACATGCAAATGGATGCAGTATGCTTTCCATTTAGTGATCACAAAATAACAACACTCACTTTAGCAGGAGTTGCTCTGTGCCGACTTCTATTGTGGCCAGTCTTCCTTGCAACCCGTGACTGACTCTGCGTCACACTGGCTGACAACCTGGAAAATAAAGACACTTATGTCACAGTTGTTCTTCAATCAGTCCCTAGTACCATACTCACAGTAAAGAAAATAGCTGAGCCTCTTAGGACTGACTGCCATGCTTGAAAAGCAAAACTTACCTTGCCTCCAGAACTCTCTCCAATGCCATCACTTGTTATGAGAAAACCTAGTGTGAGATAATGTAGACACCTGTTCAAACTTCTCCAGAGGCATACTTAGGGAAATGCACATAAACGTAACCAGTCCTATCAACCTCTGACAGCCACTAAGCATGCAGCAGCTTCAGATATTCCCTTCCATCTTGTAATCCTTCCCTAATTTACCTCTCCCCATAACATCATTTACAGCAGTGAAGGCAGTTAAGAATAAAAACTTATTTGCGTTTTCATTCTCACTGATATATGCTTTGTTTTAGTGCTTTTGTAACACATATACTGCTTGATACAGTTATTGACTCCCAGTCCAAATATACTATATTTCAGTTCAACATTCTCATACGATGCACCCAGAAAACAATATTTATGAACAATGTTGTCTATGGGAACAGACTGCTGACAAAAACCTTATAAATTAAGTTTTGGAAATGAACACATTTATTATAGCTAGGGGATTTACCATATACCATAATTAAATTTGAATGTGCCCATCATGGATATAAAACTCTTCACCACAAATCATACTAGCTCTAACTATTTTAACCCTTTGAAGCCAAACGACCCCTTAATGGGTCGTGCAGTGAGGTATTTAAATCTGCCGCACGTCCTAATGTCCCCTTATGGGGTTGCCAATATGTGTCAAATTTTGAAGGACTTGGTTCACCGCTACATCTTGCGCAGCCATGGAGTTGCAAGTGGTAGGTCCCCTAAATGTCAAGGCTGCTTTGTGGTGTGAGATTTTCTTCCCCTCCTCCCTGCTATCCCCCCAATATGGCCTATACTTTTACGTCAACAATTCAGTGAACTGCGCCATGTGTAAGCTGAGTTATAATTTTAGAACAGAGCAGCCTTCTGTTTATCATTCAGACTGGAGCTGAGTGTAGGTTGAATAAGGCTGAATATCAACAGTGCACTATAAAACCAGCACTAATTGACCGTCTGAAAGGTTTTCAGTGGCGTACTGTAAAGTGAACTTAATGGATCAAACCAATGCACAAAAACTGGAGATATCCACGAAAATCAGATTTACAGCTACAGGGCTCACAGGTGTGCCTGTTTTAGTTCTGGGACACTCTGTAGGGACCATGGGGCCCTAATGTGCAACACACAGTCGTGAAATTTAGTGAAAATGACGTGGACACCCTTGACTAGCAGAATTTCACCCAGCATTCAAATCGTAGCTTTAGATCTATTTTGCTGTCATCCTATAAGCTTACTCTATCTTTGAGGCATTAGCTTTCTACAGCTATGGCTTCAGTCATACAAAACAATCTGACTGAGTCACTGCAGTACGTGGTACAATGGCAGGAAAGAAAATGAAACTCGATGAGCTAGACATCAGTCAAATTCTGGTTGCTGACACAGACTCAGAATCAGGTGCTGAGGCAAGCGATTTAGAAGACGAATTTTATGAATTCGAAGAACAAGAAGCCTCAGCACAAGAAGACGAGCCCCAAACTGCAACAAGTGGCGGAGGATCACCAACCTGGGGACCGCCTCAAGGAAGGAACATAAAAATCCATCCGTTTGTTGGTCCAGCAAAAGGCTTGAAAAACAGTGAGGCTCTACACATCAACAAAGACAGTTCACCACTGGCTGTGTTGATGCTGTCTTTCACAGAAATGTTCCAGCTGCTGGTGGAACAGTCAAACTTATACTACCAGCAGCACTTGGACAGACAAGCTGGACCTAGCTACTGACTGCCTGACATTACGTTGCCTGACATAATGACCTTCACTGCCTTAGCTCTGCAGATGGGACACAACGTGAAAGATACACTGCATGACTACTGGTCTAGACTCAAACAGCAGCACACTCCATTTTACAGCGAGACCAAGATACAAGACAGATTTTTACACATACTGCAGTTTTTGCACTTTGTGGACAATTCACAGAGACCCGACCCAGGCGAGGAATATGACAGACTATGGAAAATAAGGACCGTCTTTGACACCCTGAATCAGGCTTACCCTAAATTCTACAACCCCTCAGAGCATTTGGCAGTGGATGAGGTAATTGTAAAATTCCTGGGCAGGGTTATTTTCAGGCAGAACATTCCCAAGAAAAGGAAATGTTTTGGCATAAAAATTTACAAACTGTGTGACAAATCAGGGTATACATATGACATGAGAGTGTACTTCGGTAAAGACTCACGCTCTGCCACTGACGACATGACTGAAACACACGCAACTGTTAGACATTTGACTTGCAGCGTTGAAGGCTTAGGACACAAACTATTTATGGACAATTTCTTTACATCGCCCAGACTTTTGATGACTTTTTGATGACTTACTGAGATGTAAAATACATTCATGCGAGACAGTAAGAGACAGTACGGCCCAACAGAAAAGACATGCCCTCTGACTTTGGACCAAAAAAATTGAAATTGACAAAGGGCGATGTAAGGGTGAGGACCATGGGAAATTTGACCTTGTTAGCTTGGAAGGACAGACGAGACGTTTACATGCTGACTAGCATGGATCTGCCACCAGAAGAAAGGAATTTTTATGATGACAGCAGATGAGCTGCGAAGCCTCAAATCATGACAAGGTATAACCGGCACATGGGTTACATCAACAGTTCTGATTATATGGCGAACAGCTACTCAATGTGTCGACGTAACTTCAAGTGGACCACGAAATTGTTTTTCCACCTTCTGGATCTAACAGTACTCAACAGTTGGATTCTGTTACCTTCATGTGGGGCTAAATGTACCCACCAAGATTTCAGACTTCTTCTGGTGAGGAATTTGATCGAAGAAGCTGGAAGAA
>Ga0123352_10021652_pt1 | contig 10243 bp, 7 predicted proteins | sample TergutLab28metaG_FD_89700 | JGI IMG/M metagenome (GOLD analysis project Ga0123352, IMG submission 89700) | Labiotermes labralis P1 segment gut microbial communities from Petit-Saut dam, French Guiana - Lab288 P1 | ecosystem: Host-associated > Arthropoda: Insects > Digestive system > Gut ...
GTTTGTTTTTTTTTTGTTCTTTTATTTTTTTTTTTTTTAATTTTTTTATGTGGGGGGGTGTTTGGGGGTTTTTTTGGGGGGCGTGGGGGGGGGGGGGGGGGGGGGGGGAAGGGTTTGAACAACCCCCCCCGTCTCGGTACTCCACTGACATGTAATGTCGTAATTTTACAGGGCTATGGTGCTAAAACCTACAGGTATTTCGTTTGGGAGTTTGGAGAGTAAAATATTCTGACCTGAATGCAGCAAACCGTAAGACTGAACATTACAAATATATCCAAAAAACCAAACCATCCTACTCTCCTCGGCGCAATGTTAGTCCAGTTGCATTCAAAATTTTGATCACTGATAAACATTTTGACATAACCCAGGTTGGATATCTGACATGTGCGTCATATTTATAATATTATCCAGGGTACGCGACCCATTCTTTTTTGGAGTTCATTCTAACAATGGACTTTAGAGTGATTCATTTTCCACCGACTATATTCATTAATATATTTAAATAAAAACCACCAAAAATAAATGTTGACCTTCCTAATAAAATTCTGCTGGAGTCGAGTTTCTAGACTTTGAGCGTGTAGACTTCGGGCCGCTATAAAAATATTTTTTCAAAGAAACTAAACACCAGCTGGTACCGTTACACAATCAGCGGTGTGCACAAATTTGCATTCCATGTTTGATTAGCTCTTCTAAATATTATATTATAGTCAGGCGTGATGTGATAGTAAAGAGTATGCAAAAATATTAGTTCAAATATGTATCCTGCAAGAAGCTGGTCTAGTGTCCGGAACACATCAGAATGACATATGGAACTTTCTGCAGAACACAGCAGCTGGTATTAAATTGCTTCGAAGCATCTTACTAACTTTTCCTCTGAATCTTGCTTCATTTAGCGTTACTTTCACAAATGTTATAAGTTATGTAATGCAGACTGGCAGCATAACCACTGAATTATGAATCTGAATGATCTAGAAGGCAGTCTATGACGGCATTAATAATTATCCAGGTTTTGACTAAAGCACTGTCTAAAATTACAAGCAACCCCTGTCAGTGTAATGTTGGTACCCTTTGTCTACTCACTACACTTAATTAGTTAATTAAAAATTTCGACATTAATGGCTGTCTCTTAGATTTTACTTATACTTACTTACTTACTTATTTACTTACTTACGTCATGGAGCAGAATTCTTCTTGACAAGCTAACCGGTTTTCAGCTAGTCAGGCAATTCCCCGCATTTTATGAAACCTCAAGGTTCATTACCGCGTATACAACATTCCGCCACCTGTCCCTATTTTGAGCCAGATTAATCCAGTCCAAGTCCCCCATTCCACTTCTTGAAGATCCATCTTAATATTACGCTCCCATCTATGCCTGGGTCTTCCAAGTGGTTTCTTTCACTCAGGTTTCCCAACCAATTTCGTGTATTCACCTCTCCTCCCTCGCATAATTGCCACATGCCCTGCCCGTTTCATTCTTCTCGATTTTATCACTCGATAATGTCTGGTGAGCAGTACAGATAATTAAGCTCCTCATTATGTAGGTTTCTCCACCCTTCTGTCATCTCGTCCCTCCTACACCTAAATATTCTCCTCAGTACCCTGTTTTCAGACATCCTTAGCCTACGTTCCTCCCTCAATGTGAGCGACCAAGTTTCACACCCATACAAAACAATAGGCAAAATATTATTTCTCTATACACTTTTGGATACCAAACTGGAAAACAAACGATTCTACACCGCATGACTGGAAGCATTTCCTGACTTCAACTTGTTTTTAATTTCTTCCTGAATGGAATTTTGATCCGTTAGGATTGTTCCCAAATATTATAAATTTTCCACCCTTTCAAAGGAACTATTATTAATCTTTGTATGTGACTTCATCCTACATTCTGATCTCGAGACATGAACCGTTACTTCGTTTCTCAACATTTACTTCCAGTCCAGTCTCCTTACTAGCAACTACCAAAGGGTATATGTTTTTTATTTACAGTAGGTACGCTTCCGCCCAATATATTAACATCGTCAGCTTAACCTAAAAGCTAATGTGTACCATTAAATTTCAAGCCATCTTGGTTTACCTAAACCCTCCTAACGGTATAGCCTTAAACAAAGTTGAAAAGCAATGGCGTTAAAGCATCTCCTTGTTTCAAACCATTCTTAGTGGGAATTACTTCCGACAAATGTTTGCCTACCCAGACTCTGCTATAGGTTTCATTCTGACACATTTTTATTAGCCTTACCAATTTCTTAGGGACACCAAGCTCAACGAGAATATTATACAAGATCTCCCTCCTGACTGAATTATAGGCTTTCGTGAAGCCAATAAATAGCTGATGCACTATTCATCTGTTTCCATTTTTTTTCTCACTTATTTGACAAATGCAGACAATGTGATCTGTAACTGACCTGTTGGGGCGAAATCCACCATGATGTTCTCCAATAATTTCCTCTGCACATGGAGTTTAACTTGACAGCAGGATGTTAGATAAAATTTTGTACGCAGTTGAAAAGAGTGATATGCCTCTATAATTACTACGTGTTTTATCACCCTCCGAATATACAGATACAGTGATCGAATCATTCTACTCCTCAAGCAATTCCTTCTTTTTCCAAATAGAATTATAAATTTATGGATCTCAGAACGAATTTTTCTACACCCTGCTTTAATAAATTCTGCTGGGAATTGATCAATACCTGGTGATGTGTCTCTTATTAGATTTTCAATAGGCATCTCAACCTCAAAGGCACTTGGCTCAGGCACTAGTGGCTCTGCTGCCTAACATCATTAACCTTATATACATTCAGAAAACTGAGACAAATGGATCCTCCACCTAGCCAAACTATTGTAGGAGACTGGAACCAAATCACCATCCTCATCCTTCACTATATTAGTTTTAGACTGGTAATCCTTAAAAACACTGATACCCCTACACAAGCCTCTGATATTCTTGGTCGTACTCTTAGTTTCAAGGTCATCAATTTTAGCTTTAAGATAGCCTTCTTTTTCTTGAAATTTCAACTACCATCACGACTTACAGTGTTACGATTATCTACAGTGATTTAGGTTGGATACTGTAAACACTGCATTTTAGCCTGCTTCCTTTGATCTCTAAAATCTTAAACAATCTTCATCAAACAAAGAATTATGTTGCTTCAATTTATATAGACCGATACTCCATTTATCTGCGGTTTATATATTATCTTTAATGTTTTCTCAAGTCCTATTTATGTTATCGCCATCACTTAATTTCCCAAAGCTGAAACCCCCTTTGAGATCTTTGTTTTCTAAACTCCAGCTAACTGAGCTTCCAGAGACTTAATCTCTCCACATCAGACTTCTGTGCTGCTTGTTTAGGTATTGCCAATATTTCCATAAATTTTGCATCCACAAGATATTGATAACTATTACAGTTAGCTCCCCTGAAAGTCGCACATCTAGTGTACTCGAATGCCATCTCCTATCTATCAATATGTGATCAGTCTGGTTGTGAGTTTTGCCATAAGGAGAGGCCCAGGCGTATTTATGAATATTTCGATGCAGGAACATTGTGCTCTTAAGAACCAGGTTTTTTGATGTGCCAAAGTTTACTTTATTACACTAATATCATTACTATCCCCATGTAGAATCTCATTCCCAGTTGTCGGTTTGAAAATATCCTCTCTCCCCAATTTTGCATTAAAATCGCCTAACATAATTTTCATATGGCACTTAAGAAAATTATAAAAAAAAACTGCTCTAATTCTTCATAAAATCTGTCTTCTGTGTCATCAATTATTTCTTCAGCTGGTTCATGTGCATTCAAAACAATTACTTTACACAAAAGAACTCTCAGAACTAACAAATTCTGCTCTCTTAATTGCTTATACTGTTCTGTCGTGTATAAATTTCCTGTTCCCAATTAAAGATTTTCGCCTTCCTTTTTCATAGAAAAAAATAATCCCCTGCTTTTACAGTGCCCCCTGTCTCCCATCTAACCTCCTATACACTCACTAAATCTAATTTATATCTTGATTATTCCCTGGCTGCTGCTGTAAGTGGGCCTGCCCTATACAGGCTCCTAAAATTGCAGGTATCAACTCTCATGGTCTTTTTTCATTGCTTAGGTCGTATAAAGAATCATTCCAGGTCCTAGGCACATGTAACTCTTTCGCAACAGGGTCGGTTTCAAGCATCTCGCCGAACACCCAAACTAGAGGACCACCCCTCGTCGGCTCTCCGGTACTGCTTATTCAGTACATTTGCAGCTACCCTCCATATTGGAGGTCGTTCCTCCATCCGCAACCAGAAGACGTGGCATGTCGTGTGACAGAGGCCCACTTATCATGGAAGATTTTCTCTTTTAAACTAAGTAATTTGAATCCTAGAATTTCCAGACCTAGGCAAGCTCGCTAGCATCAGTTTTCATACACTGGACCGCATACACTAAACACAGTGGTTATTAAATGTATCTTCATGCTTGTACCGTGATCAATGACGATTAAAACACTTTATTATCCAACTGATGCACAAATATACTAACTCGTAGATACAATTAGAATTATTGTAAAATATTTAAAAATATTTAAAAATGCTCCAACATATTTCGAATCACAAGGGATCCATCATCAGGGAGCTTTATACAGTGCTTGGCTAAAATTACAGTAATGGTTCTATTGTGTCCGTTGACATGGGCGTAGTCGGTGTTATGACAGCATATTTGCCTCTCTAGACTGTGCAGTACACACATGCAACACGGGCAAATATGCTGCCATAACACCGACTAGGTCCATGTCAACGGACACGATGGAACCATTACTGTAATTTCAGCCAAGCACTGTATAAAGCACCCTGATGATGGATCTCTTGTGATCCGAAATATGTTGGAGCAATTTTAAATATTTTTAGATATTTTATAATAATTCTAATTGTTACTACGAATTATATATTTGTGTATGTGTTGGATAATAAAGTGTTTTAATTAAATGGATTATCTGCTTTTACATTAAAAATCTGCATTTTGCCGACTAGAGTTCTTTCGTGTTTCGCGTAATTCTCAGAACAAAGAGCTATTAATTCCCCACAAGTCCTTAACCGATTAGATATTGTAATGAAGACTGGGTGTTTACTGTAAGGTAGGAACATGTCTCGCCGCCCTGTCACTGCTAAGATCCGAGACCGATCCCAGACAATCCCACGTGACTTTTATGGTGGACAGTGTGGCGTTCGGAGCGGTTTATCTCCAAGCACTTCGGTTTTCTTCCATAAGATAATTCCATCGATGATCCATACACATCTTCATCTTTACGCTGCTACTATCAGGACACTCGGACGAAGCCTGAGGACTTTCCAGTAAAAGTGATGCTATTCCGAAAGCGAGATGCATCGAGATATAAAAGTATTTTCATCTGACACCTCCCAACATTAAGTTCAAATTTTCCGAGCAGACGTAGCCCTCCAAACATTATCAACATTTCACCACAACGCAAAATTCCTCATAAAAATCCAAAATTTCGCCAACACTTTCGACTTGTTTTCTCTGCTGCATAATCAAACCGTCCAATTCCCTTCACCTTACCGTCTTCTTACACAGCTGTCTGATTTGCCTGCTGCCTAGCTTTACCACAAGGACGAGCAGTCATGAAGCAACTTTTTTTTTTTTGACGCTACAGCTCAAATCGGACCTAGACGGCCTCATTTTGCGGTTTGTAGATCGCACACAATTAGACACACACATACACACACAGTAAGACTCCCCTGAACGAGTGATCAGCCCGTCGCAGAGGCAAAACATAACACACCACAAAGACAAGAGAAAGATGTTCATGCCCTCAGCTGAATTCGAACCCGCGATCCCAACAGTCTAGCGGCCGTAGACCTACGTCTCAGTCTACTCGGCCACCGTGATCGGTCTGCGAACATTTGGAGCACTAAATTTTCTGACCCCCTAGAATAATCAATTTAGTGTCTACCACTTCAACCCCCTCCTACTTCTTCTATTTAAATTTGTGCTTAAAATGGTTAAAATGTTTCGGCATTCAAAGTATGCCAGTAAACTTGAAGGCACCTGAGATCTTTCGAAATGTCGAGAACTAAATAGCCGGTTAACAAAGGGTAACATCCCAGATTACTTGAATCTTCCTGGTTAAAAGAACGACAAATTCGTCCCTGTACACAAGCTGTAGACTTGTGTGCTTGTAAGGATACGACTCTATTCATTCTTAAGCTCGGTACTAGACAAATTTTTCAGCTTTACGCCCCGACTGCTTTACCCCCGAGAAAAGCTGCCTTCTAACCAACTGAATTGGAACATGGTTGCAAATTATACCAAAGGCAGCCCAACATAGTCATATGAGTGCTTCTTACAGTTCTTCTGACACTGCTAATTTGTGAAGCCAGGGTGGTCACAATAGGCTGAACATATAGCTCGGATGGGTACAACAGAGAACGCGGAACGACATTTTTATTGTGCCTTTTGCAAGACCAGTAACTATTATAAGGTGTATGAAGATTGCCCTATTAAACCGAGAAATCTGGTATAAACATTGTTTTGGCCTGTGTTCAGGAGATGCCGAAATCCAATTGGTAGTTAGTTACCGACATTTCGGGACAGCCTATCGCTCCCATCTTTAAGGGCGGAACAGTCCAAGAATAATCTTCTGGGGCAGATAAGTTGTCCCGAAACGTTGGCAAATAACTGCCAATTTACTCTACAGAACATCCAAGAAGAGTTAAGATATTATCCTAAATGATACTATCCGCAGCCTTTCTCCCTCCCTGCCGACGATTTCTATCCTAGAAGGAAACACAAATTACACATCACGGTCGATATTTTCGTCATTTCTCCAATTCGTTATTCAGGAACCACTTTAAAAATCGGCACAATATCTGACACACTGATAGCACCATTAAACAACAAGCACATAACTGAATAGTTACTATTGAAATGGACATGGAATAGAAGAAGGCGGTATCCAACTGTGGGGTTTCGGTTCACAGATCCTGAACCTTCAGTGTTATAATAGGCCTGCTGTAGAGTTGGCATTAAGATGTATCTAATGGCAAATTGGTAACGAACGCGATGATCGATACATTTCCTTATGCTGCAGGCAGACTGTATCTATTCACACAGGGAACAAATCTTTGTATGTAGCTGAAGGCTGCCGGTGGGGGGAATAAGAGTGGAAGGCCGCCGATAACAAAGAGAGTCGCTGTTATTAGCAACCTGCAGAGTTGAGGGACACAATCATGTGGCATTCGGGAAGCCACGTTTAAAACGTAATCTAGTTCGTGGCAATTGTTCGGACATGATCTAGTCCGGTATCTTCATTGCAAAACATATCTCAAAACAGACAATATCTTTGCTTATTACAACTTCCGCTAATTTGAAATTGTTAGAACATAATAGAATGCAATTTTAGGCCTGTAATTGGATATTAATCTATTAGAACTGACTATTCGACATTACTGTCTTAACAAAACGATCTTCTTCTAGCAAAAATATTGAAGAAGTAATGTCCTCGACTTGTATTCAGAAGGTACCCCTTTCAAATCTCCGTCTAACTGAGATTTCTTGTTTTACTTGTCTTTTTTCTAGGCAGACGCTAGGGTAGTTACTAACTATCGCTAAGACTTTGTGTAAACTTCCGCATCGTTACCCATTCATAACTCCAGTTCCATATAATCCGAGTTACTAACAACATCCTTCAGCGAACTACAGTTAACACATCCTCACATTTGACGCAATCCAATAAAAATCTAGTAACAAATATCATTATCACAGCAGTTTTTCCAGAAATAATTTAATATTATTGCAAGTTAGAGTGTATAATTCTATAAAATATTAATTAGTGTTATTTAGACTGCAAATTTTTTCCTCCATGGCGCGGCAGACCCTATTGGGTCAAGGCCTCCTCATTATCGTGGAATCGCGATCATTCTCAGACACACCACACTCGGTAGGACTCCTCTAGATGATAGATAAGCCCGTCTCAGAGACATCTACGTGGCAATACACAAAGTTCACTAGAGACAGACATCCATAGCCACCGGCGGGATTCGAACCCACAACCCCATCTAGCGAGAGACCGCAGCAGACCCACGCCTTAGACCGCGTTCCCACTGGAATCTGGAATCTGCAAGTGCCAAATTAATGCAGAAAAACTGAAGAAAAATAGCGATAAAAGCGTGTCACAGGAAAGCGTCACATTGAACGTCGTTTGTGTACACACCATGAAGGCATTTGAGAGGAGTCGCGATAGAGCTCTGCGCTGTCTGAACCCCGGCCCTAGTTGGAGCGGAGTGGTCACGTTCACGTCCCGGCCGCTTGACCCCTGAGGAAGGAGTCCAAGGTGTCCACTGAATAGAAAGTAGGGTGTGTGGGACGCAGGACCGGTGTAGAGTATTAGAGAAGGGGAAAATTTCTTATACCTGTTGGGAATCTAACCACGACTCCTCGGCAGTCTAGTCCGTGGCCTAGTCACAACTACGGCTGCACTATCCCGGCTCCCGAGTGGTTACTTTCAAATAAAAAAATCGGCAGCTCCTAAAGAAATGTCAAGAAGCTAATACAAAAGAAGGGATTTAAAATATATTCAAATTCCAGCCCACAGACATTAGTCACTGATTGTATCAGCGTACTGCAGAGCCACGGGAATTGCCGTTTGGGCACCGCGTCGTTCTGGGGCGGACAATGAAGGATGTGGGAAGAAGAAATCCTAGAATGGCGATAACATAGAATCCTTAAGAAGGTAACTGGTTTGCAGCTAGTCAAGAAATTCCCCGCATTTCACGGAACCCGAAGGTTCATTACCACACTCACAAGCGTCCGCCATCTGTCTTTATCCTGGGCCAGACCAATCCAGTCCACATACCCACATCCCACCTCCTGAAGACCCATCCTAATATTATCCACCCATCTATGCCTAGGTCTCCCCAGTGGTCTCCTTCCCTCCGGGTTCCCCAGCAAGACCCTATACATATAATAGAAAAATCAGTTACTACCTTTTTATATGCTATAATTTATTTTTACTGTGTTCCATTTTCCAATCCAACGGCGAGTAAACACTCAGGCCAATGATTTCCAGCTCTACTTCACGGAACCAAACGGCTCCACACAGAGTTTATACAACAGCTCTAGATACATTCTCTAACTGATTAGAATTTAACATAATTCTTGAATAATGGGTATTACCTCCTTACAGTGGACAGAAATTTGCTGAACTTGCGAAGTAACTTATATTGACACTGCCGACATTGAAATTTGTTGAGAAACGTTCGCGCAGGGCCACAGCTCAATGAAGACAATGCTGAGAACTATGTTTCGCAAACCAAACAAGTTATTATAAACCTCATTTAAACCCAATGACCTCAGTTCCTTTACATGATGCTTCGGTGTGATTAAATGTACATTTTCTTGCTTCTAGAACCTGAGACACCCTCTCGACCGCACTCAGTTGTTAATACGTGTCTTTATTGAGCTGGACAGACGACAGGCTCATACAAAATCAAAACATAGGCCCTGATTCGACTCCAGGGAAACCACTGAGAGATTTGTAATAGATAAAGTGGCAGCTGGGATAGGGATTTCTCCTATTATTCCAGGTTATTCCAGTCAGCGTCATTCCACCAATGCTCCTTACTCATATCTGATTTGTCTACCATCTACTCTGTATGGTAGTTGAAAGCATCGTTCAATAAGGTGCCAAGAAATGGGTTCCGTGGTAAAAGAAATTTCGGGAAACTCTGACTTATGCCTAAACATAAGTTACTTATGTTCCGATTAACGGGGCGCTTAGTTTTATTTTTTTCCCGTTTATTTAAGGGACAGAAAGAATGGGGGAGGACATGTTGTGCCGTTATTCCTAGGGATCATTTACATCGCTTGTACTTATGTTTAATGGACCGTGCATCATCTTGATAGTTGAATAAAGAGAGAACAACTTGATATCACTTGCTTTTTTATTTCATTATTTAATGCTCAACATGTTTCGGATGTTAATACATCCATCCTCAGGAGCTTGCAACTTATTTGTTGAGTTATTTCATGGGCTGCATTGCTCTGGTTCGATGTGTGTTGGTGTTACGTTGTGGTTTGGCTGGGGTAGTGTGGTATCCGTATGCAGGCTGAAGCACTAGTGCCAACACACCAACACACATCGAACCAGAGCAATACAACCCATGAAATAACTCAACAAATAAGTCGCAAGCTCTTGAGGATGGATGTATTAACATCCGAAACATGTTGAGCATTAAATAATGAAATAAA
>Ga0123352_10021653_pt1 | contig 10243 bp, 6 predicted proteins | sample TergutLab28metaG_FD_89700 | JGI IMG/M metagenome (GOLD analysis project Ga0123352, IMG submission 89700) | Labiotermes labralis P1 segment gut microbial communities from Petit-Saut dam, French Guiana - Lab288 P1 | ecosystem: Host-associated > Arthropoda: Insects > Digestive system > Gut ...
GTGTGGTTGGGTTGGAGTGGTATCCGTGTTGTGCTTCAGCCTGCAACACGGATACCACTCCAACCCAACCACACTGAAACTCCAACACACATCGTACCAAGAACAATACGACCAATGTGGTAATTCAACAGGATAGTCGGAAGCTCCTGATGATGGATAGATTGATGTCCGAAACATGTTCAGCACATAAGAAGTGAAATAAAATAGCAAGTGACATCAAGTTGGTCTTTTATTCTTCAACTATCGCAATGATGCACGGTCCAATAAACATAAAAAAAAACTGCTTAAGTGTTTCTTCTTGCTTGTTTACACTGAATTCATTTATAACACTTACACTTAATGTTGTTAAAGCATGAGGACAGAAATTACTAACTACCACACACTATCAGTCATATCAATGTATGTTATTTTCCAAACCTAATTACCCCACACAGACCAAGACTACATAAACGCCAGACCGCATCTCATCAGCTACAAATGCAAGTCATCCTACAAACTATATACTTAATCCAATCTGGATAATGTTATCAAAATAGTGATTTATATGCCCTATTTTTTGACCTCAACAAACTATGTATGCTTGCCTATGTGTCATAAATACTCTCTGAATTTATGCATCAACATTTTCTTCCACACATTTTTGTTATATCATATATACACATAATAAAATGGGCATACTTTACATATCTTGTATCTCACATGACAGGTGCAGCAATTACAGCAGCACAGCTACAGGGCAGTGTGTCATGTGGAGGAATGTCTGGCAAAGAGAATTTTTGCCTGGTTGGAAAGCAGAACCAACATTTGTTGACACCTGGCTATACACTAACTACTCAAGTATGACTTACTATTTCCCATTTTGTCAATACACAAAGTAATAACATTTGTTTCATTATTTCATGAATGAAACAGAATGTCAGTTATTATAAGACTTAAAAAAAAGCCCATGACTCAGCTATATGAGCAGCACTGTACAGAGCAGTTACAACTGACTTCGGTACACCCATGAAACTAGGTGTGCCTATAAAAATGTGTGTAAAGTGAATGTGTAAAATGTCCATTGAGGTCCGTAATTCTCTGGAACAAGGAGATGCTTTATTGGCACTTTCTTTCAACATTGTTTTAGAACACATTATGAAGAAAGTAATGAAAACTGAGAGGAACTGGAATCAAATGGAAAAACATATTGCATATGAACAGCATATCTAGTCCCCCCCACAAGTAAAAATATTCAAAAGGAACAGAGAAGCCATGTGAACTGATACCATAGCTTCCAAAGATGGATAACAGAACATCAACAAATCTTTGTGTTGTTAAGTGTCACTTGCAAAGGGTGTGGGGAATAGGTAACTGCTCCTTAATCTATTATTATTATTATGATGACGACGATTACAATGAGGATCATGTTAATTTACCACATAAAAACATTAATGCCCAAAAACAAAAACAGAAACATCTTATTTGATATTAGTGTGGAGGCTAGTCTAGAAGGAAACACACAAGAAACAAAGTGTATGTCTATGTAATGTCATGTCACCAAAATGCAGGACACAATTATAACATAAACATATCCAATAGACGTTTCAAGCATTCCTGAAAGTGACAGTACAAATTACACCTGGCATATGAGAAATGTGAAATGAATACAAAATACATCTTCCCCCCTACATACGACTGTCAGAACAAATCTTAAAATCTTGTTTTTCAGAATGAATAAGGAATTTGCTTGTTACCACACTTCTTGAGATCATGCCACAGTACTTAGATGGCCCCCACACTTAGGACGGAGGAAGTAACAGGACACTGGTTAAAATTGAATAATGGGCTTCACGATCTGTACTTCTCACCAAATATTGCTATGGTGATGAAACCAAGGTGAATGAGAGGGGAAGACCATGTGGACAAACCAGCCATAGATGGGAGGATCATGTCAAAATGGGCCTTAGAGAAATAGGAAGGAAGGGGGTGGACATGATTTATTTAGCTGAAAATAAAGCACAGTGGCATGCCCTTGTGAAAATGGCAACGAAACTCTGTGATCCATAAACCATGGCAATTTGACTAGCTTAGCATCTATCAGTTTCTCAATAATGCCCTTGCCTTATAGAGTCAGGTAATTATTTACATCACACAACAGTATAAGAAACCAGCACAACTAAATCTTTCCAGCATGGCAGAGTACTGCTAACATCTACAAATGTTGTAATGTACCAGAGTTTACTGCTACATTAGGTTCATTTTGTATATCTCAGCTCCAGCACTGGGTTCTGTGGCAAACACCAAGCTATCCAAGTCCCCCCCAAATGCTTCTGGGTGTTCTTTGTAAAATTTTTCCTTCAGTGTGTCAATATAATCACTAACGGTGTCCTTCGTTGTAAGGGCTACTATGCAACCTCCCCACCTGAAACATAAAATGTCTTTAATGAAACACACCCCAACAGTGTGTACAGTAAGACAAAACAATTATTTGCTCTACACACATTTATCTGGCATAAAAGGAGGCAAACAGATTACATATAATTATACAACGCTATTATTTTCCCTGTTTCCTATCCTGTGTTGGAAGGCTTCAAACATTACACACATACAGACAGTGGAAGTTTTACATATTTTTGTAACTGTACAGCTGTCTCCTTTAATCTGGTAACCTGTTCGAAACAGATGAAACTTGGTAAGGGGAGGTAAGACAGCAGAATGGAAGGGAAATTTTCACAGTAAAGCTTCATGTTTTGCTAAACAACTTATACATGAACTTTGAATTTATTACATATACCTTGTTACAGTGACTTTACTTCCCTAACTTTCAGCACACTTAAGGAATGAATGGTTGAATTATGAATAATAAATAGCCAATAAAGCAAATGAAGAGTAACTGTTACTGCAAATTAAATTTATTCTGGTGCAGATCATATAACCACCAGTTCACATGTACAAGTTTACATCATGCACACACAATATTTACAGTTAAATGGAAAGGGCAGCATCAGGACAATGTATTCACACAAGTTGCTTTAGTCTGCATTCCATTCCTAGAGAGTGGCTTGCAGTTACCGTAAACTTCACCAAATTTGAATACGAAAATGACATACAAAGTGGCATTTGTTATGTCGAAAGGGCCCGATCCTTCTGTACTCTGGGCTAGTCAGACCCTGCAGAACTATGAGAGGGGAATCGGGTACTCGAACTCAGAGTTTGGGGACCTGACCCCATAGCATGCTGCATCTTGTATGCATAATAAGGAATATTGCAGGAACTGTGAGATAACAGTCCCTAAAATTACCTTACTTACTAGGGTCGAGGCATGGGGTATGGTGAGAGAAAGGGAGTTGATTCCAAAAACAGGATATATTACAAAAAAAAAATTGTACTAGCTAGAGAAGGAACAAGGTTGCCTATAGCCCTTCTGACAATTCCCTAAGTCCAGACTCCATCACTGACAATAACTACCACAGACCTTGGTCAACTCAAAAATAAACCATCCTGTGTTGCAGGTGTGAAACAAAGGTGAAGATTATCGGCACGACATCCCTCATAGCTGTGAGGTTCCTTTCATTCTTCCAAACATAATAACATACTCAGCAGCCCTCTCCAAGAACCTTTGCAATTGAATTGATTTCTCATGATGCTCTGTACTGATGCTGATAATCTTTATATAATGTAGCAGTTTTGTTTTTCTGCCCAATTCATCATATCAGTTTGTTGTTTCCCAATGATACAATCACTACTCTTACAAAAGTATGTCATAATGTTGGTTTGTTTTGACCTCTGTCTACGTGTACAGTCTTCCAAGTATCTGGCCATCAGCAAATACCATGCATTTCAGTTACTTCACAATAGTTACTTTTCAACAGTGTCTACTTTATGACATAAGTGTGGAATTCCATAGCATACAAAATCTTACATCATTCATCCAGAGTTCAAAGCTTGATTTTTGAAGAGTATTTTCTAAATCTTACACCTAATGTTGTTCTCAAAATTTCACTACATTACAGCATCAATTTGCTTCCAGTCTATCTGAAAATCACAGCTGCAAGTGGTACTACGTTACCACATAAAGTCAACTGTCGCTTGTGAGATGGTAATGTGTACCAGTGTTTCTTACAATAAAGAGTTCTGACAGGTCAGTCAACAATGGGACATATTTCATTTCTTGACCCAGTAACCAGTTTTTATTTGTATAAATACTACATTATTTCCTCACCAAAAATAAATAAGGGGGGCATAGAATGGGCCCATTGTAAGAAACTAAAACAAGAACCACCTCTATGTGGTGTGTGTGTATGAACAACCCATTTGAAAATTATGACCAATTTTGGCAGTCAGGTGTAATTTGGAATAACCAATGTGTAAGTCTTGAAACTGTTTCCTTTAGTTGGGACAGCAAGCTAAACAGTGGAAGAACACAAATACATATGTACACAAATGTAGTAGTCCCCTTTCTACTCTAGCCTTACTGTCGCCATTATGTGCAGCTACCAAGCAAAACATAAATGAAGGCTGGAATCATTATATTTTTGGGAAAAGAAGCTCGGACATGATTTGTCAAGCTATACTTCCCACACCAAATTGATTTTCCTTAACTTCTCCACAAATTATTTAATAACTTGTGGGAGTGATGTTGGAAATAAGAAGTATGGAAAATTGTTAAACATTAATCCAGGTTCATAGAGACAGTAATGATTAAATAATGGGTATATGAACTTCATGTATTACATTTTTTCATGACCCAAACTGTTTGAGATGAAGAAGGGTGTCAAGTACGTTTAAATAAACAGATTCCTGTAACGCTTTACATGCTAATATCTAAATATATCTGCCGTCTCCCTTGACAATAAGTGGCATATTTTAGTTTAAATATAGTACCAACATTAAAAGTTAACTCAATTTGTACTACGACTAGCACACTGTCTACTACTGCCAGCAAATAGGGTTGGGCTTCTTAAGAATGAAATGATAATCTTTCACCTTAAAAATAAAATCTGCTTATAAAGGGTTCAACCAAAGGGTGCAGTGGAACTTGCAAGAGACTGACCCACATCCTTTTAGTCAAGAGGTTGGCTGCCTTGTTGTTAAGTGGATAACTCACCCAGCTCCAGTAAGTCTTGAACCCAGAGCTTTCCCTTTGCCCAACTGCACAAGTTTGTCCAAATTAGGGTGGCTGCATTCATACAAGTTCCGCAGACTCTCGTGGCTCTGCCCCATCAGTTCTCCTAGTTTTGACAGTGCAACTGATGCTTCCATATCCTTCTGGCACACTTCTTGGAAAGTCTTAACCCGATTTGCTTCTGTAAATGCATGAAGATTTCAAAATTCAGTTCACGTAATGTGCCAACTTCACCAAATTCTGATAAAACTGCCTGAGTTTCAAAGCAGATGTCCGGCAGCTTGTAGTCACATTTACAAAAATCATCTTGTCCATTTTCTTTATTCACTATAACTCCACCATTCAACACTGTACACTTTAAGTAACTTACAGTTTTACTAAAGGCTACATTACTAGCAAATAAAGATTAAGCAAACAAGGTAACATTAAATATCTTTCACTGCTCATTCCACTACTGCAATGGTGTATGGCCAAGAGCTACAATCTTCTAATGATAATATTGCAATGCACATACTAAAATGCATGGCTGCCATTAACACAGCACAGGAAGAGACTCAGTGCTTGCAAACCTCAATGTCTCAGATCTTGACCTTCCCTGAACACCCATGTTAACACCACTGCTTTGACTCCTGAAGACTGGTTCCAACAAACTAGAATGAGATGATGTGGCTGGCAAGTTAGCTCTGCCCATTGTCCTGGTATTGCACAGATCAATCTCAACCCACTCAAGTTCTAGCTTTCATTAGGTGAGGTTGACTGCTATCACGCCTTATGAACTGAGAACCTCTGGCAATCAATCAATCAATGAACTTTATTCTTCCAAAAACTGTTTCTGTTTAATTAAAAACAAACTTTATGTCCCATATGGTTTCTGAATTTATTTATAAACTCTTGGAATCAAATATGAGTTTCACAGTGAAAACAAATTCCAGTCACAGTGACTTCTAACGGTCCCAATTCATCACAAACACTAAGATACTGCAGTACCCAAACATATAAATAACTAAGCTTCAGGATGACAAAGGGATGAAAAAATAACCTTAAAAACACATTCTGGCACTGCATGAATTTAAACAGGCATTTCTAGAGGTAAAATTGCCATAACCTGTACTGAATGCTAATAAGAACAGTGTGCATAACTAATACACTCCCCCCATGTGACTTCATGGCACATTGCACAGGCACGGAGAAACTTTCACCATTTACCTTCTTAAATAAACCGTCCTACCATATATACACTACCAAAATGTTTCTAGATATTACCAACACATCTTTCTCATATTTATAGAGTCTACTGCACATACTAATACAATATCTTACCTCAAAATTAATATTGTGTCTGTACTTAGTTAAGCACCATGCCATAAAGACACATGAGGGAGTGGAGGTATAACTCCATGCATTGTTAAGCTCAGCAATGAATGGAGATAACTGCTCAGCTTCACAAACCAGCTGCTTTTGCCTTGAGGAACAATCCCTGGTGGAAGCTGCACTGGTGTTTTGGTGGCCCTCAGAAGAGGTCTAGATGCTGTGGCATGAAAAGTCTGTGGAGAATCAAACCACAGTCATCCAGCTCACAGACTTTTTAGTACATTCACAGAGCTATCCTGATGCCAATTTCAACTAGCATTACAATGCTTATTTTGACTACTAGAAGCCTCCATAATTATACTTACTATATTGTTTTTCAAGATAAATAAGCTTTTAATCACTCCAGAAAAAATTTTATTTCCTTCATTTCAATCTTCCTATAAATCCTGCTACTTTTTCAGCCCTTAAAATTTAGTGTACAGCCTTTTAAATGCCATGTTTCTGCTCTGAATACAGCACTAATTGATTTACATGCCCACTGCTGGGCCTATGAAGGGACAGAGTTGTCTTGTTGGTCTGCTGAACATTAATACAGTAAAACTGAGGTTTACATGGTTCAGAATCATGATTTAAATATTTTACTTCACTACTGCATCCAGACTGGGTCCACCTAGGCTGCCCAAGGGGTGCCAGGGACTGTTCCTGTGAGACAGCAGCTAGGGCATGACGCCAATTACTGACTTCCATCAAATGTCAAAGGTTAAGAAAGGCTGAACTACTCCTCCACCAGAAGGACAAGGTTCTCAGAGCACTACAGTGCTTTTACTAACAGCACAGACCACCAAAACAGGGATAATTACTCTCAATGACCAGTCCTGGATGATAAAGGTTAATTATTTCTGTGCAAGTTACACTGCCTGGACAATCCGGGGATCGAATCCCAATGGGGGCAAGATATTTTGCACCCGTCCAGACCCACTCTGTAGCCCATCCAGCCTCCTATACAATAGGTACTGGGTCTTTCCTGGGGGTAAAGTGGCCAGAATGTTGGGTTGATCACCCACCCCCATCTAGTGCCAAGGTGAAAGCAAGGGTAGAGCTATACATCTACACACCCTCTGGGCCTTCGTGCTCTGTACAGGGTGAACTTTACCTTTACCTTTACATGTAGTTATTAATAAGTAATCTATCATCATCCCATATACGCTTAGGCTCAACAGTATTACTATAAAAATGACATCCATACAGTGACACGTAAGTCATATTAGGAATGGCTATAAAGCTATGTACAGGCCTAAGAGTGATATTGCAATGAAACTACATTAAAAAAACACACACACACACACACACAAAGATTATGGAATCTGACATTGTGTGGTTTGGTAGGCAAGAACCAACACACTGACATCTACCAACCAAACTACATGGCATCACATCACAGACCATGAACTATATACTGTTTCAGTATAATCAATAATAATTAATAAATACAGTGTCTGTGTGTGTGTGTGTGCATGCATGCACCTGCATGCGCGCGTGTGTGTATGTGAATGAGTGCACACACACACACACGTGCACAGGTCATTCAACCGGCAGTGTTTACATAGTATGACTTCCCTGAATAGTGGACACAGACAACATCATTCGTATGTTGGACTTCTGCTCTGGCTGATCACCTGTGAAAGTTTTATCACCTTCAATCAGTGAAGAACCACCAAGCCTCAGATCACTTTGTAAAGTTGAGAAATGAGCACTTCTGGGTTATCACACAGCGACTAGTGGTAATTTCTTACCTCTACTTGCTGCATAATAACCCAGAAGAGCACAGTTCTCAGCTACTTTGCGGCAGAGGCCTGAAATCATGCATTCAGCATAGCTTCACATCACAATTAGTGTGGTGGAACAAGTTTATCATCATACGAAAGCAATCTAACCCACTACCTGAACCACCACAATGCAGCTTACGTATTTCAGAAGCGTTAAACTGGAAGACTGTTAAATGTGGCATGCACAAACCCTGATAGACATGCAGAGCCCTCTGGTGAAGTTTGAACTGGCTGATGTGAGTTGTGTTGTTGCTGAGCGATAATTGGTCCAGGCACCCCTCGCTCACCTCAAGCTCGCAGCATATCTAGCACACACACAACATAGCAGAGTACAATGCAACAGCCTGCCATTCATGACCACATATGTTCAACAGGCCCATGCGGATGCCTTGAACTTTCACAGACTCAAATCCTTCCAAAGGCAGGACTCTGTATACAAAATACAGTACAACATCTGCATGTGCAATTGTCCACTTGACACAATAATGCTACACTAAGTGAATTTACTATACATGTACTGTACTACTGCCACCAGGTGTCAATCCAATTGCAGTTAACAAATATATAAAAACATAAGAGTGGAATAAAGCTTGGCATCATGTTTATTTTACATGTCTAATATCACAAAGCCTCATGAAGTTTCATCAGGAAATTATTATGGTTGTGAATATCATGCTTGACCACAATGCACTTATTTCATTGTGACCCACTCATAAACAATATAGCCCTTGAGGGAAATAATGAACACCAATTCAATAAATATGAATTCTGCAAATTCAAAATATTCTGGAAAGAGAGTAACATTCACACTTAGATACAAAACTTGAGAGAATAACATTATGCACTCAGTGGTGTGCCACCTAGAGGTACACTACGAACTTTTTTTGAGAAAGGTAAACACTGTAACATTAATTTAACATTCCTTCCACTATTGGCCAAATCTGTCACTTTCTGGTCCTTTCTGTAGTTTTTTATTTTTTTTTCTACTGTCAGATGATGGTTAATGAGCAAAATATTTTTAACCACGCATGTTTCTACTTATACATGAAACACCTGAAATGTACTGTACACTGGCATAAAGCTGTAACTTCAGCTTTACAATCATCTCTCACTGCTCTCCCTGTCTTAAACAGTTCCAGAGATAGTGTGTTTTAAACAGTTGTGTGTGGGAAAAATTTGATCTAGTTATTAAAATTTTTGGATTCATCATGTCCAAAACTAATTAACATAGAGGGATCAAACTTCGTAACAGATGTCCATCAAGTACACAAAATTATAAACAAATAAAAATACAAGATAAACATTCCTTGTTTGAAACAGTTGTGTGTGGGACAAATCTGGCGAATAACAAAAATGGAGATTTGTTATACCAAAAACCAATCGATAGAGAGGACTCAAACTTCATGACGAGGCTTAGGATTGTACGCAATCCTACAAATAATGAAATATGCACATCTTTATTTATAGGACTGGCCCTAAGTGAAAGTTTTACTTTACATATGCAATATGCAAAATGTTTCTAAGCCTATTCATGCCAATTAGTTTATCCTGATGGCCAACAGGTACACAAAATTTTAAAAAGTAAACTAAAATGAAAGGCAAATATTCCCTGTCCCTTGTGCAATGTGACATGGAATTGCACATATTTTGTAAATAAAAAAATAAAAAAAAATTAAAAAAAAAGGGGGGGCAGAGGTTATAGTTTTATGTGCATAATATTATGGATGATAGCAGTGGCAACTGAAAATGTTAAAAATTTCAAATTTCATACCATATTTCTGTAAGATGACCAGCAAATAAATCAACCGTCCTTCACCATTTCCCACTTGCATGAAAATGTCTAAACAAAACGTAATAACTTTGTGCACAATTGTGATGTGACCCCCAATTTTTCAGGTGACAAATCTGGAGGATGGGGGGGGGGGGGCTTCTTAATTTCAGGTAAAAAAAGATCCTTCTTCAGTTTTAACTCAAGTAAAAAATTCTTAATTTTTTTAAATAA
>Ga0123352_10021655_pt1 | contig 10243 bp, 3 predicted proteins | sample TergutLab28metaG_FD_89700 | JGI IMG/M metagenome (GOLD analysis project Ga0123352, IMG submission 89700) | Labiotermes labralis P1 segment gut microbial communities from Petit-Saut dam, French Guiana - Lab288 P1 | ecosystem: Host-associated > Arthropoda: Insects > Digestive system > Gut ...
CCCGCCCCTACCCCACGCCACTCCAGCCCCATCCCTCCCATCCCCACCCCCAGATTTACATAGTTATCCCAACGTCCTCGTAAAATCAGAATGCGTGGATTTCGAGAACAATTTGGGACCTCTCTAACAACCCAACGTGGTCTGCGACTTTCACCTGTTCGTCTCACATATGTCAGTATTTGGGTAACAGAACCTGTGAATTCAGTGGGGTGGTGCAAAAATCTATATCAGGAGAACAAAACGCTTAACTTTCCCGTAACTCTTCCTCCCTTCCTCATACACACTTCACACAGAACTGTATTTAGGTTTTGGGTAATATTTCCAACGTAGTTCAGGAAAGCGGTGTAGTGAGTTTTAGGGGTGGAACTGTTCAAGGGGAAATTGGTTGAGGATCAATTTGTCATACTTTCTACCCACCCTTTCTTCCAGCTACCTTTCCTTCTCTCTTACCACCAAATGCTATCTTTCTCTTTCTAACTTTCCTTTTGAGGAGACATTTTAATTACGGCTCACCCCCTAGAGTCTTCTTCCTGTAACCAATCCTGCCCCTCAGACTAGAAGCAAGTAACCACCCCCAGTTGCCCATATATTTTCCACTACACCTGCTCCTGGTTCTAAGACTCATTTGTCTTTGCTAAAGTTTCAACCAAGATGAGGGTAGACATTAGGTCGGGGTGAACTACTGCTACTAATCATTTTGGAAACATCGTCATGAATTACATGTGTAATTACACCTAATGCTGATTTATGCACATGTACGCACATGATGGAGAGTTTGGTATTCCCTTCTGGAGCAGTTTTTTTTTCCCACGTACACATTGCATGTGTTAGAGAGACTGTTGTCATTAAACATTCAGCAATAGTCAGACCTTAAAATGCAAGTGTGTCAGCAGTACTGTAAATGTGCGCAGACCTCTTCTGTTCAGGCATCAGAGGTTCAGAACAGATTCAGCTTAGAATCGTTTTATATTCCTGTTCCTATTGAAGTTCCAAGATATGAACTACCTACTTTGCCTTCTTCATGCATTTAGACGACATAAGCCTTTTCGAGCCCGCCTCCCCCCCCCCCCTTGAAGCCGAAGTATTTTTAATAAAATGTTGCAATTAATTTTAATTTGTGTTTTCATTACTACGTAGTTGACACACTAAGAGAGTTGCAATGTAATATACAAGTGTATTTGTAGGTTAGCTAGTTAACACTGTAATGATATTTATCTCAGTGTTTAACCAACTTGATGCACAAAATTTGTTTCACTATAAGTCTTATTTCATGCCTCTACATGTTTCGAGCACATTTGCTCGAAACATGTAGAGTCATGAAATAAAACTTATTGTGAAACAAATTTTGTGCATCAAGTTGGTTAAATACTGAGATAAATATACTGAGATGCACGGTCAGCAAAACGTCCAAACTGTAAAGATATGTCGTAGAAATATTAAGTACTAAATAAACATAAGAGTCTAATGTAGGCCCACGGTTCACGTTGTAACTTTTTCGAAAACTTAATTATGCCTATTCAAAGAATCTTATTTGTGTTCAAATATATCAGCTTGTAAGGGTCTGAATTGATCCGCGCAAGGAAAATGACACTGACAAAACACACAGCGAATACGGACGTAAAGGAAGGTGTTAAATATTGAGGTAAAAATATAGGTGATGACAGAAACATCAGTGGCAGGATAATAATGGAATGGTCCTACCACAAAAAAAATTGAATTCGAAGTCTGGTTTCAATTTTTTGGGTACGAAGCCCAGTTATGAAATGTTTTAAACAATACAGTGAGTTTTCAGATTCTTTTTAAAGCATCAAACTAAATTACTTAAGTTTATTCAGAAAGACCTGCACATTGATATTAATAATTTTGTTAAGGGAACCATTAAATTATAACCACTTTGTGAAATTGTATAAACGTAAGCCTCTGTTCCAAGGACGGAAGATTGGTTGTAATAGCTATCCACTGCCACTTGTATACGAAACAAGTGGCATACGTGAAATACGTATCGGATATGCGGGCCACCGGTGTGACAGTCCCGTCCAAGTCCTTCTTTCTGCAAAAAAGTGGTGTCACAAAGCATGGGTGAAGATTTGTCCCACGGGAACCATGATGGCTGCATGGCTAAAACATTAGCTTATACACGTAGTAACAGTCATATTCTTTTCTTGGAAAAGTGCGACAGTGAAATCTGCAGCTGTTCGCGTTTGTTTAACCGCCTGTCAACAGCTTGGTAAGTTATGGTCATGTGCCGAGACAATTTGCTTGGATAATATGAATTGAAGTTTTAGTCACACAGAGTGACAGACTTAGAGTAAAATATTGGAGACTGTCAGACTAGCAGGCACTATTTGAATCCCACATGCAAATGGCACATCGAGGGGTGAAAGCACTTGTGACGTGGCAGCTCTTCACCCTGAACAGCATTCTGCATGTCATCTGCTCCCGAAATGCACTACTAATGTTGGTCCAAGTAGGTAACTCCGTGGAGCAGGATGCTTCTCGAGCAGGTAATGGTTTCTCAGCTAGCGAAAAAATTCCACGCATTTTATGGAACCCCAAAGCTCCTTACTCTGTTCACACAAACCCGCCACTTGATCGCCTGTCATATGAATCTGTTCCACGCCATTCCATCCTCTTGCTTCAATATCTCTTTTTACGATCCAATTTCAGTCACTTGAGATATGTGTAAGAGATACGAATGTTACAAAACTGCCTTTTTTTAAAATTTGTATATATGTTGTTCCTATTATTATGGATGAAATATTAATATGTACAAAACTTATTCGCCTTAAATTAATTACAGCTTACTGCTTCTTTTGTTCGTGTAGAATATTTATATTTGCAGCACAAATACATGCTGGTCCTTGTTAGGCACGTTGGAAATTTGCTAGACTTTCACTTAAGAATTTCTGCACTAATGTTCAAACGTCTTTTTTTTCTTCTTAATTTTAACTAAACTTCAACTGAAGGATATAAAAACTGACGTTATTTAGTAAGTTTAAGGAATAGTGCACTGATCTTTGTTTCGACCGTGTCCATCGTTTTAATTGTAACAGAGCACCACGTTTCGGAAGACCGCTGTACTTCTGTCTTTAGGTAAATGAAAGCACTTAATTTGGTGAGCCTCTCCTGTTTCTAAGGGGTCCAACACATTAAGCGCTTTCCGTTACCTCAAGACCGAGGCAGAGCCGGCTTGTTCAAATGCAGTGCTCCATCAAGACGACGGAGAAGTCCAAAGAAAGAAGGTTACTGCACTAAGTCATAGTCCTTCGTCAGAGTCACATAGAGTAGAATAATGTGAAAGTCTGTAGTCTTGGGTACGGACCAGCAATTGGCTCTTTTGCTTACTGCGCGAACAGTCGTTAATTTCACTTAAAATAAATTATTGTCTCTCTCTATCTGGCATAGCTAATATTTTTATATATTTTGTGATGTAGCTACACGATCTTCAGCTTACCTCTGATTGACTGCTGGTGATTCTCATGGGTCATGATGTCATATATGAAAATTATAAATGCTGATGCTGACCCACTGAATCCCAAATTTTTCTCGTTCCTGAAAAGTAAACAGTTTGGTTCAATGAAACTTCAGCCCTTTCAATGCTAATACTGAATTATGACATTATTTAACAGCAGTGACAGTCACTCATTTGCTGAAAACGATATGGTCAGTAGCGAATGACAGCTAAGTTGCGAGTATATGCAGGTCTGTATTACACGGATGATGTGTAAAAGATCGGTTTTTAGAAGAAACTGTGTAAAGGTACAGACCAGTGACTCTTTGACCCTTATAACAGTATTAGAACCACGGGACTAGATAGGCCGAAGATTGTTTGACCAGTTCAGTGATTGTCACCATTGTTACTGTGCGTGATATTGGAACGCTGTCTTCTAGGGAGCATGTAACTGCAGAGTGGCTGGAAATTTCTGGCTTTTATTTTTGAGTTCTGGCCGAAATTATTACATATTGTCTTAATATTTCGTCTTAACCTCCACATTAAATGTATTAAAGAACAAACTTTCAGAGCCTCTGAAACGACGATGATTAGTATAAGCAGTTTGTTTCTATGAACTTAATTTCAGGAAGTTTCTCTCCTACGTATTCTGGTTTCTTGGTTTCTACCTCTCTCTTCTACACTGAACCTGTTCTCTACTCTGTTACACACCACTCATCAAGAGAGTAGGTTAATACTTGTAGCAAATCTCTCTTGTTCTCTCCTTTTTCATTCTCTTTCTGTCCGTTATCCTGGCTTCTTCTTGGCAGAGCACGTTTAATCCTCCCCCTGCTTTTCCGAACATAAGCGAGGGGAGTCGAACCAAATCCTATATCCCACAAACACTAATCCCTTTGGGATGGAAGTCTGCTTTGGATTTCTGGAAGGCTTTAAACGTAGAGTGCATATACCCGCAACTCACTTTGTGTTATGCCCCACCCTCTACAGAATGCTTTCCATAATAGAAGTGGGGGCAACATAACTTCTCGACCTCTTTCCTCCAGTAATTACTTTTAGTGAATAGGTCATTAGATTGGGCCGCATTCTTTGACATGTATACGGTGCAGAGACGCGAGCTGAATGCTACATGTTGGTGCCAAAGTTACCGTCTTCCGAGGTTTGCCTCTCGTAAACTTTAATTTGGGAGATTCTTTCACACACAAGCGAATGTGGCAAGTTACGAATGTTCTGTGTGGACGAGGAGAAGAATTAAAAGAAGGAGAAAAATAAATGAAATTATCAATTTAGAACATTCGCTTATTACTCAGATTCTATCCGGCTGCCTTTTATTTCCTCGGCCGCTGTAACCAGTTTCTGCAATGCTTAAAGAGATTCATTTGTATAGTTATTTCTTTTTTTTCTTGGTAACGGGTTGTGCAGAAAGTTGTCACTAAGCAGAAGGCAATGGCAAGTAAGAGAAAATAGTTCTGTGTGTGTTACTTCCATAGTATTATAAGGCCGTATTTTAATGTCTGCTGGGAATAGTAAATTTTTTACTTTTTTAAATCGGTAAGGGTTAAATTGCTTGTAATTTGGAAGGATAAGGTACAGAAAATTATTTGTTTCAGTACAAATTAGTTTAAGAAAATCCCTAGCGAACTTAGCTATTTCACAGTTAAGCTTTTTTCCTACCTGTGTATGTCCAGACAGCATAGGGTAGCTGTCGGACAGATATTATATTCCTTTTTAGACTCAAATATGAGTCCAAACAGACAACTTATTATTCTGTACTTAATTCCAAATATTTGAAAGTGTGGTAACGAATAAACATTGTATCATTTCATAGAATACTCTCCTACATATTTTGCCTTTATTTAGCCACCTTCAGGGACAAAAAAATCATAAAACATAGCTAAATAAAACCGAAACATACAGTATAACATAAAATATAACGATATAATGTATATTGTTAACATGTGCAAATTTCTGAAATTGAATCCTACAAAATAATATATCTGTTTCATTGATTATGTATAATATTAGGCATCGTAATTGAAAGAGTTAAATAAATAATCTTAGTGACCTTTTGTACAAATGTCGTGTGCCAAATTAGAACTTCCAGAAGTGCAAATAAAGTTCACACCAAAATGTGTGCATCTGAATGCACAGGAAGTCAGTATAATATGTTAACAGCAGATATATTTTGTGACAGACTTCGCGCTGTGGTGAAAAATGGCAAATATCTATTGAAAGCATCCGCATGAAATTAGTTGGTAAAATGTTTTCGTGCTATTCGCGTCGCTGGCCTACATGTATTATCCTGCGTAAGTGAAGTACGATATATAGTTGCCTTTTGTGTCACTTGACGAAGCCCTTTCTAGAAGGCGGTGACTACTTTCTGTGCTCATTACTTTGTGACGGCCCTGTCGTGGTGAACAACGTGACGTTGTGCCCTTCATAGGAAAACTGTGCTTAGATAAACTAAGCTTAAATTTCACTTTGCAGTATAAAATGTCACAATCAAAATATTGCAACATGAACTTAAATACATTTAATTAATTTAATGAAATCAAATTAGCCTACACAGGAGTAATGTGCATAAACTTCAGCTGACAAATCTTCATGTTTGTACCGGGCATCAATGACGATTAAAACACTTTATTATCCAACAGATGCACAAATATATAATTCGTAGATACAATTAGTATTATTATAAAATATTTTAAAATATTTAAAATTGCTGGACGAAGTCGGTGTTATGGCAGCATATGCTGCCATAACACCGACTTCGTCCATGTCAACGGACACGATAGAACCATTACTGTAATTTTAGCCAAGCACTGTATAAAAGCTCCCTGATGATGGATCCATTGCGATCCGAAACATATTGGAGCAATTTTAAATATTTTAAAATATTTATAACAATTCTAATTGTATCTATGAATTATATATTTGTGCATCTGTTGGATAATAAAGTGTTTTAATGATTCGGTTGACAAACTTGAAAGAAAGAGCGAATAAAACTGGAATTGGATGGGTTTTATGAATAAACTTAATCTGAGAGAAATGTATGGTGGCATATGTACCGACTGTATATGGGTCCATAGATGAACTGATGGTGAGCCTATGAGAACATGGCAATGAATTGTCGAGTATGAAACAAAGAGTGGCGAAACTTTTGAGCAGCTGAGCGACTGTTAATTTTCTCAAGAAAGACTTTGCTCTTTGGAATGATGTATGCGAAGTCATGTTGATTGATACTCCAAATTTCGTATGAATTAGTGAAAAGTGAATAATTACGTTTGCTCCTTATATGTTAGGATAGTTATTCATTTATTTATGCCTGAAATATAACACATTTAATTTTAACAATTTTCCAGCAAGATGCGACCTATTCAGTTTGTTACATTTCTGTAGGCAACTCTTCATGTTTCGGGTGTTGACACCCATCATCAGGAGCTCGTACAGCTGTAAATACAGCTTCCGGTATTGATTAACTGCAATGAGTAAAATACGCTGCTATTATTACTAATATTTACAGTTGTCCCAGCTCCTGATGAGGGGTGTCAACACCCGAAACATGTAGAGCTGCCTACAGTAATATAATAAACCGAATAAGTCGCATCTTGTTGGAAAAATGTTAAATTCGATTCACGATGCACGGACCTATGTATATAAAAATAACATATTTATTTTAAAACTTATGGGAGTTGTTTGACCGTGCATCTTCCTCATGAAATAAAGTGAAATGCCAGCTTGATGAAACAAGGTCATTTTATTGATGTATTCTTAGCTCGACGTGTTTCGGGTACATACACCTATCATCAGGAACATTAGATGTTGAGTTGCAGCATATGATTTTTGGATGGGTGGTGGTCTTGAGAGCAGCGGCTCTCAAGACCACCACCCATCCAAAAACTCGGTGCAGAAAACCATATGCTGCAACTCAACATCTAATTCTCCTGATGATGGGCGTATGTACTCGAAACATGTCGAGCTAAGAATACATCAATAAAATGACCTTGTTTCATCAAGTTGGCATTTCACTTTATTTAATTTAAAACTTATGTTTGTATCGATTTGAAGTTACGTTTGCCCTCGAAAATCTGTAGCCACGCATTCGTACGGGTATGAGAAAATAATGGATCATTGCAAGAAGAAGCGGCAAGAGAAAGAAGAGCGTCTTGCGCCAGAAAATTTAGAGGAGTTTCGATGCATACTGTACCGATCTGCAGAGTCGGGGTACTACGTTATTATGAACGTGAGCTTTCTAAGTCGCGTCCCTTCATTTCCATTTTTCCACCTTTCCGGTGAACCTATTCTGCGATGAACAGTGACGTCAGGAGCTGTGTGCTAAGTGCATGAGGAAATCGCATAAGGGACCGCTAGTCGATTATGATGAGGCCTGTTTGTATGCGTCGCAAGAAACAGGATTAAATTCTAAGAACAGAGAAACGCAATTCACGTCTTCATTATTCCCTTCTCTTCGTCGATAGACGAGACACAAGGTGTTTCGCAGTGTTTCGTGCAGCCGGCATAAAAGGCGACTATAGCTCGATGGTAGCGACTTTAAGTTTACTGAAAGAAATTTCGTGATTTTTCTTTTTTGAAACTACTGCCTACCCGTCCGATTTGTGTTTAAATTCGGACATGAAGATTGTGGACCTTCCTCTTCCAACTTTGCCAAAAAATTGGTATAAACATCTTGCTGATGGAGAAAAACTTAACTTCATAACCCTCAACTTTCAGTCATCACCAGCAGTAACACATTCATTTTCGAGGCCCTACTGGCCAACTCTCTTCTTCCAAAGTCCTACATGCAAACTTTGTGTGTTTTCTAGTATCTTTTATGCAAACACCGTGTCTTCTGAGGCCCCTCAAGTACACCTTTTGCTTTCGTAGGCCCTGCAGGAAAACTCGATTCTGTTCTAGAACATACAGGCAGATTCTGCGTTTCCTTCAAAATTTCTTACGAATTTATTTTTTACCATACCAGCAACATTCCTAGTCCATCGCAAACTCTTTGATTCCATTTCCTTAATGTCATTCTCCTGAGTAGGTCGTATAAAATATGAGTATTCTGTTACTCTATTATCCAGTATTTTCAGCTGGGGTGATGTACACGTTTGTTGTCTCTGGTTGTATTCCGAAAGACTGCTTTCCAAATCCCTCCATTTTGTGTTCTTCTGTGGCAGCAAACATGCGAGTAAACATAGAAACAATTCGGGCTGTGCTTGGATTACCAGTTCCGTTTGATGATAGCCATGTTCTTCTTGCTATCTGCTCTCACTCAGCGTCCACCACAATCGTCTCCCATGCGACCTTACACACCACCTCACTCTCCATCCCTCTGAACCTTCCAAAACTTCAGTATCTTCAGTCGGTTGGTCGCTCGTATTTAGCCAAGTTTCACTCAAACAAAATGAAGCATGCAGACTAGCCCTTTTATAAGTATTTTCGTATGTGTACTTTCATTTCTTGCGCCATTTTGTTCAAACCTTTTCATTTCCCTTCAATTTCTCCTACCCTGCACTGCTGAAGAGTTGTAATATTTCTGAAAGAAAATAAATAATCCCGGATTTTTGCAACTATTCTTCAGTGTTTATTTCTAACAACTAACAATTGGCTTGCGTTTTCCTATGTTAATAATCTATGTTTCTTACTGCTAAGTAAGTTCAAAACTACTGGAAACATCTCTATCATCATTTTGTAAAATAAAGTCATACAAAATTTTCGTTGCCTGCTACACGGTATTCTTTTCGATGCTGTGTCCCTAATAATGGTTGGCGAAAGAATTGTGATGTTTCTGAATTTGCACTTTTCTCTTTTCTCATGTTTCTCCCTCTTAGATGTAACCTGTACATTTTTCTTTCGTGGTTTTCTTCTCAAACACTCTTAACCCGTCTTCTATTTCAGAAGTGAAAAGTACGCACCCATATAAATAAAAACATCTGATACTATGTAAGCAGCAAACGTTTCGTCGAAAATAGGGAGTAGAGAGTAAAATTTAACAATTTTTTTTATTAAATACGTTATTATGAAAGACTAGTCTGTTGATTTGGAACTCGTTTTAGGCTACGTTATGACTGTTGGTTGCACTGTATAATTTCACTATGTAGTCAAGTTGTGGAACGTTTTCTGCGGTGGACGATGCTGCAGGTCTGACTACAAACGGCTGCTGCCTCCTGGTACTATTTTAGTTCCTTTTGATGATCCTGCCAGCCCAGACGCACATTTTTTCCCATGGAGCAGCAGCCCCTAGTAAGTTAGGGCCTCCTCACTGTCGAGGCTTCACGATCACACTCATACACACCACAGCCGGCAGGACTACTCTCGACGAGTGATCATACCGACACAGAGACCTCTATATTAGACCACACAAAACACAACACTCACAAGAGGCAGACATCCATGCCCCCGGTGGGATTCGAAACCACAATCCCAGAAACCGAGCAGCCGCAGAACCACGCCTTAGACCGCGAGACCACTGGGATCGTTCGTACATGTGTTTGGGCAATTATATATGTAATTTATTTACCTCATTTGCTAAATAGGCGTTGGTTTATGTACAAATGTCCAATTGGTTTCCGCTAGCAGTGGTGAAAAGTGACCGTACGAAAGTTGAGATACTTATAATAATAATATTTATTTAACTGCAATTGGGTTTTCACCCGGTGGCAGTCGTTTTTAACACATATACAAGAACTTGAAACTGTGCTACTAAATTTACATCGGGAGGGATACATGAGAAGCATGTAGTGGCAACTTGGACTTGGGAACCATCTCAGCATTTGCTTTAAAGACACAGGGAAA
>Ga0123352_10021658_pt1 | contig 10242 bp, 5 predicted proteins | sample TergutLab28metaG_FD_89700 | JGI IMG/M metagenome (GOLD analysis project Ga0123352, IMG submission 89700) | Labiotermes labralis P1 segment gut microbial communities from Petit-Saut dam, French Guiana - Lab288 P1 | ecosystem: Host-associated > Arthropoda: Insects > Digestive system > Gut ...
AGGAGGTGGGATGTGGGTATATGGACTGGATTGAGTTGGCTCAGGATAGAGAAAGGTGGCGGACGCTTGTGAGTGCGGTAATGAACCTTCGGGTTCCATAAAATGCGGTGAATTTCTTGACTAGCTGCAGACCAGTTAGCGTCTCAAGAAGGACTCTGCACCATGGAGTAAGTAAGTAAGTAAGTGAATTATAAATAAACCCGCTATGACGCACTGAACAAAACATGGGAATCATTTTTAGTTACTAGGCCACTCAGGCTAATTAATCAACTAAATATTCTCTCGCTTATTTTAAGTTTTCCTTAAATTTTTTATCACTTTGTTCCTAAGTTAGTTGGTCAGTTTTTCAGTTGCTTCTGTAAATCTGCCATTTATTTGCGTAGTTAGACTCTCTCTCTAAGTTCAAATAACAATCGTTTCGTTATGCCTACGTTAAAACAAATGTATACATTTTTCCTGTTAGGACAATGACTGACGTTTTTAAGACGGAGTTAATCAGTTACTTAATCAGTTTTAGGAAATAAAACGAGCCGTGAATCTGTTATATACGACGCTACAATAACAGTCTTTCATCCAATATTGGTACGCCACCAATTGTGAACAGTCCAATGCTGCTGGTATTTTATAGGGCTGTATCTTTCAGCTCTCGTGTGGGTGTAGGCTATATTGACACGAGCGGTTGGAGACGGTGGTGCGTACCGCTGTGGGGCCGGTAAGTGACAGCTGGCGACAGATAGGCCTACCATCGGACTTTATTCAATCTTCATTTTTCAGGGCACAGTATTATTAAAACTTCTCTCTGAAAGAAATTGAGCTTCTCTTTATAGCATTGAGTAGTCGGTAATATTTCTCTTCATAGTAATATTTTGGAGACGCTTATGCAAAAATTTACAGCCATGTATTTTGTAAAATTAATTTTTTGGATACACAAACTATACGAACTTCTATTGCATGTATTTCATGACATTTTACACACTGTATAATTTAATATTAAATCGATATGTAACTGAAATAAAGTGAGATAATTTACTTCAGCGCAAAAATAATTTAGTGTTAATATTAAATCTACACCCTGTACATTAATTTACTCCAGATAATAAAGCGCACTTTTTTACTGATTTTGAAATAACGATATACTTGTTATTCTGAAGAGAAAAATGTACATAAATTGAGGCAAGCAATTTAGGCGGTGCATGTCTGGTATGGTTAGTATTAATTTAAATTGCTAGAACACCGTATGTATTTACATTTTTGTATATTTAGAAGGCTCACTGGCAAGGTTTGGTAGGGAAACTCCATGGTGGCTTAATGTAACCAATTTATCAAGTTTAAAATAAATATAATTTCGGGTTGTAACTAGAATTTTGAGTGATTTAAAACCAAATATTCTTTTCCCAATGTTCTAAGGCTTTTGAAATATAATTTTGCTTGTCATAAATGATCGAAGTCCTTTTCTCAGTACCGCAAAGCTGCAGGAACATTGCATCTAAGTAACATTTGAAATGTCTTTCTTTTCAGAAAGCCAGTAAACGACATTGAAAGAATGAAGTCTGACGTCAAGTAAGTAATGCTCCTGAGGTGCACTTTGATGTTTTTGCCTCCCAGAGTAGCTCGATTTAGCGTTTGTTAACTCACTGTATTTATATTCGTGGGGTACATGTTTCGAATCTTGATCAGATGCACGTCGCTCGAGTGTTCTCTGGGATGAATACAGAGTTGAAACCATCACAAACAGTAAGACCGCCTGCTAAGAAATTTTCGTGACCATCTATCATGTCTTTCGAAGATTTGTTTCCGAAAGAGCGTCGTTAAGAAATTTAATGCTGAAACTAACCTAACCAATATCCTGTTGGAAATGGACATTTTTTTTTCCATCCACGACTTCACGCCCTGACCCCTACTGCACGCTATGCAGCCTCCACGAACCCATGGATAGAAACCACCTAGGACAATGTACCGCATTGTCTAATAAGACGGAATGTGAGCGATACTGGGAGGCTAGGACAAAAATGATGGAAAATTGACTTTGTTATTTTATTATTACTATTTTTTTTTGTAACTGCCCCTTAGCATTAGGACTTTATATTTACCCTGAATGTTTCATTTTTTCTGTTTTTTTAAGTTTAATTCTTTTTCTTTTTTTTTATAGGTTTTACTTTTATTGGTCGCATAGGTCAATGATAGACACTCAATGTACCTGCCATTAGTAATATGATAAATAAAAACTTCACCCAGGATATTTTGCAAAGTGCTGCACATTACCAGCACGTAGATTTTTCCGATTTTCTAACAATCAGTGCCGGACAGGACAGTAACATAACTGTCATTTAATTAAAAGACGCATTAAATCATGTAATATATTCCAATAATCCTAATAATAACCAGTAACTGAGCTATTTTAGACTACATATTTTCGCAATTTATATACCTACATTGTGGGCCGGGTAACTCAGTCGGTATAGCGACTGAGCTACGGGATGGACGGTCGTGGATCGAATCCCGGTGGGGACGAGATTTTCCGCCCGTCCAGACCGGCCCTGGGGCCCACCCAGCCTCCTGTAAAATGGGTACCGGGTCTTTCCCGGGGGTAAAGCGCGGCCGGAGCGTGCTGCTGACCACTCACTCCCTTCTAGTTCCGCGGTCATGGAAGAGTAAAGCTATACCTCTACCCACCCTCTGGGCCACACCGGGCCTGTAACGGGATCACTTTACCTTTTTGTATACCTACATTAATCTATTTAATTGTTAGACTAAAACTGTAGAACTGTAGGACATTTGGTTTTTTTTTTTTTAGTTTGTTTAAGTGTTTGATTTTATAAATTATGAAAAGTCGAAATCCAAGGTGATGCAAGAGCACAACCTTGCACCTCCCTGCCGGTGGCCCACATTCTAATATATATCCCCACCTTTATTTCATGATGCTGTTATACAAGACGTCCGGCTATAAATGAAATGATATATTGTTCCGTGAATGACGAGCTGGTGATGGTTTGTAGGTTGAGTGGTTACGGTGAAATGAATGTAGTGTCCATACATTTGTCTAAGGCGACAGGGAAATTATGGCGAACTTGTTGGGATAGCCATGAAACCTCTGCAATGGAGCCTTACTTCTGCACTAGCTCGTTCTTCAATGCATTCGTTTAGAGTAAAAGAAAATCTAATTTCGGATAGGCAATTTCATTCTCACTCATTCCTCACTTACGAAATTGTTCCAACCACGAAGCCCGTCCAGTTACGTTTATATGTGAAACTTGAATTGTTGTGGAGCTCACTTCTCTTGACTTACGCTGCTCCATCACGGCAACATTTCGCTCTTAAATGTGTTAACGTGAACAACTGATATTATGTGCTTAGGTCTACGGAAAATGAGAACATTTTACATAAACTTTATGTTTGACGAGTTGAACAACTAATTACCATAGCTCTATAGTGCAGGGTATTTACTGTAGAAAACGAAAGGTTTTCCCGTGCACACCATGTAGGCTTGTGGGGTAGTAGACTTATGGCTGCACACACTTTCAACCTCTGCAGTAAATGGAGCTTCACGCTCTTACAACTTTACCCGCTAGGAAATTACCCCCAACTACGCATTATGTATGAAGTTTGGTCGTAACCAGAGCAGTCTGGATGCTGCCGGGGACAGAAATATAAAGTAATTAGCCCTATGTAATGTAGGTATATGCCGATACCGGTGGCCGCACGGTCTAAGCCTGGGTCTGCGGCCACTCGCTTGCTGGGATTGTGGGTTCGAATCCCGCCGAGGACATTGATGTCTGTCTCGTGTGAGTGTGGTGTGTTGTCAGGTCGACGTCTCTGCGTCGGTCTTATCACTCGTTCAGAGGAGTACTACCGGGAGGGGTGTATCTGACTCAGTGTGATCAGGAATCCTCGATAATGAGGAGGTCTTGGCCCACTGGGGCTGTTGTGCCATGGTAAAAAAATTAGACACGTAAAACCTTTACAGAGATGGTCGAAAGACCTGACAAGAGAGGGCACTTGTAGGAACAGACGTAGATAGGAGGGTAATAAAAAAAACACATTTTAAAGAATTAGGGATGATGATGCGGACTGAATTGTGAGGTGGGGGATGAGCTCAGTCAAACACGACAGTTATCTGACTGCACCCTCTACGGACCCCGAAGTTTCATCACAGTGTTAAAAGACGCTCGTAGCTGGTCCACGCCCGAGCCCAGTAAACCCGCCCCACATCGTCTCAATATTTCTCTATGGTGAACTTTTAGCATTTTCTTCCCATGCTTCATGTGGTATCACCTCTGTAGGTTTTCCGACGCAAATTTTAATTATGTGAATATTTCATCGCTTCTATGCCTGCTATACCAGCGTCCATCTGATGCTTCTCGATTTGATCACTTTATGGGCCTCTATGCCTATAGTTGTGGTCACATGATTGCGGTCGTACTGAAATAAATATAGTGCTCGTTCACTCGTAGCATTGCCCATGCATAAAAATACACACGGTCCTATTTGTTTGTTCTGTACCGTCCCCATATATAATTTAAATAGTTCATAGTTCACGTATAATTTGAGCGGTGGAATTCTGTGTTTGCTTCCATGCTAATGTCACCGTGTACGAACCAATTAAAACAAATTTCACGTTCCCGTGGAAGTTCAACCAGTGTATCTAATTTTATTATATTATTTACATTTGAATTTTTGATATTTATGATCAAACGGAAGTCAATTTTTTTGTCTTTATTGCACATTACACACAGAATAAATACTTAACCTTTTGACGCCTAATGTCAACTATATTGGTCGTACCGCACCGCTAACCTCTAAAGTTGCATTTTATATATTTATTCAACAAAAATAGGTACTGAATATTTTAAACATGGTATATACTCTCCGTTTATTTCTCTTCAAAATGCAGTTTGTTTCATAATTCTAACATATTTGGTTCCTGTATTTTTCACATGTTATATATAGGATGTGCTAAAATTAAAAAAATAATTCCGGCGCCAAAATTTTAATGGGAAGGTCGGTAAGCCCATCGGCAGGCATCGTGTTGGAAACTGCTTGGAGTTTCTTCATGAAATTCTTATTCTTTACAATAAAACTTGTGACAGGAAATTTCGTATTCGTCATTCCGTGCTTTGGTAATTGAATTATAAACTTTATCAACACTAACAAATACATTATTCTATATACTGTGCGTTTTAATGTTCATTTCCTTCTACATGTATCTGCGTATTCGCCATTTTCCGGGAGCTTACTCCCAGTGTTGTTAAAACATACAGTCATAAAATAGTTTTACAAAACTGATACTTATCAGATGTGAAGTTCTTAGTTACAATACATTCCGTTGACTTTTAATTTGGATGTGTGTAGGTGATAGTTGTTTGAATGTACTATTTTATTGAACCAGTTTACTGCATAAATTTAAACAGTTTTTATTTGATGTTCCTCTATTAATGCATAGTTCTTGCTTGTTGAGTGTTTATCACTTCCATATCATTCATTGCATGCATTGCGAATTGAATTACAAAAACAACTGTGTATGCAGTAACTACTTTAAATGAATCTGTAATCACATCAGCGTCTACATTCGTTTGAAAAAAAGGTAACGCCTTTCCTACATACATTAGACACACAGCAGTTAATTTTCAGGTTGGTGGGTTAGTGGGTTAGTTAAGTAGATATATAGTTAGTAGTTCAAACTGGAGGGTCGGCGATAAGATAATTAATTATGGACTAGAAAGTGTCCGGAAGGAAGAATTCGCGGCTGAATAAAACCACGAAAAATATTTCGGTGCGATAGGTGATGTTCTAGTTGAAATTCTGACCACATCGTCAAGAATACAAGTCAGAAACTTTAACCGTTTTACGTTTGTTGAAACGCGTTTCATCTAAACGTTAGAGCTATTATGAGATCTGTTATTTCTTTCGGCGGTTCGAACAATGGGATTTTCTAAAGAAATGTAATATACTTTCAACGTCCCGATCGTAGTGTAGCTGATATTTTCAACAAATAAAAGAGGAATTAAAATTCGGCTGATAAGTGTCTGTATTTATTCTGTCTTGTGAAATTTAGTCGAAAGCAGTTGATGGATATGAAACACACCGACGGAAAAATAAGATTTTAACAATTTGCTTAAGATTTATTAAACTTTTGGCGCCGGAATTATTTTTTTTTTAATTTTAGCACATTCTGTATATAAAATGTGAATAATACAGGAACCAAATGTGTTAGAATTATGAAACAAACTGCATTTTGAAGAATAAAACGGAGAGTATATACCATGTTTAAAATATTCAATACCTATATTTGTTGAATAAATATATAGAATGCAACTTTAGAGGTTAGCGGTGCGGTACGACCAATATAGTTGACGTTAGGCGTCAAAAGGTTAAACCATTGAGGAATGCCTTAAGAATCATTTGTTGAATACAAAGTTCTCGTTCCCAAATAAAATCAAGTAACTCATAGCAGACCATTCAGGGGGGTTGTACAAATCTAGGCACCTACATCTCCCCTGTGTTATCACGACGTACAGCAGGGAAAATACGTGACACCAATCACATTTTGATGGAGACAGGGCTAAGGAAATATCGCTCGCCAGTCGTTATCTGAGAAACGTTACACTTTGGTGAGAAATAAATCACTCACCACGTAGCAGGCTGGTGTCGTTTCTATTCATACGGGCCATAAATCGAACCAATTTCTATGTAGTAAACTTCGTGACTAATGAATTCTTGCATTATTAAACTACGTCGATTCAACTAACGATGCTAAGAAACTTGGAATCAGAAATGCTGAGAATGTGGAGGAAGGGGGGGGGAGATATTACGACGTCATTAAAAATATTGCGTATTCTATTGCAAGGACACAGTAGACCAGTGTCAGTCTTAAGTTAGAACTACTGTAGGCCATCTTAGGAATACACAGAAGTTACCTGTGGCTGAGTAATTGACATTGGAAGCTAAGAAGAGTGTTCGAATTTTCGTTGTGTCAAGATCATTGGTCAATAGTATAAACAACCGACTAGATGCAACAATAACAATTTATTAGTAATATCAATCAGCTCAACATCTTTCGGGCGATAATTTCGCCCATCGTCAGGAGCACTAGACTCTGTTTACAGCAAGGTCACTAGCAGGCAACTGCTTCGGTGCATTACACCACAAACTGTAAACACAGTCTAGTGCTCAGGAGAATGGGCGAAATTATCGGCCGAAACATGTTGAGCTGATTGATATTACTAATAAATTGTTATTGTTGCATCTAGTTGGTTGTTTATACTGTTGTATCGGAGATGCACGGTCACACAAACATCAAATCATTGGTCACTTATTATTATTATTATTATTAACATAATCATCATCATCATCATTATTCGTGGGCTGGGATAGCGTACTCGGTATACCGACTGGCTACGGGCTGGACTGTCAAGGGATCGAATTCCGGTAGGGGCGAGAATTTCCACGCCTATCCAGACCGGTCCTGGTACCCACTCAGAATCCCTTACAGTTTGTACCGTGTCTCTTTCCCGGGAGTAAAGCGGCCGGGACGTGGCGTTGACCACCCACCCCCCATCTACCACAGAGGTTAAAGAAAGAGTAGAGTTGTTCCTCTACTACACCTCTGGTCTTTCATGACCTGTTACAGGGTTAAATTTAGCTTGTACCTTATTATCATCATCATTATCATTTGACATCACCATGTATTGGTAGCAGAACCAGAAGAGTCCACCCGCTAATTCCAAAGCCGGCAATAACACAAGATTCCAAGCCTCACACATCAGTCTTACTATTTCATATTATTATTATTATTATTATTATTATTATTACTATTTACTTAATCACACGTCTCGGCATCTGTCTGCTGGGAAAACTTCACGTATCCCAGATTTCCAGGGTCAAATTTTCAAATCTCTGTGTATATTATTATTATTATTATTACATATCTAGTAGCTGTCTCGTTGGTCATCATTCACTTAAAATATTCTTTTAAAAATGTCGTGTGCTTTACTTACATCATTTTACAAGCTGTGTTTCCAGTCCTTCTGAGCTTTCTCAGTGCTAATAACATAATACCCTGTACATACCAAGTACTTTGTTTCCCATTGATTTCGATGTCTTATTCCAAATGTTTTATAGAGCACTGTGTTTTGGAACACATTTCTTCTCACCATTAATATAACAGGCTACGTTTCACAGAACACACCCACCGGATGTGGAAAGGTTCCTGGTAAGTCCAGTAAGCGATATTATTTTGAAACTAAAGTCAAACCCCCATATAGCGCCGGTGTTTGTACACCGAAATTCTTGGTGGTGTAGCGAGGATGGCGGTAAATTGGAATACTGTAAAACAGGGAATTTCTGTTGACAGTATTTCACGGGTACTGAGTGAGGGCGGCATAATATCTGGGCTTGACTGCACATGTCTTCATAATCTGAAGGTTTTTTACATGCAGGAAGGGCTCTGTAAACGCACTGTTTTCCCATTGGCGACTGGTGAGAAATGAAGGCCGAATGGACGGAAGGTTGGATGTTTTTAACTTTCTTTCCCGTTACTTTTTAAAATTTCTGTACACGATTCGAAAAATTCGAAGACGTTTACACATTACATGGGAATTTGAATTTAGGACACTGCTAGCATACCGAGAGTAGCTGAGGACCCACGGAGGGCTTACGCAGCGTTATATAGTGTTCGTCACTGAGCTCTAGATCAAGTGACGGCATCTCACATCACGACCCATCTTATAACCGGTGCAGTGTGCGCTACCAGCAATAGAAAAGGCATCTAAGCGCAAGTTAACAGTACAGTGCAAACACTGTGCTCTCACACAGACTGTTGCAACTAACGTTCATTAGTGATATACCACACAAAACTCCAGTAGATCTCGCAGATAAGGTAAGACGCCTTCCCTCAATGAGTCCTCCCACACAGTTTATGTTTTCTGTACCGTGCATTGTGTTACAATTACGTAATATTAACCAACAAAATGCATTTTAAAATTAGTGTTCTAATTAAATTCTTCTTGTCTTCTACATGTTTCGAACATCTTGTGTTCATTATCAGGAGGACTATATCGTACCTTCAGCCTTATATGGTGTGTTTGCATGCATTTATGCAAGCAGTCTACCAGGATTACAGATGTACTCGATACATGTACAGAATAGTCATCCTGATGATTAACATAAGATGTTCGAAACATGTAGAACACAAGAAGAATTAAATTAAAACTTTAATTTAAAAAGTGGATTTTGTTGGTAAACATTACATAATCATCCCACACAGTTTTCCCAAATTTATCCAGTGTATGGGGCCGCAGAACTGAGTTCAAAATTGTAATGAACACTGCATAATTCAAGGACAGTTAGTTTACTGTGCGAAGGAAAAAGTCTCTGCTACGTGCGTTATCTCTTCTGTTGTGGAAAAATATCGGACGGGTAGAGTTTTAAATTTATTCCTAAAATCGCCCTTTCAATGAGGCTTTCTTTTCTTCCAAAATGAAAAAGTCATATGAGAGCAAGATCAGGTGAATACGCTGGATGTTCATTCTCTGTTATTTCCCTTAGGCCAAAATAGTTTTACCAAATGCGTTACTGTTGTGATATACAATCCGCTTAAACGAAAGCGTAGATTTTTTTCTCGACGTATACGCTACCGTCAGAGCTTGAAGCTGGTTATGGATTTGGACGGACGGTATCACTGTAGGGTGTACAGGTACCGACGACATCCACACATCATAAGAGATAGTCTATATGTTATCAATGCCGAGATTCGAACCCAGTACCTCTCGACTTACAGGTCATTGTACAAACCCTGAATGACGGGTAGTGTAATAATGACGATTTAGACATGTCGTCGGGAAACTCTTGGTTCGAAACTCGTGCAGGGCACCGAATAACCAAACCGAAGTCTTCCATAATTTACACCAGTTTTTCTATACTATCAAGATCGTATCTCAGCGAGCCATGAACGTTTCCTTCCCATTTGAAACTTAAAGTCATCCTACAAAGGACATTATGTGATCTTGGGATGCTGACTGAGTGACTAAATGACTGCCTGCCTGCCTGATTGACTGACTGGCTGACTGACTGCCTGCCTGACTGACTGACTGCCTGCCTGCCTGACTGACTGCCTGCCTGACTGACTGCCTGCCTGCCTGACTGACTGCCTGCCTGCCTGCCTGACTGCCTGCCTGCCTGCCTGACTGCCTGCCTGCCTGACTGACTGCCTGACTGACTGCCTGACTGCCTGCCTGACTGACTGCC
>Ga0123352_10021659_pt1 | contig 10242 bp, 6 predicted proteins | sample TergutLab28metaG_FD_89700 | JGI IMG/M metagenome (GOLD analysis project Ga0123352, IMG submission 89700) | Labiotermes labralis P1 segment gut microbial communities from Petit-Saut dam, French Guiana - Lab288 P1 | ecosystem: Host-associated > Arthropoda: Insects > Digestive system > Gut ...
CAGCCTACACAACACAACAAGTACTCGCTAGCTCCTGAAGATGGACGTATTAACGTCTGAAACATGTTGAGCAATATATAATAAAGCAAGTGTCATCTAGTTGGTCAACCTTTATTCAAAAGGTTTAACTGACCTTGTTGCCTTACACTTGGTTTCTTCATCGCTGTGATTCGTAGGCAAATCATTTCTTTGTCAACCATCACACGCATGTACAGTTTATTAATGTTATATCATAAGGGAAATTTTGTCAAGTCTCGAACCTAACTGGGTAAATTTCAGGACTTCTAAAGTGCACAAGAAAATTCACTGATATAAATATTTAGGTTGAAACTTCCCAGTGAACGTGACGAAGGCACGTAAATAGCAATACACAGAGGTCAGAATCACGACCCAAGAATACAGTAGGCGGCACCAACCGAATCGGAGTTTGAGTGGGCTTCAAAGCTGCTCTGGGCGCTTTGGAAAAAAGGGAAATCTCTTGCCCATACCGAAAATCAAAGCATGATTCTTCTGTACAAATTAAAATACTCTAACAAACTAAAATACGTGATTCAGTTTTGTATGGATATGAATCTGATCTCTTACTCAGTTCCAATGACATGGATTGGCAGTGTCTGAGCAAGTGGATGTTCAGAAGTATACTGATACCTAAAAGAGAGAAAATAAGACGAAAGAAACACTGAATAACGTGGAGCTTCATAAACTATACTGTACCATTCCCTTCACTAAATATGGTCGGACAAACGAAAATGGCAGCCTGTGTGGACTTTGCAGCGAACATAAAAATTATAACTTGACCTTCAGATCTGACACCATGTAATTTGGTAGAAACTTACCAACTTTTCAGAGGAACCTTCCTCCATTTTCAGGATACACTCAGGAAGTCACATCCTGGAAGACAACCTGTTCAGAAAAAAAATCCCTTTCCGGGAATCGAACACCAGTGATCGAAGGCACAGCCCGTCATTTTTACAGACATTTTTAATGTAACTAATTAATACCCGTAATTATTGTTAATTCTACCTGCGTCCTGAAGTAAGTTACGCCAGTAAAACAGGAGGAGCAGAGATATGCTTAAACTCGACCTAGATCAATAGCCAGTTTGTAGCTTCATAAACTGATCCATTTCCCTACGGACAAAGGGCTGCGGTACTCACTGGACAGAAGGCTGGGTGGGTCTAGAATCCGTGGTGAAGAAAAAATCTTTTGCATCATGCTAAGAATCGAACCTCTGGTCTTGAGCCCCAGCGAAGTTTCAACGCCAAGACGGACTGTCAGTTGCAAAGCGACTTGGACTTGTAGGAACAGAACCCCGATTTTTTGGTCGTTGAGCGAGCGGCTTAGCCGATATAGTAGCAGTAGTAGTAGTTGTAGTAGTAGTAGTAATAATAATAATAATTATTATTATTATCATGATTATTATTATTATTAGCATAGTTGAACAAAATCATGTGTGATTTACCATGGGGCAAACACAAAGTGAGGAAATCCTTAAACAGTTCGGTCCCGACCATATCAAGGTTGAAGATCAAGGAGGGGTAATACAAAAATAACCTGGCTATAGAGCAGTGTTTGAAACCGTTCTTGAGTAACCTCTGTTTGGCACGCTGCTGGCTGTGGCAACAGACTAGAGTACAGACTATTTATATGTCCACAATAAAAACGGACCGAGGAGTGGCAGTATGTGCAGAGCTTGGAAGGGGGGTGGGGGGGAGAGGAGGGGGCTGAAGTGTAAAAGCCGTTCCCATGGTGACGGAAGATGAAACGTACTGCGACCGGAGCGATGCCCGTACCAGACATTGACCCCAGTCAAGGTCGCCTGCAGATCAGCTGGTCCTACGCTGACCTGCATTTAGCGGGAACCTCCACCACAGTGGCCAGGGCTGACTGCAATGCCGACAGCGTCCCACGAAACACGGTAGTCTGCTGCATCCGGCCAGTTTTGAGGTTTTCACAGTGGTTTTGTGCAGGTAACAGTTCTACGATGTGACACTTTTGTCTCTGGGTTAGCGTTCTCCGACGTTTGGAAGGGACGGAATACATTCACCTTCGAGGTGTGAAAGGTCCAAGAAGAAACTAGCTACCGCTAACATACCAACAAAATCATGAGACGGCCAGGTGACTTTTGAGGCCCTCCTTTCATTTCATATGGAATCTTAGAATCCCGCAGCCTTATTTTAACTTAGACCTTAACAAAATCGTACCGAAAGGTAACCACGTAACAGCAACGCAACTTTCTGACACGTGTAAATTCCGACACCAAAGCACGTAGAGCCACATCAGTTTTTAAAATTAACTCATTTTATTCAAATTCGCGAATGAAATGAAGTCTCAATGTTTCTGACAGTGGCGTATCGCAAGCATGACTTACATATTTGACACTGCCTATCATCTTGCGTTTCTTCAAACAATGTTTCGGATATTGTATATTTCCGTCGTCAGGTGTAGAGGCTCCTACTATTTTAGAGGTAGTTAATGTCCAGCTCTTTTCAGGAGCCCCACTGCGTCGGGTCCACTATGCCGGGTAACGAAAACAGATCCTGTTCTCGAAATGTGCTCTTTGAAGGATCCCAGGCCAATGGGCAATGGCACAGACCAACCTGTGAATAAAACTGCTGGTTTGTGCGAACGCTTTCAGCCACGGATTGTGAAAAAGTACTGCATGAGAGGCTGCCAGTCGCCACACGTCAAGAAATTCCCTACCATCTACTAACATGACGTTTCATTGGCTTGTTCTGTGGAAAAACTTTCGTAAGCCAAAAGAATCTAGTCGACCTCTTCATATCCTACTCCTGCAAGATCCATTTGAATAATATCACGAACTCTACACATTCATTCATTCCGTAATGTGGCTTACGACAGATCCATAGCCTCTTCCACAGCGACTTCTCCACATGGTGCGATCTAGTGGTTCCTCTTTCAACTTACAGCACTCTCTATTCTTCCTCGTCTTCCAGTCACTTCTATGCTTTCGTCTGTCTTTCCTTCAAAACGTGTTTTAGAAGGCAGTTCGTATGCAAGATATAACCAATCGAGTTAGTCCTTCCCTCATTGACTCTGGGTCACGCTTCTACTTTCACACGATCGGTCCAACTGATCTCCATCCGAATCCTACAAGCACGCATTAAAAGCAGTGTCTTTGTTTCAGGTTTTAGTAACATTTAGTAAAATTTAAATAATATTTTATTATATTATCGTGGAAAATTTTGTGACGTCTGTACTTTCCAACTACGCAACAAGCAATCAGTCACTTCCTATAGTTCCTAGTGCAGAGCACTTGTTCCTCTTGCCTAGTGCTAGATCATCCTCCGCCTTAAACAGTACCCAGCACAACGGTGGCAAACTAAATAAAGAATTGTGGAGAACTATGGCCTAATCGAATAAGATAAGAAATTCAGTAGGTGAAAGAAACAGCTCTCAAACCCATCTGACTTCCCACACACACACATACACACAGCTCTACGTAGTATTATGCCTTGAACGTTATGACGTCAAAAAAGTAAAACCCTCTTCAGCTGCAAAAGGTCTACTACTTCTTGTCGACTTCGCGTAATGAATGACTCCCTGCTACCGCAATCAACGTCAGTGTCAAGCATAGCCTTGAAAAACTCACCAGTCACCACGTTATCTGCAAATCATTAACTCTGTCTGGCCCAGAACCAACCAAAATCACGTCAGATTAGTTACAATTAATATGTTAACATGACAGGTCGTATGACGTTGGTAAAGGCAAGGGTAAAGTTGCAACTGTACGCACCCTGAAGACATATGACGGGGGCGGTGGGTAGTAGAGGCATAGCTCCGTACAGACCAGGCCCCAATTCAACCGCAAGGCAACCACGTGCAATTTAGTTTGAACAAAGAGGCAGTCGGATAGGTTTTTCCTCAAGCTCTCAGCTGCCAGTCATCAGTCTGCCAAGGCTGCTGTAGCAGCCGCGTAATGTCTTAACTGCTCGAACTTTAGAATTATGGGTTTAAATCTGTTTCTTTGAGTTATGCAGTCCCGTGTGAATACTGAAGAGATCCCGGAAGGGATCATCACTCTTCCACGTCTTACCGAATATCTTCAAGGTCTGAAAGTTCAAAAAAAAAAAAAACTTAAACTGAGCTGGGGTAGGAATGACAGTAACCGCTTAATGGCAAGGTGGTGGTGGTGATGATAATGATGCCGAAGAGACGACGTCAGTGGTGGGGGTGATACAAAACATGCACTCACTCCCTCAGTTTCCAGTTTTCTTTATGTTACCGATAATCTTTGGTTCGAGACCAGATCAGAGATACGGTCGGCGGATAAATTGGCAAATTTACATTTGGGAGAATTAATTATGATATTAGGACTTCGTGCGAAAAGAATGCCAGTCTGTTTGGGATATAATGGTACATTTGGGGAGGGTGCGGACCGCATGGTGGTGGTGGTGGTTGTGGTGATGATGGTGATGGGGTTGTCGTTAGTGTCCGCGCGCACCTGCTAATTCAGTTGCTCAACTATTTAGTTGCCTGGATGGGGGACACTGCTATAGTATATGAGAGCGAGCGCACGGTCTTTACTGCTGCAACTTAAAAGTTACAACCTGACCCATTCTCGAGGTAAGGGAATTGTTGCCGGTAACAAATGTATGCACACGTTTCAGCATGCCCACGCTCACTGACAACTAGAGTATTGCTTGTTGCCTGCATTAAGGCGCACAAACATTCTGTATTTCGCCAAACGGCTAAGTCTATCGTCGAAGACGTAGAAAAGGTAATATGGGAAGTGGCGTGGAGCCCTCCTTTGTATAAAAATGTATGAAAGAATCCAGTGATAGAAATCTGAAGGATAAATTGTGGTTTGAAGTTTGCGAGTCAGTTGCCAAGAACTGGAGTGAGCTTCCTTCTGAGCAGATATCAGAAAAGAGTATATTATTTTTATGTTAATATTACTGGGGATCATCAGAATATGCGGCCATGACACCGAAAACACCTATAACGACATGTATACTGGAACCAGAAATGTAATTTTAGCAAAGCGCAGGCTGTAGCTCCCTGATGATGGTTTATGTACACCGAAACACGTTGGAGCAACTTTTATAAATTTAATTGTGTTAATAATTATTTAATGTAATTTGTGTGCATTAGTTGGAAAAATAAAGAATTTGTCTGACATGTTTCCTACTACGAACAGTTTGAAACAGGCAGCTGCTTTATCGCCGTTGCTCTTCAACGTTGCTGTAGAATATGCTACTGAGGGGGTTCAGGTACACCAGAAGGGACTGAAAGTAAATGACACGCACCAGTTTCTAGTTTATGCTGATGATGTTAATATATTGGGCGGAAGCGTACATACTGTAAAAAAAACGCAGATGTTTTAGCAGTTGCTAGTACAGAGACTGGACTAGGAATAAACGCTGATAAAATTAAGTACGTGGTCATGTCTCGAGATCAGAATGCAGGGGAAAGTCACAATATGAAAACTGAACATAAATCCTTTGAGAGGTTGAAGCAGTTCAAAAGTGTGGGAACAACCCTAAGGAATCAAAATTCCACTCAGGAAAAATTACGAACTGATTGCAGTTCGGGGACGCTTGCTATCATTCGGTACAGCAGCTTGTGTCTTCTAGTTTGCTGTCCAAAAATATAAAGACTGAGAAATAAAGAACTATACTTTGGTCTGTTCTTTTGAATGGATGTGAAACTTGCTCAAATATTGAAAAAAAAAATACCACCCGGCTCCCACCGTTTGGCAGTCTCGGAACTGTTAAAACCATAATCAAACTTTGAAAAGGAAACGGAGGGACAATTTAAACGGCATAAGAGAATATATGTTATTATGGCATGTCCATGTCAACGGACATGATAGAACCATTCTTGTAATTTTATCCAATCACTGTACAAGACTCCCCGATGATGGATCCTCTGTAATCCGAAACATGTTGGAGCCCTTTTAAATATTTTATAATTTTAATTGTATCTACAAATTATATATTGTGCATTAGTTGGATAATAAAGTGTTTAGCTGCAGTTACATATACGTTTCGAACATGTTAAATCTTGGATTACCAACAACCACTTTAATGTACCCAACTTTTTCAAAGTCACGTCAAAAATGGCCCAGTATGCTCAGTTTAGAGGCCTCACGAAGGCGACCCACGTAACACTTTGTACTCTTCTAATGGACATGCAACGTAACCCACCCATTACTCGACCAAAGGTCAGAGAACAAGAAACCCAAGAAAAACAAAGCTGTACCTATTTAAAACACAACACACCCACAAAGACTGGTATTTGGAGTTTGCGTTTTTAATGTCGGACTGCTGAAGCCAGTATACGGCAGGCAATCACTCGGCCCTTGTGCAAATGCTGAGTTCGTACCCACATTCCATTTGGCACTGCATCCTTGTCACGCAGCTCTCCACAAGGTACAGGTAAAGCCATCCCTATACAGATCCGGACAGACCCTGAGGGTTCCAGGAGGTTAAGGCTCCCATATTTTAAGACAGTTGCCACATAAAGGTGGTAAATTTCTCAACCCTACGCATCGGCCGTTTCACCCCCAGGAAATATCCTTGGTACTAATTCCTGTTAGAGGCTGAGTCGACCCCAGAGCCAGACTACGGCCGGAAAAATACAAAGACACCATTGGGATCGAACTCGCGACCTTCCCGCTTGTAGCGCAGTGCCTCAACCAACTGGGCCATCGCGTCCTCCAGCCCCCCACAAGTCGGCAACAAAATTCGCCTGTAATATAGTGAAGAGCTGCTCAGCTTCTGTACTGCATTATGTAACCTGCATCAGCGTACTGCCCGTCTCTTTACCTTCTTCAGTTCTCAGCGATTCGCCCTCTCTCCAGCCCTCCAGCCCACATTCACCGGGATGAGTGGGCACTGCCTGATAACGTCTAAATTTGTACACATTTTCAGTGTCCATGTAATGAATGTAGTGGCTTGAATTACGCCCCCCCCCCCCTTACAAACACACACATTCTCGTCAGGTTTAAAGGGTTAAGGATAATAAGAATAACACATCCGAAACTCAAAATTCGTCATGTATCAGATTCTTTAAACCTAGTAAAATGGTCAGTGTATGAAAATGGGTGCACTTCAGATCCGATATGTTTAGGAATATGTGTTTGTTAGCCGTTATTATGAAAAGGGCAAAAGTACAACAAACACATGTACATGAGTTACGATTACTTCGTCAAATTCCACGATTTTTTTTTTTTAATTTTCGAGCGCAGGCACTGTATAATCAGGTACAGTGGTAGCTACGTTTCATACATGCTATCCAAGGCTATCGGCTGTGTGCTCAAAACTTTCTTGCTGTTTACAGTGTTCTAAAAAAAGATGTAAGAGAAGGCCAAAAACCAACTCCAAATCACAAGGTTCTGCTTGAAAAACAGACACGCCATACATACTGAAATCTTCGCGAAATTAGTGGAACCTGCAGATTCAAAATTTTTTTCGCACAAAAACTCATCTTCAAATCCTATCTTCAGCGAAGTATGGTTCCCAGCAATCAAAATACACTATTCCTTCGCTCAACACAATTTTGCCCAGCGCGGGTTTGGCCATCCGCGGTTGAAAATAATCAAACGCATGGCGAAAAAATTACCGAACGCTAAAAAAATTAAATACCTGCAGATAAACGGGGGAGGTCACTCAGCCGACGCGGAAGATGTCCAAGTACTGCATAAATGTCTAATTTCTAAAAAATGTAGGTATTTTACGCCACAGAGGGGGTTGGATCCAAAATCGTCCGCATTACGTAACCGTATTTTTCAAACACAAAGTTTGTGCACCGCGGTTTTGCCCAGTACGCCGTGATTGGTGCCCGTAACACCCGCGTGTCACCAAGAATCACTGTATTTGGAGCGACCACAGGAATATTCTCACAAACAAGGCCTGCATGTTGCTGAAAAATCGCAAGACAAAACATGAAATACACTTGATATTCCTGTGAGATTTTCAGGCTATTATGTGAATAAAACAAGTGTAGGTAGTTGGGTTAGACAGACTGACAGTCAAAATCTGAACGCTCCCAATGCAAGTAGGTCATCCTATCTTGGAACTAACTTGCATTCCTTTCGCAACAGCAAATCCTAACCAACCGCATACGAGACTGAAGTTACAATGTCTTTTGTTTCAAATCTGGTTTATTCTCTTTTATCTGAAACAGTTGTCACTTAAATTACAAACCACAATGAAAACATCAATAAGGGACCTTTATACATTGCGACGGAATGTTCAGAAACCAGAACTTCACTCAGCACCTTCACAAATCAAAAGTAGGAATTTGCGCATACTGTTAGTGTTTTGTTCGTAATTAACGAGTATCATCCAGACTGTGCGATCCTCTCCGTTAACATTCCCAACGCAGGTCATTGCCACATAATCTGATCAGGTTCGTGCCTTTACTTCAGAAAACCCTCTAAACGCCAATTCCCGTTCCCTCACGACCTGAATTCCCGTTGTGGCCAATTACCTCCAACATCTGTTTCGCTGTATTTCCTGCCAAGGAGAGCTATATGAGTTTAATATAGTGCTAACACAAACATAACGAAATAAAGCAGAAGTGCTACGATTTCTCAATCACTGGAACTAGGAGACAAGGTACCAGCTCGTCCCTCTTTATCCTAAAAGGGTATAAGTCCCTGTCCACAGTAGTTTAGTTGGTTAAGATATTCCCAGTTCACAAGAACCCGCCACTGGGCCCTGAGATACATGAAACCAAATTACACCCTCGCTCCTATTCCTTTAACATTAGTTTTAATATTATTCTCCCACTTACGATTCCGTCTCCCCAGAAGTCTCTTCCCATCAAAGTTTCCTATTAAGTTCGTATGCATGTATCATCATTCCTTCGCATGCTACATACCCCACCCATACCATTTTCAATTCCTTCGCCATGTTAAATTCTGGCTTAAGGGCATAAAATATTTAGCTCCTCAATGTGTCCCCCATCCTTCTGTCACTTCCACCCTATCAGGTCAGCGTCCCCACTATCTTTACCCTGAAAGTCATACCGTTCTTGTTCATTACCTTCACACCTAATTAAATGTAAATTCTATCCATCACAGAATAGCCAACTACGTACTAGCAAGTCCCTGTTTGTAGCCTTGTTAGAAACGACTTGAGATTTTTCGCGTCATACTACAGAACAAAGCACAGAGCCAAAAAGCGCCAGTGATAATTAGATCTGATATTACTCGTAAACCTTTCTCAGTACTTTGGTCTCAAATCTCTCTCTTCTTTTCTTAGGGTCACAGACCAGTTCTACACCCCCATAAACAGCCCAAACTAAATTTTATGCATTTTCAACGGTAGCCACAACTGCTATTTAAAATTTAACTGATGCTCTCTGGTAGAGACAAGACGAACAGTCGACTACATGTGACATCAGCACGGCCCCGGACAGTGGTCAACGATAACACCCCGTTTTCATTGTAGACAAGAAGATATCATGACAGGTCGGCAACCCGTGGCGGGCGACTTATCGATTTGCTTCCCCCGTGCTAGGGCACATGCGGCGCACTGCCCTCAAACTGGGGTAATGAACTGACGGTCATAGACTTGGCTTGCCTTCTGCCAGCAATCCTTCCGTCTCAGTATTCGACAGTTCCTTCGTTCCACCCGGATGTTGCCACAGACCAGCATGTATCAGAATACACCCGCTACAAATTACATCCGTATCCTACGTGGTATTGAAAGTTATGTGAATTCCACACCGGGCGTTTGCAATAAGCTGCAGCACCATGCTGTGAGGATGCAAGGATGCTTTCATAACCTCGAGGTTTGGTGAAGGCGAAAGATGACTTTTACGTTGCGCCCGCATTATTTATAATATCTGTTACGAATGTGTCTGCACCGATCACAGCGTCGGCCTGATCGCTGTATATAACAGAAAAATCCCTGCAAATCTCACGAACTGATCTCCGATCCTCTAACGTCTAGACTACTGTTTCCCAAACTTTTTTTCTGACACAGAGGAGACCCTAAAATAAATTTTCACGTCACGAAGCGCCCCTACCTACGAAAATTATACCAAGATACAGTTGGCAGCGCATGCAGATCAACCCAGTGCTGCCAAATGCCTGAAAAATTCCGGCGATATATCGAGGATCAACCCAGTGCTGCCAAATGCCTGAAAATTCCGGCGATATATCGAGGATCAACCCAGTGCTGCCAAATGCCTGAAAAATTCCGGCGATATATCGAGGATCAACCCAGTGCTGCCAAATGCCTGAAAAATTCCGGCGATATATCGAGG
>Ga0123352_10021661_pt1 | contig 10242 bp, 8 predicted proteins | sample TergutLab28metaG_FD_89700 | JGI IMG/M metagenome (GOLD analysis project Ga0123352, IMG submission 89700) | Labiotermes labralis P1 segment gut microbial communities from Petit-Saut dam, French Guiana - Lab288 P1 | ecosystem: Host-associated > Arthropoda: Insects > Digestive system > Gut ...
CAAGCTGTAAACGCAGCCTAGTGCTCCTGAGGATGGGCGAAATTATTGCCCGAAATATGTTGTGATGATTGTAATTATCAATAAAATTTGCTATTGTTGCATCCAGTTGGCTGTTTATATTATTGTATCAATGATACACGGTCACACAAACATCAAACAGTAAGACTTTTGTAAAGAATGGTAATCATGTTGAGAATAAATAGTGAAGCTTTTAAATTAGATATGCTCATTTAGAGTGGTTACTCTTACCATGCCGAATACGATTTGCAGTTCTTTCTCTTTTATTTTATCTTAGCATCTGGGGGAAGAAAGACATGGAGCTGCAATACACAAATTTCTCTAAATATGCTTACATTTAAATCATCGTACAGTCAACGAAACTGAGCCTTGGCTGCTGCAATAAATTCGACTAAAACAATTCCCGAACCTTATAAGTATTGCATTCGAGTTACGGGTGTGTGTGGTACGAGTGCCTAAGGAAAAAATCGGGAGCTAAGTTTTATGTTATTGGTACTATGGATCATAAAACTTAAAGTGTTTAATGTGCCTTCTATACTAAGTAAATTAATATCTTTTCCGAAATCGAGCAAGCAGAGTAGTCCTCGTTGTAGAGTCCTGAGATAGAACAGTGAAAAATCTCCTCCATAAATAAATCAGTTCCATGGGAAGAGAACTGCGGTCTTCTAGGTCATTACACAGCAACTAGTGGTAATTCCTCACCGACGTTTCGGGACAGCCTTGCGGTCCCATCTTCAAGAGTAAAGAATACAAGATTCTCGACCCTTGTCCCAGCAACGACAGCTACTCTGTCAGCAACTTCTCTTTCATTTGTGACATAGGAACTCCTGACATCTCACGTCTCACGCATGTCAGGGGCCACGGACAAATGACACGAACTGAGAGCAAATGTGCGACGCTGTCAGCGACACTTTTGCAAACTATTTTCAACGTTAACAACGTTTTTATTTTGATGGCACGTTTGTTATTTCTTTCTGTCCAAATACTTTCACAAACACATAATTTTTCGGATGATGCATACTCGTCACTTTGATTAGTCGGGCTGTGTGCAGCTGCATCCTTGTATACCGTCATGTTCTTGCATTCCGCAACTCTTCTCATGTTTCTCTTGGGTGCCAGTCAAAGTGTTTGTGCTGAGAATACCAGCAGGTGTTTCCTTACAGTCGTAAAGTCTGCAAGCGAGCAACAGTCACTTTCGATTGCTAGCACTTCTGCATCGTAAAGCTGCACACTGGGCTGGATTTACTGTTCAGTCGTCTTCCATTTCCAACATTTGAAGACAAATATCTCAGGAAAATTTTGGACCTGACAGAGTGGAAAGAAGTGGGTAATTTATGGAATTACATGAGGAGGAATATCGCGACTTCTGTGACAGTATTGATAACGCAGTAACGTGAATAGTGTAACGATGCACCGAACATGTAGTTTGAACGTAGATGAAGGATGCTTATAGGTTTATGGCGTGGCAATCTGTTTGATTGTGGGCTTGTAACACCGAAAGTTTATTAATAAAAGCGCTGATCTTGAGGAAATAAGTTGTGAGGGCCTGAGGCGGATGCAGCTGCCTCAAAACTCTGTATAATGAAGGATATGTTATTAGTGGCGTCGAAACCTCGATTTTCTGGTGAATCAGGTATTGTGATATATCGTAAATTGATTCTTATAGGCACTGTATTTTAATATCCCTTTTTCAGTAACAAAGTCTAAACAACACAGATAATTTTATTGTTCGGAACTACCCTCCTGCTTTTTTCCGTGGCACTGAACTATGCGTGTAATTGTGAGCCCTCTAGTTACATTGCACTTATAGGCAAAAAATAACATTCGTGCCTCTAGTTTATAGTTTATAACAATTGAAAGATTAAAATTACTAACCAGATAACAAAAAATTTATGATTTACATTGTCGTTTATGCTAAAAAGTATGAAAGTAGCAAAATACGTGGAGTCTGACGGAAGGTTCTGTATTATTTGTGTGTTTCGTACTGCATTTACATTACGCTACTGTAAGGTCGTTAAAATTATTTAGGGATTTATTGAACCACAGTGTCAGGATCTCAAATTCTATGGCATGTAATGTTAGGATGAGTGATGAATGGTACTTTGAAAGGGATTAGAAGGGAAGAGTTCAATCCCTAATCGAAATACTATCCCTGCGTCTACCTGGAAGGATTCTGAAAAAATGCGGAAATCCAAAGCCTTTGTAGCCGGTGTCACCGCTGAAATTCTAACCGGGCACCTCCCAAGCATGAGGTGTAAGAGTTACCGCTTGAGCCAATTTACTCTGTGGAAATCGGCAGTGGAATAATTTCAATAGCGAAGAAACTTATCTGCACTTTATGCATCCCGTTGTGGTAGACAGTAAGTAAAGGTAGATTAACAATCGTCAAAGACACGACGTTGTAAAAAAATAATAATTTACTCAGCTACATGTTTCGACCCTCTAGGGGTCGTCTTCAGGCCTTCCGCACATGATCTGTATACTCCCTAGTATGTTTTAACCCTTAACCCGCTAACGTGGAAAATATGGTGAGCTCCTAATAATGCCAGCAGGTGGCAGATGGGATTTAATTCTGCGTTTAAAGGGTTAAATATCAGACTTAGGTTGACCCCTGAAAGATCGAAACATGTTGCTGGTTAACTTATTATTCTTACAAAATTGTGTCTTTGACGGATTTAATCTACTCTTATTTAAAGTAACTTAATTAGTAAAACAGTGACTGCAGTCACTTATGTATACACCTGGAGGTACTGGGGAAAGCAGTGACAGACCGTGCAGTACCCGGTCTATGTCCAAAGCATGACGAAACTCGTGCCTCCTTAATATCAAGGAGGCTTAATAACCGCAATAACAGAATATATGGGTGGTCCCGGGTTCGAAAATCCGCCAAGAAACCGGCCCACACGACAGATTTTCGTGGCTTTTATTGGTCTCTACAAGAACATGCTGGCACCTTAAATTCAACAGGAATTTTAATCGGTCGCAGTTCTTTTCTGCCACATTTCTTTATAAGGTCTTTCACAAATGACGCTACGGGGAGTCCCTTTTATCATGTTCGTGCGCACGGCAGCTGTATCGCATAGAGAGCCTGTATCGCATAGAGAGCCTGTATCCAGTGGGATACCTGGCAACAGCTACGTTAATCAGCGAAACGACAATGCCTGGCCTAATATCCACTGCACATGAGCGAGCGTGTGTAAATAATAAATTGCTTTAGTATTTTGTGGCAATGGTGATGGACGTTAGAGCTTCTTTACTTACTGAGCAGCTAATTATCGTATGAGCGGAGAATACACTGTTCTAGGGAGTAGGCTTGCTATATGTTGTATGAGGTTGTGAACATGACCGCGCATGTACTTATGGGGTTATTTTAGGAGCTGTCATGTGTGCGGACAGCTGTTACGCATTTCAAACCATGACCTTCTTAATCACTTCACCAACCGAGACAAGAGGCTCAGATTTGGCAAATCAATCAACAGTCGTTTGGACAGTGGCAATGAAAGTGGTTTCGTGCAAAAGTAGGCTGCTTGATTCTGATGAAATGATCCTGGTCCCTCTGGCTCCATGTGCTCTATCTGTAATTTGCGAATGTTTTCTGTTTCCTTGATATCACCTAAGAATATGACATTTTGCTTCTACTTCTGTATAAGCCTTGCCGCATCAGATTTCCAAAACTTCTGTTTTACGAATGCTCTTCTTTTCTTTAAACAGGAAGAGAACGATATCCTCCAGTAGAGGATAGAGGCTCTCCAAATGCCTGCTTTAATTTTACTGTCCTCAGTGCCTGAATATTAATTTGTTGCGCGCAAAAAGTTGTTCTTCCGCAGTTAATCTCACTGCAAATTTCCCACTGCACAAAGAAGAAATTTTTCCCTCGTGTTTTGTTTAATACCCACATGATTGAAAAACGTCCGAAGTAAACGTTACCGATTTTCATACTTATATTTTACATAATTTTTTAATTCTATCTAAATTCACCCATTTAAAAAATCGATTTCTTTGATATTTAGCTTTTAAACTTTCTGCAATCTAAGGGACGTTTAGCCAGATATGGACCAATATTCAATTTACCTTATTTCAGTCTAGATTCTTCAGTCGAAATACGATCAAAATCCTTTCAGAAGTTCTGGAAATATGTCATATAACGGACAGTCATCTACTGCGTTGATATAAGTTACTTTCATGTATTTCACGCAAACCACGCCTTCGTTTTTTGAAACAGTTCAACTTCCATGCGATAACCTATACACGAATCCATGCCCTACTACAATATGAATGAAATTCAATACGGCTTTTATTCTGGGGACACTGGGACTGAATTTGGGCTCAGATTTATGATTACTTTTATCAGTGACCTCATACGAATTATGGGACAGTACGTTGAATTAATTTTATGCTTCCTTTGGTAACTCTCAAAACTGCAGCTCTAATTATCTATACCATTGCTTTAACCTTAAAAGGGCCCTTAATATGTTCACATTTGTATTTTTACGTTTAGCATGATCCTTACAGTAAACAGAAATCTTTTCCTGATACAGCCTTAACCGACTGGTATTTTAATGAAGGGCCTTAAGTGTTTACGGTGTGGCAGGATATCATATATTTTAGATATTTGCTGCATGAAGTCAGCCTAACTTTATCAGAAGAGTGAATCGGCATTCTGTAGCTACTTAACAGCAGTAAAATATTCCAATTCTCCGTTATAAATATAATGCTATTCACCCCTTCTTTTTTTTTTTTCCTTCCTTCTTCCTCTTGTTCCGAAGGGACAAATTTATTACTCATTTCCATTTATGATCCTTACGCCAGCACTCCCTACGCCACATCAGGCGAACTCTTCAATTGAAACACTGAAGTACATAAAACATTACTGTCTTCTGCAATACGCTGCTGAAAATTGGACCCTTTGGAAAGTAGGTCAGAAATACCTGGAGAGATCTTACATGTGGTGCTTGGAGAAGGATGGAGAATGTCGGGTGGACCGATGCTGTGAGAGTGAAGTATCACATAGAGACAAGGAGGAGAAGAATATCCCACACAGAATAAAGAGAAGGAAAGCTAACTGGATTGGTCACGTCTTGCCTAGGAACTGCCTTCTACATCACGTTACTGAAAAAAAATACATTAAAGGATAGAAGTGACGGAAAGACGAGGAAGAAGACGTAAGTAACTAGTGGATTGCCTTAAGCAAGCGAGAGGTTACTGGAAATTGAAAGAAGAAGCACTATATCGCACTGTGTGGAGAACTCGCTGTGGTAGAGGCTATGGACTTGTCGTGGGGCGGATTACAGAATGAACGAATTAATTAATTTATTAATAATTGACTTCTGGGATGTGAAAACATGCTGTCTCGTAGAAAATTATCAGCATTTCGAAGAAGACACAACCTTAGTGTTTAGTGTAGAAGTGACAGAAGTTTCGTTCGGAGAGTAGGTAACTTTCTACATGAATATACACTCCCAGAAGACAAGAAACTTCATACTCACCACCTTGAGGACCCGAGATTTTTCTTCAGTCCCTGAATGCGTAGTTATGCAATAAGAATGTTGTCTACACATGTCGCCTACAGGCGTTTTCAGGCTGGACCCACATTACCAGATTAGCGTTCTTTCTACACAAATAGTGTTATTGAAAAACAAATGAAGGAGAAACCAATAACAGTATGAATGTTAAACACCCCTAGCTGCTTACCAGAGGTCACCATTGGGCACAATTCTGAACCACTTGTTTCATTCTCCCGCATCAAAACATATTTCCGTAGGATCCATTCTGATATTATCTCCGACGTCCATTGATGCCAATCAAGCAACCATATTTCACGAGGTATTCTTACCAAAATCCTTCATGTATTCTTTATCTCTCTGATCATACTCATAAGCCGAGCTCAACAAGTTGTTCTTCTGAGATTGTTACAAGGAATTAATATGAACTATATTAAGTGCCCTGTATAAACCAAACACTTGTTTTTTTGCGTGATTTAATAAATTTTCTTCTTCGAAAAAAGTACATTTGCGTGTAAGGAACGTATTTTTAGCTCGCTTTCTTTCGTTAAAGAGAAATGAAGTAGGCTTACCAAATTACCCACGTGATTCTATGTGGATCCTCTGTATTCTGCATGTCTCAGCGTTGGAACCGTTTAAGAGATTTTTCACGAAAACTATTATGAACATTGTGATGCTGGAGGCCAAACCAGTGCCGCAGTTTTCGTTGTAATACAATCAGAGCAGTCACATATTTCTGAATTGCGAGTTAGGTTTTGTGAGCTGCATTCAGGCGAATACCACGGAAATTAAGCCCATCTGCTACGGTACGGGGAAATCCAGCATAGATAACTTTTATTCCATTAGAAGAAAACTCATTGATCTGCTGTAGCGCCGTTGGTTGGATATGGTGAATTCAAACCAATGAGTGCAGGCCTTATGAATTTTCACGCTGTTAGTAATTGCAATCATATTTTCTTTAGCATTTCCATTATAAAGTAGTGAGCAAGTAAGAACTATGTTAACGCACAATAATTATATTATTTAATTTTATATCAATGGTCACAAATCAAGAGAAATTTCTTTAAGAGTTTCGTTAGCATTTCCTTGCTTTTCGTAGTGAGAAAACATTGATACCTAAATATTAATTCAACTGGAATTAAGCAAGTTCAGAATGGATAAGAATCAGTCGAAAATTGAAGGGATAGAATATACCTGGATGAACATTCTTGTATGGTACCAACCTGTCTGTGTGTGCTCACCGTGCCTTAAGACATACCGGTACTAAACGTGCATGCATTCTTAACCTGCGCACTGCAAGGGTATGAGTGAGCCAGTTTGCGGTCCGGTTAATTCACTTCCGCTGTCCTTATAATACGAGACGGAATGGTCCCAGCGCCAGGCTAGATGAGCTGTTGCGAATCGAACCCCGGTCTTTCAGGCCGTATTCAGTCACTGTAGTGACTAATGCCTAAGATGATTTGACACCTGTACAAGAAGTCTGATGAACTTGAACAATGGCATAATTTGGTGATTTCGGGTCCTTCAGGATGTACGAGTCTCAGCCTGTCATCGGTGATTATAAATGTAACTATGTAATTATCTTGAGCAACGGAAGTATGCAAAAACTGACATCTTAATCAGTCAACTCTCGAAGCCAAAGGGTGATATGACGTCTTATTTTAGAAACGTCACTTAACGCCACACGTAGACATAAGTAACAATAGGGTGCTTTCAGCATGTTTGAGGGATGAGATTTCTGCGTCTTACTTGAAGTCTGACGTTGTCACATGCAGCTGTTAACTTACAGACAAGTGTAACAAATGAGTGTTGCCTCTCCGCGGATTCTATTGTTCAGTCTTCTGGTAGAGACGAATAAATTCACCCCGAAGTCATCATTATTATGTCGCTTTCTCGTATAACAATGTCACCAAAGGGAAAATTATGTTTATCTTTCCAGAGTCTCCTATTTTCTGCTGGAATGTATAAATCTACTCAAAGTCTTCGCCAACACCGAACATCGTTCACTTCCACTTCGTGTTTGAGAGGTTCAGAGCAGGACTATAGTAACTGAAGTTTACGCTGATTACTTCAGTCCCTTTAAAAATGTGCTGAAAGACCACGGTAAAATAGATCACAAACACTTCTTTCTGTGTCCTTAACAAGTCTCTATTTATACTGGGTTACTGTGAAAGAAATAGACACTTTCAATGTTGTATTGAAACGAAATTATTAATGATTTAGCCAAAATACTACTTACATGGTTTTGTAGTACATGTTTTTAAGTTTATGTGACGAAGTTACAAATGTTCTGTGTGTGAGCCTTGTGTCACAGGACAGATATCAAAAAGATAGTCTAATTCTGTCCAAACAGAGCTGAGCATATCCTCGTCAACACTTGCAAAGGCTGTTGTGACCACTCACCCCCTTCTAGTGATGCTGTCAGGGAAGAGTAGAGCTATACCTCTATCCACCCTCTGGGCCACACCGGGCCTGTAACGGGATCACTTTACCTTTTTTACCCATAAACCTATAAAATGCGAAGACTCTCCTGACAGACACCAAAATCCTATATTGTTCACTTCCTCTATCCAGCTTTAACAGCATTTATTCCTGAGTAACATAATCAGGATATCAGTAATTCATAACCTTTCACAAGACTAAAATGTCGTATTTCAAAGCCACACAAAATACTGGCTAATGTTTTGAGCACCTCAGATTATGTACGTGAACTAACCCTCTTCGAAAACCTTCGGCAACAGATGCCTCGTAACAAAATATGCTGTACTGTGAAAACAGCGGCTACGGTTGGAAGACCTTCTAAACTTGGTATCACAATTAGCACAATTATCACCGTCACCTCGCAGCACATTTATGTCAGTAGCACCGGCAGCGGTTGCAAGAGAATCGGCAAAGTGCAGGTGAGATTTAGTGGGTGCACAATTTGGGCAAAGGCGGCACTGAGCCAGCAGACGATTACATTTTCTTATTTTCTTCTGTGGCAATGGCAATAAGAAGCTTACATTTTCGACGGGATTTTTTGTGCTTAAAGAATCAATCATATAAGCAGTTAATATAGTGCAATGTGTCAGTGACAGTACGCCAAATACAGTGCTAAATGTTTGCTGATGTGTTATTCTCCTTCTGGATGCGCATGTCCCAAAGGAGGATATTATTAAATATAAATGTTATTAAATATGACTGTTTCTTTGATAAATTTGAGCAGGTATCCAATTATTTTCCTAACTAATATATGAGCACTTCGTTAGAAAAGTTCAATATAAAATTATGGAGAGAATATACATTCAAAATTAAATACAGGAACGCCAATTCATATTAAAATTAAAAAAAAAATCGATTCGTCGAAGCACAGTGTTCCCATTAAGGAGCGATTTTAATGAACTGGACTTCTGATAAGAAGTAATCCATGTGATCAAACCGTGTATACTGGAGTTCGTACTGATGTACGTGAGTCCAGTGTGAAGGACAATGGTAAAGCGCCATCTGCTTGAACATCAACAGCCTCTGCATTTTGCCACACAGTGTAGACCCACTTACGTGCTTTGCATGATTCTCACAATAAATAAATATCATTCCTTAAAGAGCATCAGCAGACTGGTCTTTATAATCCACATACACTTCTTTTTCATGAGGTAAGACCTGACATATCAGATTACAAAGTTCAAAAGTTAATGTCCATTGAGACTTTACACTTAAAAACTTGTAGAGAAACTGTCAAAAATCATGACAGCAGGATAGTTGTCTATTAGGCTACACTTTAAAAGCCAGTTGAGTGATAACGACCAAATAAGAAAACTAAGCCAGCTTAATCCTTTTTATAAAAAGCACGAAGTTTCTACCACCCTGTTGGTTGAATATTCCGTTCGTAAGAGACAGTGCTTTAACTCTGGACGGATAACCGCCTACACAACAACCATAATAAGCAGAACAAATCTCTTAAAGTCCTTTGTAATTTGCGTTTCACATTCCAGAATGCTATTTCTAGTCAAATGGCATGCCGGCGAATCCAGTCCTTAGGCGACGTTTTGCTGGAAGCAATGGGGAGCCACCAGTTGCTCTGACGTCTGCTATGACAACGGACCAAAATTGCTGGCCATACAGTGAAAACAAATGCACAACAAATGTACTCTTGTTTTTTGCGGTGTAATTGAAACCATTGAATTACATATGACATGCAATTTAAATTATTAATAAAGCAACAGCAAGCATGTTGAGGGAAAAGCTAGGAGATTTCCATCTTTTTTGTTTTTCGCCAGACTCCAGGCTAAGCTCAGTAGGCCAATACGGAAGGTCCTTCGACCGACCATCTCCACGCAGTTTCTTTTTAAGTTTTCCTTTATTGTACAGCAAATGCTGAGATGTTCCCAAGACCCAGGTCGCTACGGCATACTTCTCATGCAGCCCTTCTCATTTAAATTTATGGAAATCATCCCCTTGCTTTGAAGACCATTAAACTATTCTTCCCAAATTAGGCTCGTTAACCTTAACATATCAATCAAAATTCCGCGGTCCGTATTCTGTCCATACTAAATTCTTTAATTTCAAGCTACTCTTATCATAAGTATGAGCGGGCGGAGCCTGCGAACCTTCTAACGAAAGGATCCTCTTTCTTCTCCCCCCCCCCCCACAAATGAAGGGCCGTTCACTTTTTCCATTTCTTTATTTTCAAATAGAAATATCCTATTTTTTATTTTTATGTCCTTCCATTTGTTTTTCCCCAAGC
>Ga0123352_10021663_pt1 | contig 10241 bp, 6 predicted proteins | sample TergutLab28metaG_FD_89700 | JGI IMG/M metagenome (GOLD analysis project Ga0123352, IMG submission 89700) | Labiotermes labralis P1 segment gut microbial communities from Petit-Saut dam, French Guiana - Lab288 P1 | ecosystem: Host-associated > Arthropoda: Insects > Digestive system > Gut ...
CAGCTGACAATCTTATCCATTTCAAGTCCTTGAGTGTGGTGTCATATGACGGCAATTCAGCTCTCGCCAGCCACAGCCATGTTACGTCACCTCTGGGCATTCTCATGTATAGTGCTTGGAACCGTAAGGACAACTATGACATGAGTGCGTGTGTTTTTTGTAGTTAAATTTAATGGCTTTATGTCACTCATACGTTAATTACATATTATGTACAGATATTAACATTATAGAAACCACATATTCCTGCCAGTTTTAATATGTATTTGGTAATCAATAAGTGTGTAACAGCTGTCAAAGTTTCAGACTTCTCTGGCAATTATCTCCGTAACCGTTCAACTTTGGATATAGGTGTTTTGGGTTATATCGGTATACTTTAACATAAGGAACACCCTCCCGAAATCTGGCATATTCCTCCTGGGACACTCTGTATACAACTTTTGTTCGATCGTAACACAGAACACACCCTGTCTCCGCTATAGAAACCGATCAGTTGCTGCTGTCAGCCAAGTAAATGTTGTTGGTTGTTGCGGCCGCACGCAACACACAGATAGATTGTGCGGGGAAAATACAGCCTGTACAGTAGGTGTACATTTAATTATCTTCGCCGTTTATGCGCTAAGGATTGGAGCATTACGTTAACTTTCTAGTAATTAGCAGCATGATTAATTACGTGGCACTGATTTCTCGTTACTGGCGCATTCGCCTGAATGTTAACAGTAGTAAAAATCTTATTTCGGGTTATACCGACATACTTGACGCTGGACTTCTCCTGGGCAAAGCAGCTGCAGTTCAACGACTCTAGAATGTTCGGCTGTCTCGTCGATAGATTATTTTCACTGTGTTCTGGTGATATATAGGTCACATTAGGAAGGCCCATGAATCGATAACGGTTAGCCATTAATAAAACGAAAGTGGGTATTATTTTTCGTCTTACGCGGGGAACGCTGGCGTCTGCGTATGTGCATGTTAGAACATATGTTATTTATAATGGGGGGGATTATACAGGGTGATTAGTAACTTAACTGGCAACTTTCCTTATAATCTTGGTAATTAACCAACTTAATGCACAAATTCTTGTTTTACAATAAGTTTATTATATGCCTCTACATGTTTCGAGCAGTGTGTGCTTATCATTAGGAGGACTGCTGTCCTCTCTCAACCTGTGCACGGGACGGACACCTACAGGGTGTGACGATACCAGATGCTATACAATACAATTTTGGCCTCCTGATGATGAGCACATAGTGCTCGAAACATGTAGAGGCGTATAATAAACTTATTATAAAACAAGATTTTGGTGTTTTGTGCATTAAGTTGGTTAATCACTAAGATTATACTAAGATGCACGGTCAGCAAAACATCAAAACTTTCCTTATATTTTCGGTTGCACTGGAGGCAGGATTTTGAAACACTGAACAACTAACCGTTCATTTTTGTGTATGTTCTGTGTGTTCCCACATTGACCAGGCTTCAGTACCACTTCAGCCCAGTTCTTTTCTGATTTTCCTACATGTGCCCTTTGTCATTTACCGCGCGGTACGTGTAATGTGTCCCAGCACTTAATTTCCCCTAGGCGTTTGATGCTCACGCGGTATCAGTCATGAAGCTCGACAGTAGTAAGTCCAACGGGTCCAGTGAATATGGACTGAACCGTGACTTGCTAAAATGCCGGAAACTCAAGCATTAAGATTGCTTAAATGCCTGTCAGGCTGCATGTCTGAGTCCGAGTTGGGTGAAGCTGTTGCAGTGTCCGTATGTGTTGTACTTGATTCGACGTTGTACGTTTGGAACACACATCTACTGAATTATTTATTACAGTGAAACCAACACATTTCATAATTTTATGTTTATGTTTCCGTGCATCGCTGATCTATATTAATAATTGTCCAACGAGATGCAACACAAAGCAGTCTAATTATTATTCTGCAAGTTCACTCTACATGTTTCGGGCGTCAACCACATCCATCATCAGGATTACACAAAACTGTAACTACAGTCTCCCGTACTGTGCAGCTACCTCCCTGCACAGTACCGGAGGCTGTAGTTACAGATTTATGTACTCCTGATGATGGGTGTGGTTGACGCCCGAAACATGTAGGGTGAACCTGCAGAATAATAATTAGACTGCTTTGTGTTGCATCTCGTTGGACAATTAGTAATATACATTTGTACCTTGGCCTTAGTTATGCATGCACTACGGCAGTCACAGAAAATAGAGAGTGACATGTTACTTGGTATCCTTGGTTATGGTACAGTGTCATTTATGAGTATTTATGTTATCGGCTGAAATGGCTATCATTGTGCTTGAGCAGCCGAGATTAAAGAAATTATTTGCTGAATTTAACATTCAGAGGACCGTGCATCGTGATATATCCTTATAGTAAAAGCCAACGAGATGCACTATTTCTCAAATTTATTTTGATAAAGAACTCTACATGTTTCGGACAATAGATCTGTCCGAAGCATGTAGATTTCTTTATCAAAATGATTTTGAGGAAAAGTGCATCTCTTTGGCTTTTATCATAAGAATATAATTTGCTGGATATGCTTAACCTTTTGACGCCTAATGTCAACTATAATGGTCGTACCGCACCGCTAACCTCTAAAGTTGCATTTTATATATTCAACAAATATAGGTACTGAATATTTTAAACATGGTGTATACTCTCCGTTTTTTCCTCTTCAAAATGCAGTTTGTTTCATAATTCTAACTTATTTGGTTCCTGTATTATTTTATATACAGGATGTGCTAAAATTAAAAAAAATAATTCCGGCGCCAAAAGGTTAAAGAATAAGATGGCCTGAAATGTCATCGGTAAGGTAAGTGGACCGAAGCTCAGTAGATAAACAGACTTGTCTGCTGCCTGCTGCAAACTTCCAATCTTAATTAACAAAGAGACCGTAGGGAGTTACACATTTTCATTCCTGTCCGAGCAGTTTATATTGGTGATATGTCAACTGTCAGTTAGAATGACAAAGATCGAAAGAACCCTCTGACCGGTTTGAATAATGATGAAATTTACGTTTTGTATATTTCAATTGGCTCATTTTATTCGCGTAATTCAACCTAGTGACGTGTGATTGAACGTGTACAGCTGTGCTGTTATTTTGTAATTTATAGCACACACTTTTAACCGTAACGAATTAAACATCCCTGTCATCGAACTGAGAGTCACTCAGATTTATTTGCTGTGATTCGAACGTGCAGTAATCGAATTAAGGAGGGTTAGCTTAGCTGAGTAGTTTTAGACATTATTCGGGAGAAACTGAGTTCATATTTCCTACGTGAGGTGCTCAATGTGGTTTTTATACTTTCTTCCGGAGAATGTCTGAGAAGTTATCACAGCAAAGTGTAGACATTTCTGAAATAAGTCTCCATACATTTTTCCAAATTCCCATGTGAGACATAAACATAGTTCAGCTGAGATAACTGCTGCTTTCCTCACTAGCTGTCAAACTTACTGTTTACTGGGAAATGACGCTGCCTGGTCTGGAAGAAATTTACCGTCTGAACGTTTGTTTGCCCTGGAGACGGGAAGAGTAGATTCCTTTGAAACGGCGGAAATTTTCTATCACTGCACATAAGTGCATCACAGAAGACAGTAATATTCACTGAAGAAATAATAATACTACTACTACTAATAATAATTAACTGCAATTGGGTTGTCACCCGGGGGCAGTGGTTATTTTACATGTATACAAAATATGAAATTGGTTACTAATAAATTTAAGTCGGGAGGGCTGCATGAGAAGCATGTAGTGGCAACTTGGAATCTTGGGAACCATCTCAGCATTTGCTTACAGACACAGGGAAAAGAAGAAAAAAACCGGTGTCTAGGTGGCCGGTCGAGGTGGATGGTCCTATTCACAAAGGAATATTTTCCTATATCCGTCCTTTGCCTCCTACTCCTAATTTTCCGTTCAGGATCTACCCTGCTCCGATAGCATGGGCGTTGTAGTCTGTCACCTATAGCATTCCACGCCATGAAGACATGAAGACGTGTGGAAGAGTTTGTTGTTGATATATATCGCTGGACGGTCCTGGCTGTAGTCACTGTACTTACTGAGACATAAAGTCTGAAGTTACGTAAGTGTAGTATAAATGTTTGAACATTTTAAATAATCCACGTGTTTAGTTGCTTTAATTTTGTATGGTTATTTCCGAAGTTGTTGTCGTGTTCGCTGCTTGAAATGTTTCTTGGTTTTGTACATTCCCTGCAGGCGAATGCCTTTTTTTCTCTCGAAAATCTTCCCTTTAGGAACTCGCCGTCTCATCTGCAGGTGAACTAGAGTAACCCCAAGGAATAGCGTCCTTTTGCAGAAGCTGACAGTGGCTAGGTCGGGGAACACGAACTCCAAGACTCACTCACTACCGAAGTCTCAAGATCTCGCCACTGAACTGGATCCAGCATCCGGTCCAGGTTCTCATCACTCTGTCTCCACTATCCTTTATTCTGCGTCCACCTATTCTGCCGTCTTCTTAATTTAGGTTTGTCGTAGTTGAATAACATAATTTTTTCACCATACCGATCAATGCGCTGTGATGAATGGAATTTGAACTTTCCTTAAAGAGAATTCTAGCCATTTGTGTTCAGAATACCTGAATGTAGCCACATTTTTGGACGTCTTTTATATCCATCGTTCCGGCTAACACAATGAAGCGGAGTCCTTGAAAAGCTAATAATACATCAGCCAGTCAAGAAATTTTCCACATTTTATGGAACCTGAAGTTTCATTTCCGCTTTCACGAGCCCTCCTATTGTTCCTATCCTGGGTCGACAAATCCAGTTCACACCATCCCATCTTTCAGCTAAAATTATTATATTTTTTGCTTAAATTATTTTTTCCCAATCAAAGAGATCTCAGGCCTGTTATTATTAATTACATATCTTTTCTTTTGGTGTGTCCGTTTATGATCAGTGGGTCTGTGTTTCGATTCTTGGCTTTGAGGCTCTTTATCCTACAACATTTTCTCTGTGGGTTGTGAATACTTCATACTATTTCTTCTTTAAAATGAATATTCGCATCAATCCTTCTCTTCGACACTACATAATCCATGCATTTGAGAAAGAATGTATTAATATGGAAGAAACAGACTTGACACGCCCCCTTACAGACATCCCGCAGACTGGTTATGGAAATAATTTCCGTATTGCTTGAAGTTTGAAATGTAGTTTCGAGTCTCGCTAATGATGTCAGACATAGACTTTCGCTGCCGTGAGATTAATTATTTATGATAATCGGCCATGTCGTTTCTGACTGGAATCGAACCGGTTGTGGAACACTTTGACAGCTCTAGTTATAACTGGGGTCAATGTCTGATGTGTTCCTTTTGCAAGACTGCCCGAAGAAGAGCTAGACCTGTTTGTACAACGTTCCTCGCCTGTTCGGATATCAGACACTAATTTGTATGCATTCCTTGAACCGCCACAGTAAACAACGAATCAAGGATATCGTCCATGTATTTTTCAACAGGGTTTGATAAAATATTTTCCGAATTTAAATTTGGTACGTTACTGTTTTGTCACAGCCCATTCTGTATATGGCGCACTTATCGACTGTTGTTATATTTCTCAAAAAGCAACTGTTTGTACAGGAATGATTTGATCTCAACAGGCTATAAATATATATCTCGTTAAGACCTACAACTGTTATTAAAATACTCTTTACATAAGATCTATACTGCGTAAAATTCAAATTAGTACAATCCCCTGCACAGAGTATTCATAACTGAAGTTTATATACACGAGTACATAAACTAACGTATTAGATTTACTGTATATGTCTCCCAGGGAATGTTGTGTGTACCGTGGTTGGTCCTCACCATGCCTAGAGGACGCAGCGACTCACTCAGTATGCGCGTCCCGCCAGCATTCAAGTAGCCCTCACATTGATAACCTCTGGTTAAACACCGCCATCTTATTGGTTGGTAGTTGCGCGGTAAACGATGGCAGGTATGGTGCGGTAAAGCTGTCTGTTTTGTACACAAATGAAATTGTGGAGTGTCAGTGAAGAAAAGTGTCATTAGAAGCAACATTCGCAATATTATTGATAAAAATAACCGGGTGAAAGAATTTTGTGAACGTGTGATAACGAAGTGCGAGTCAACAACATCCACCCTATAAGTAAGGAGCAGGATTGATGGTAAGTTACCGCTTATTGTAATAATTGTAGGAGGCAGAAGGAATTGTTTGTTTGTCTGTACAGCACATTTGATTTGAAGTTTTATGATATATTAGAACAGAGTAATCCATATAATAATCCTGTTAACTTTGCCTTTACTGAAATAGGAATTTGTAGGTTAGTTTCATTGGTGTGAACGAAAGCTGAATGTGTGAAGTTTTTAAAAACATTTTGGTACTAAATGGACAAGAGTTTGTTTTGTAGCAGTTCCGTGTATGGCTTCTTCAGTAGGATTAAAGTTTTGTAAAATGTATTTGGAACATAAAAATTAATTGTACATTTTACAACTGAAAATCTTTAAGCAAGCACCTACAAATGCTGGCTACTGTAAATAATTATACACCAACATGTAAAGTCATTACTAATAGGCCTGTTACTAACGTTAGGAACTCTACTGCCTTCCTTGCAATGAATTAAAGTGGGCAACCATATTTCAGAACCAGTTGTGTGTCTGTGTGCGTTTGTGGAATGTTACAACATGTTTGTTGATAACAATTCTAATTTCTGTATCTTGTCTACTGATTAATGAGAAATGTGCTAACTATCCTGAAAATAAGTTTGTCTACATAATGTCGGGTACTGTTTTTTTGTTGGCATATCTTAAGTGTATTGTTAGTGAATCTGGTAAAGACTTACACTAAGTGCAAGGCTGCCAGTTTTAAAATGTAGAGAACTTAAGTTCTCACTTTGAATAATAATAATAATAATAACGTAAAACAATAACAATTAAAATGAAAAAATAAAAAAAATTATGGCGAGATACTTGTGTAATTTAAGTACATGGGTGATATTACTTTACCAGTGACGATGACAAAGATGGTGGTGGTGGTGGTGGTGGTGGTGTTGATGGTAGTGATGGTGGTAGTAGTGATGATGATGATGATGATGATGTTGATGACAGTGATGATGAGTCAAAAAGCTTGTTTTTAGCCTTGATGAAAGTGTGTACAAATGTGATAAAGACTTAACGTTATGTAAAAATGTGGGAAAATATAAGCTGGTATGTCCTTGGTTTGAAACCCTGCAATATGTGCTCCCTTGCATGAGGAATATAATATGTCTTACTTGCAGTACCAGGTAGTTAGTAATAATGGTTAAAAATAATGTATTTTATGGAGTTTATTTGTGTGTGTTTTCATATTGCAATTCTGTAAAACATGATCTTTCTTACTTCAAAACGTATACTGGACACAGTGTCACATGATTCTTAATTATTGACAGTGCTGGGTAACATGGAGGATTTTTGAGGTACCAAGGTTAAGGCTAATGTAATCACTGTGAAAGTTTACTGAAAATCATTTAACATTATTTTCATAGACTTTCATTTGTTGTCAAATACTTACTTTCAGTAAGCATTGTCCTGTTATTCTGACACTGTCCCTGCTGTTACATGGAATTATATTCCAACTTCTCCATGAATACTCAGTCACTTATGAACCAAATGCTCATTCTGCTTCATTTTCATCTAAAATAGGCATGTTCTATACGTTTCCAATTTGGAACATTTCTTCTTTAGTAGCTTGTTTAGTTGCTTGCACTTTACAACTTCTTTGTCCCTGACCAGCTACTGCTTTATTTTCATTTTTATTGCATTACTCAGTACAAGTATCTCTTACCAACTTTTCCTAATTCTTGTTCTGATATTGACTTAATGCAGTCTTACATATTTCTAAGCCATCACTACCAATTTTGATTTCTCTGGTTCGGTTTATGATTTAATGGTAAACCACATAGAGGCTCAGAGTCAAATATATGATTGCAAGGGGTTAACCATAGCCAGATATGATTCAAAATGGTTGTAGATAAAGTTGTTTAACTTAAACCAAGAATCCAATTCAAAGAAACTTTAGTACTATATTGAAGTATTTAATTTTTTCTGTAGATTGTAGTCTTCTAAGTTCCATAATTTATGAAGTTGCAGTCATTATCATTTTAGACAAAAAAACTGGTACAGGGGTCATTTAGGTTCTTTTTAAGAAGTAAAGAAACATTTTATGTGCAGACCACATCATCCATTTGCCCTTCTCTCCGTTGTCTGTTTGTCTACATACAGAGATACACACATACATACATATATACATACACACATACATATGTACATATGTACATGCATACACACATACATAATGTGTATGTAGATACATTCCCTAGCTCGAAAAGTTGCCCAAAATGACATGAGATTGTGGAAAAAGTCATCGCATACAAAATATACTAATTATGCAAGGCATACAGATTTTTGTCAATACAGATGCTACAAGGATTTCATAATAATACCTAAATAAAAAAAAATTCATCAGCAGAGTCTGGCTAACTAATGAACTAACTAACTAACTTCATGGATTAAAGTCCTTTTTGAGAAGTGAACAAATCCTTAGCTAGTCAATAAATTCCCCGAGTTTTATGAAATCTGGAGGTTCATTATGACATTCACAAGAGCCCCCTACCTGTCTATCCTGAGCCAGATAAATTCAGTCCATATCGGTCCATGCCACTTCTTGAGGATCCGTGTTAATATTATCCTCCCATCTGTGTCTAGGTCTTCCAAGTGGTCTCTTTCCTCGGGTTTCCCTACCAAATTCGTATACACACCTCTTCTGTCCCCCGTACGTGCTACGCGCACCACCCATTTCATTCTTGCTTGTTTGATCACCCGAAGTATATTTGACGAGGTGTACAGATCATGAAGCTCGTCTTTCTGTATTCTTCTCCACATCCCTCTTACCTCGTTCCTCCCATGCCTAAATATGTGTGTATTAAAGTGTCTTCTTAATGCTACTTTAAATTGTGTCTTTGCATTCCTAAAACTCGTAAGAATAAATGGTAAAATTATGAAAGATTTGTCGTACCACAAAAGGCATTTTTTTGAAAATATGAAAGGTTGGCATTTCTTTTATGAAATGGTGCTTATTCCTTGTACTGATACTCTTACTTTGTCACCTACGATCAGCGTTTGAACCGTCTGTCGGATTGTCATGAAAGTCGCTATAGACATTATTTACAAAACGGTCTTAAGCAAGTTTGAATTTCATGAAAATCGACGCAGTGGCGTTCATACTTTACTTAAGGACGTGAGTGAATTTCGGCCAAAAATTTCTGTATTTATTGACTGATGTAGATAAAATTCGTTGTAGAAGGCCTTCGTGCAGTTTCAATAAGTATTTATGAATTTCATGAAAACTGATGCAGCGAAAGTTATACTTTACTTACGGGGGTAAATTAATTTTTGACCGTTATTTTCTACATTTTTTTGTCGGATTTGGATGAAATTTTGTATGGAGGGCTTATGGTCAAATTTTATGGTCAAATTCGTTTATTGTTTTTGAGTTTCGTGAAAATGGGTTTAGTGAAAAGCATACTTTACGTAGGGCGTAAATGAAATTGTGTCCTGTTGTCTACATTTTTCAACAAGTGGATAAAATTCGACAGATATACGAACAAATTCATTGGGCGTTTGTGAGTTTCATGAAATCCGGTCAGTGGAGGCCATACTTTATTTAGTGGCGTAAATAAATTTTTATTCTTACTTCCTACATTTATTATCCGATTTGGGTGAAATTTGCTATTAGAGATCTGAGCTGTCATAATGTTGAACGTCTGAGTTTCCAGAAAATCTGCGCAGGGAAGGCCGTACTCTTCTTAAGGGCGTAAATGAAATTCCACTTACTCGTGTACGTTGATCCCATGTGTTATTTTTGAAGTAATAATAATATTTATTAACTGCAATTGGGTTGTTACCCGGTGGCAGTGGTTATTTTGCATGTATACAAAGTATGAAATTGGTTACTAATAAATTTAAGTCGGGAGGGCTACATGAGAAGCATGTAGTGGTAATTTGGAATCTTGGGAATCATCTCAGCATTTGCTTTTAGGAAACCAAGAAAAGTCTGTGTCGAGGTGGCCGGTCGCAGGACCTTCCGAATAAAGAATACCTTGGAAACGCCAGTTTACTGAGGTACGGAGTACATCATTTGCAGTGTTGGTGTTTTTTTTTAATTCCCTGTATATGACGGACTGATCTTTAACAAGACAGGCACTGTACGTATCGTGTAACGTTGAGG
>Ga0123352_10021666_pt1 | contig 10240 bp, 7 predicted proteins | sample TergutLab28metaG_FD_89700 | JGI IMG/M metagenome (GOLD analysis project Ga0123352, IMG submission 89700) | Labiotermes labralis P1 segment gut microbial communities from Petit-Saut dam, French Guiana - Lab288 P1 | ecosystem: Host-associated > Arthropoda: Insects > Digestive system > Gut ...
AGGATGTTCTGTGTGGTACATGATCTGAAACCTCCGTTGCACCGTCACAATTGACTCAGTTTTGACAAATTCCAAGACACAGAACGCTTTCTTATTCACTATGAACGCCATTTTTCGTCAACGACTACCCCCTAGCGGTGGAACCTGCAAGTACGCCACAGGCCCTAGTACCAAAAAAAAAAAAAAACCTTGAGAGAGATTCTCTACCTATTGATATGCTCCTTTCTGCTGTGTCTGTCTTGGTTGTTGCGCAGTCGAGTTCGGAAATCCCGGAGGGACTTACGAATAACCCTGCATTTTAAACCGACATGTCGTCCGAGGAGGTTGTTCTTAAAAGCATAGTGCCTTTAGATTAAGCTTTGGTTTTGTTGTATATTCAGTAGTTAACGTCGATGAGATAAGATAATGTCGTCGTCGTACCACTTATATAAAGATTGTGTTCGGTAATAATTATTGTTCTGAAATCATATGAACGTACAGTTTTCTCGATGGTGTTGTCAGATTACTTAAAAACATTTTGCTGACAGTCTTTAATGAATAATGAATTTGTGAAGATCCATAATGAACAGAAAACGTTACTGATGCATGCAACAGTGTAATGGAAGCAGCAACAATGCAAATTTGAAATTCTTCAGATTTCCAAAGAATCCTGTGCGTTGTCATGATATATGTTAATTATATGCGAAGAAAGCAGCTGTCTGTTTATAGAACAAACAGTATCATATAATGGGTCTTATGCACCAAAAATACATTTTTAATTAAGAATTCAGTGATAGTGTACTGTTATTTGATATTGTTGCTTTCATCAAAATGACAAAAGAATGTGTGTGACTATATACACTGTAGCCTGTATGGCTTACTACCTGTAATTTGAGTTATAAATCAGCTAGCATGGTAAATACAATGTGAGACATTATCCAGTGAATGACACTGTAATTATATTACGTGCTTTTTCTTTTGTGTACAGGGCTCAGCTGTGGGCAGACAATCTGGGTGTGCCGTGCAGTGGACAGACTATACAGCACCTCAGCTGGAAGGTTGTATGCAGCCATCATTTTTCTGAGGCTGATTTTTTACATCACTTGAATGTATACACCTGAACAGAATGGTAGTTCCTACTGTCTGCAACATGCTACCACTCACATTTAGCACCAAAACCTACAGAACTTACCTTCCCTATCCATCCTATGAGTTCCTCATCACCTCATGTTGTCTGTCCAGAAACCTATTCCTATTCCAAGCTGTCCATATCAACATCCAAAATATTTTCAAGTACAGAGCCCTCCATTCGTCTTGGCTATGCTAACGAAAATGCTTGTGGTGGAGAACTCGGGAGTATCAGCCTTCACAGTTCTTTCCCAAAGTGCAAAGCAAAGAATTCTGTACTAAAAAAGTTTGATTTGGACAGAGTTGCTGAATTGACACCAAGAAAAAAGAAACTGCATAACGTGATTAGGACCAGAGAATAGGAAGAAGTACAGGACAAAAAAGCTGAAGGAGGTTTCTCAGCTGTGCAGTATTCCTCTGATACAGTCTCTTTCATCTTCTTTGACTGTAGATACTTCAAGATTTTTGGCATCAATTGTTAGGAATAGTAAACATTACCCTAAGGGAAGGAGGTGGAGCTACAAAGAAAAAGTTATGGCTGTCTCTATCCTAAAGCATAGCCCCAGATCCTATGCATTTCTCCAGTACCTATTTCATCTACCTTCTAGAAAACCTTACATTCCCTTCTAAACACTGTCCAATTTAGGACAGCAATAATGCCCATGTGTTTAGTGTACTCAAGGACATTGTACAATGTCTGATAAAGATCGTGTGTGTTGTCTTATGTTTGATGAGATGTCAATCAGAGAGCATTTGCATTTCAATCAGAAGACTTACTGTACTGAAGGCTTTGAGGACCTTGGAAGCCACGGCAGGACAAGCAATATTGCAAATCGTGCCCTGTTCTTCATACTCCATGGTCTAGCTAACCACTGGAACATGAGATCTGGTGTAACTATTGTTGTGGTTCAGTGAAAATGACTAGACTTGTGTAGGCACCCAGCCTCTGGTTTTCAGGGGAACATACTGGCATGCATAGGAATACCTATTCACTAATAAGATGCCGGTCAAAACAAGATCTAATTTTATTAAACACAACACTAAATACTTAATTTTGATTGGTTTGGTTGCCTTGATAATAAAAATTCACTGTATAATGTTGCTGGAATATACCAAGAGTTATACACTGATTATTTGTAATGGTTAACAATTATAGCATCACTAACTTCAGTAATTAACACTAATAATACTCTTATATGTGTTGTTGCACTGTTAGTACTTGCAATAAGCGTGTGATGCTGTTCAATACCAATGGTTGTGATTACACTTATTGTTTGTTCCCTATGAACTTACCTGCAGAATAATAAATACCTATGGTTAATCACACTTAACATTGTTATCACCTTCCTGATGAATAACATATGTTAATAACACTTCAGTATGCCTTAATTATGGCAGTTGGTTTGCTGCTGCATTAAAGCAGACTGTGCTTCCTGCTTGCTACACAAAGAACAAGCTTCTAGCCTTCATGTTAGTAAAAGAAACTGCTATGCTACTTAATAATTCGAATGTTCTGGAAGCTTCTCAGTGCACTATCACACAAAGGAGTGGTCACATCACCACATCTCGTGGGGTGTGATTTGCACATAAGCCAATGAGGCAATACTGTGCATCTAACATGATGCAACCCTACAACAAAATATTACATAAAATTTACTGCACAAAATTGTTATGCAAAAATTTGTCCTTTGCATGAACAACTTGAAATCTGGCTTTTCAGTAGTCCGTTGAGGAAAACTTTTTTGCCTGTGCAATTGTATGGACTATATTACACATTCTGCATTAAGTTTATCATTAATATTAATAAAACAAAAAAATAATACATTTAGCATTATTTTGAACAGTTCACAACCAAACCATTGACATTAACTACTAGAACAACCAGACTTTCTGCTATTATCAAATGTCATAAAGGTTTCCCTGATAAAATTAGATTATTGAATAGTGAGGCTACAGAAGTATGGAAGGCAGATGATACCTATCATATTTGTGTTGTGAATTTATGCACAATCTTTTTAATGGAAACATTAATTAATATGCATCATGCAAAAAGGAAAATAGAAGTGGGTTAAGCGTAACAGTAACCTGATTGCTAAAAATAGGCATTGCAAACCTTCACACTGTTATTTTTGATATGTCACAAAATAAAACTCACTTCTGCAGATGTGCATTGTTTTCAGAAGCAGTAGTACAAGAAACAGGTTTTAAGCAATTTCACAGTAAAAAATTGGAAAAAATGCACCATTGACATTATCACATTTGCCCATCTGTTCACACATAACAGCTTGAGAACCACCAAAATACACCACGTACTTCAATAGAATTCTACTAAATTTTGTTGTCACATTCTGGTTTTAGTTAAAATTGCACATAAATAATGGAGACTTCATACACAGATCTTCAGCTCAAGGGAAACTCACTGAACACTTATTGCAGTGAAAAGTGTTTCAAATAAAAGTTGTATAGTGAATTATACACTTCATATCCAATTCAGTCGCTCTTTAAGCCTTGGATTATGAGATACTGAAACAAATGACTATTATGTTATGCATATTTTGAAACTTGTGTATTTAGCAGTCACCAGTGGTCTTCTGAAGATGTGAAGATTACATACATCTATTATACATAATAAACAAAGACTCCTTCCACTGGAATTTGTAGGCCTGCCTGTATTTAAAATAAAATGAAGTATAATTGTAAATTCCCATTTGATAGGATTTCACTATTTCAGTACTGAAGTGTTTAAGACTTTCTTCCCCCTGCTAATTAAATATCTTTCCTATGGTTTCTTTATATTGCACTCAAATGAAGTCACAGACCAAACACTGCCCATACCCACAGTTGTTCTTCCTTTTCTGAATTTTTGAGTATATCTAGCTTGAAGTAGAAAATGTGTTCTGCTTCATTGGCATATTTGATATCACTTCCAGAAATATCAACATTTTTACCAGATGACCAAGTCTTATTAGTGATAAATTAATAGGCAACATTGTTATAAACAGTGAAATTGTGTTGTCCATGATACAGCATATAAAAGAGTTTATGCTGATGATATGCTTCATTATATACCAAATCATAGTTTTGTCTACCTCTTTTAGTTTTACCATGCATGTTGGGCATATGCTAAACATATGCTGAAAATTGCCAAATTGTAATTTTTTTTAATATCAACTTGATACAAAAAGATTAGTACATTGTATGCATTTGAACCATAAGGTAGTGATAATGTCTCTTTCACAAATTGCATTTCATTTTTTGGTGGTTTTTGTTACAGGCAAAGGAAAATTAATTGGAACTGAAGAACCAGTGGTCTCAGAATCGGATGTCTCACAAACAGACAGTTAAAATATGGTTTCTAGGATCTGTATTATGTGTTCTCTGGCTCATCTTTGGGCTGTCTGAAGTTCCAGGATGCTTTGGGTCGAGGCACAGACATCAGCCTAGCAGCCAAATCTGTATGTTTAATAAGCTGAGTCTGAACTTGTTGGTCAGCATGAACACATTTTTGTTTAACCTGAGCCACAATTTCCTCTGCCTGTCCCAAATTTGGTGGAAGTCCTTCATACTTCTCAAGCTTTTGTCTTAATGTGGCATATTCATTTTTCATTTTTGCAATGGTTTCCGCTTTCTACTGGATGACTGTGTGATATACTAAAATACCCAGTCTCTGTACTTCAGCCTGTGATGAAATGTCATAAAATTTTAGACAGTGATGGTGAACAAAGTGAATCATATACTAGAATGATGCACAGTTAATAAGAAAACAGTACCGTGAGTTTTTCTAGTGTGATTTTATGTTCTTCTATCTGATGTTGAAGGAATGTAGTTTCAATAACCTTCCCTTTCATAGCCTCTCTGAAATCCTCCCCTTCTTTCTTTGCATACTGAATATTCCTGTCAAGTAAAGAACACTTTTGTAAGTATGGAATAACATTCTCACTCATGATTCCTTTTTTGATCTACTTCCATCAAATAATGTAAATTTAATTATCATAAACTAACGAGTCCTGAATGAAAGTAACACATGAATGGGAAACTGTATAAAAATTCCAACCTTTCCAACTGTGTAAGTCGTCATTTCTCTGAAGACTGGTGCTGCAGTTCAGTTTTAAACTTCATCTTTTCTCTTAAAAGGCAAGGTTCTTCCAACATCATCTTTGTACTTTGAAGCACTATATTAGTTGGGGTTGCATCATTAATATTCAAAGCCTACAACATATAACCTTCAATAAGTCCATAATGTGATAAGATTAATATGTATGAAGGAATGCCTCCTTACAATGAAATACTGCAGAAAACAATTGTTCAAGTATGTAAATGAAATTTAAACTTACTGCATGACTGTAAGTAAACCTGTTGTGCAAAACGAACTTGAAATATAGACTAAATTATGCATTTTTGTATGTGCACTGTGAACACCATAACCTAAGTAATATATGAAATCTGCCTGTCTGTCTGTCTCTCTCTGTCTTTCAGAACTCGTAGTTGTCTACACGTTTTGGCAATGTAAGGAACTACCACATCAACAAAGGTAAAAGAATTTTCAATGTCAAGTATAAATTAGAAGTCATATATTTATTCATATGTTATGTAACATTGGTTATGTGCACCAAATACAGAAGGTACTTGGCTCTAAAAAAAGAAGACAAAACCTTAAGTGCTGTGTGGCTTTCCTGTTCTACTCATTATAATCTGTTCCAGTTTTCTGAACAAGAAATTACTGTCCTGGCCACAAGCAGTAAAATGATCCCACCTGTAAGATTTGACTCACAGCAGTGTTAGTGAAGAATGAAGTCTTCTGGGATCAGACACCTCGTTAGTTGGTGAATAGTTATGAACATTTTGGTCACACTTGTTACCAAGAAGTGTGTTATTGCTTGAACTACTTGGACCCTGATGATGGAGACAGCAAGCTTGTCCAAAAGTTGGTAACTGATCAACTTGGTGTCATCCCAGAAGACTTGAACTTTCAAGATCCCTTCTGTTAAGGGGGAAGAGAGAGAGAGAGAGATAAAGAACATATTTGAATTATACATTATGTTTGGAGTTACAGTCTGCCTCGGACACTGTTTACATGATTGGCAGTGACAGTAGTGTGCATTGTCACTGTTGAACTACCCTTAATCAGATGGACACAATATTACCATCTTCAATTTTCTGGAAAATACTGCACAGAATGTGTTTAATTTTGTGTACAATTATAAAGTGACCCCCACTTCTCCGGTAATGATTTAGGGGAAAAACTGTCTTGTATTTGGTTCAATGTGGTAAACACTGGTGAGCAATTATTTTTACCTGTAGACAAGTTACTGTTTTACTAAGTACATGTTTAGCATTTCCATTTAGGTCATCTGGTGTAATGAGTTTTTCCAAAATCCCCAGAATCTTGAGAACTGTAATATGTAATTTACTTCCAGCATTAAAAGTTGTATTGCATGCAGGAGAACTAAGCTCAAAATTAAAGTGTGGATTGTATACTCTCATTCCCGGATGACCATTCCTCAGTTGTGTATACTTCCATATACTGTACAAGATTTCAGGCTTTCATGGCAATGAAGATTCATATTATCTTCCAGATTGTGACAGTATAGTGTGGTAGATGGGTACCTGTGTTCCTCCACCTTCAGAGTTGAAGGTTCTACTCTGGAATATTCTACCCATCTACCAGACTTCAGGGTCAGAAACCAGACAACCACAAAACTGACATATGTTTCCATTCTGCTGAGATTATACCCAGATTTGAATTCTTGGCCAACAGATGGCCACACATATCCTGTTTACTGTCATTCTCTTTTGTAAAACTACATCTTTTCGTGTTCCCATTATGATGTTAAATCAAATTAAATATTGTACTCACACTTCTGCTGGCAAGATGTCTGTCTTTCATCTCACTTGGGTATTTTTCTTAACTCACATTTACATGAAAGGAGAATGAATTTCCTTACTTCAACAGTTTGATGTGCTTCATACCAACAATGAAGTTGGCATGGAATTCATTAATTAAATAGGTTCTTCTTGGCACTAAATTCCAAACATACTTTGAAAACCTCTTCAGACAGACAGGAGTATTTGATACATGTCTTTCAAACAATATTACAAAAAAAGAAGGTATAGACACAGCTGAGCCTGTGGAAAACATGAAGGCATATGAAGAAGAGGTACAGCACCACAAATCTTTAATAATAATAATAATAATAATAGTAATAAAAAAAACTGAACAAACTTCTGCACTCTGAAGAGGATCTGATCCTGTGTTGTCTTAAGACTATGTGAAACTAATGAGGTGTTTCCACAGCTGGTTTATCTGGCAAACATTTTTAAGCGGGATTATTTTGCCAGGTCATTTTTATGGCATTCTGCAAATCACATACTTGCTGTAGTACGCGAGGCAGTCCCAAAAGCTCTTGCATTTTTGTTAATTGGAAGTGGATAGTGAACAGATCATTGCCTACACCACATATGTGATGATGAGCTATGGATTTTTTTAAAATTAAAATTTAACCAACCACATAAAGTCAGTCTCAGTTAATTTGCTTTTTGACACTTTTATTATCAACTTTAAACATTATTAAGTTTGATAATGGGAATCATTTCCATGCACTGGTAATTTTTAGCCAGCAGTTTTACACCTATGTATATTTTGTTTACATAACATTGCACAATTTACACATTTTTCTTTTTTACTAAGAGGCACAGTATCTCAAACATGTTGGCATTCAGTTTGCTTAAAAGTGGAAAAAATGCTGCTGTGATTCATTTTTCTTCTGAACTCTTTCATTGAACACTTTATACTGACACTTCAGATTTTTTTTACAGGCATCAGCTTCTGCATTGCAATTTTTTTGCAAGGCTCCTTCTGGATTCCAATTGAAAAGCTCTTATTTACTAAGTGCAAAAATTTTGATGTCACTTAATGTGAACATTCAGTTTTCCAAATTACTTTCCATGCTTAAAAACAGGAACACCACAAGAGCAAAATACCCTTATCACTTGATGTACTGAATGATACCAAATGACCACACCACACACAAGTGTCTGCTTGCCAAATATTAAAGAGGTATGGAAATGCAGCCAACTTCAAGTTGGTAAGTAAATGAACACTGGCAAAAGTCAGTGGCAGATAAGTGGCCATTATTTGTACAGTTCCACCATTTCCACAATGTGGCAAGTATCCACAAGTGACAGTTTATCAAACATACCCCCTGTGGGAACAAGGCTTTGAACTATGTTGTGCCCAGGACTGAAAATGATTTAAACCATATTGATAAAGCAAGTTTAAAAATAATCGACTGTGGTATGAAGTGAAAGAATGAAAGAAAGAGAAAAGAATGCAAACAAATTTCTTTTAATGTGTATCATCTATAGTACTGTCTGATTACCATTTTCATGAATTACTGCCTTTAGAACAAGCACTGACATTTTACAACATACTGTCATAAAATAACAGACACTCATATTGAAAATATGCGGACATTTTTTCTTGGCAAGCAGCGTGACTCCAAGCTTGAAACATTTGAAAAGTTAATTATCAACTGTAACTATAGATGGAGAAAGTACATATATTTTCATTGGAAAACTGAATTCAGTAGCTTGTTCACCTTTGACACAATTCAGCACTCTGTTGTCAAGTATAACATTGGTAATTTGAAGCTGTAAATGGCTGAATGTATATGGTGATAGGGAATAATAGCAAATATGATTACACCTTATTGAAAAATTCCTAATAATTAGCATTCCAAGGTACCCTACTTGCAGATTTATATTTTTCTTGTACTTGTGTCAGGACATTCATAAGCTGGTAAACATCATTATCACAGCTCCTGCTACTTTCTTGTACTTCAATGGTTTGTTGTTCATACTCATGGATGAACTAAAATAAAAATCACAAGCACAACACTATAGTCATACTAGCAATGGGCACCCCATGTTGGGCTAATATAATTTTCATACGTTATTCCATGGTACATTTATCTGGAATTTCTTGATTCAGTATGATAAATTAATTACAACAGTATTCAGTATGTTCCAGATTGTGATATCACACACCAACCAAGCAGATCTTTTTTATCCCTATATCTGTAATCATCGAAAGCCAGGTGTGAAATCACACACAACACTGTATCATTGCTGCAGCTATGTGTGTTTTAACCATGACAACCCAAACATGTCTGTCAAAAATCCACCATATTGTACAGATGTACATAAGAAGATTTAGTATAGAAATGAGACTATAAATTCTGTTTTTAGTTTAAAATTAATCCTGCTCTACTTTATTCACATAAATCTGTTCAGTATTTGAAATGAAAATTGGAAAACAGAAATCAAAATAATGGAAATGTTATCAATAGAAAAATTATTGCATTATTCACTTCTTATTAAAACTATTCACAGAAAATGCTACTTTCTCTTGACATATCAATCAATAAATTTTCTCAATGTATTATATAAATATTTGGTGAGCATGCCTTGACATACCAATAAATAACCTTTCTCAGTGTATTATATAAAAAGATTTGGTAAGCTCGCCTGGGAGCTACAGCCCAATAATCTTTATGACAAAAGTGTACAATCCATAGAGCCTTACTTCCAGTGGCACCACCCATATGAATTAAAAATTTCTATCTCTTTTTTCTTTCATTGCAGAGGCTGAAATGGAATGATGGCTCTGAAAGCTATTTTCAGTTCTGCAGGTTGCTGTATGAGGCACGTAACCTAACATGTACTAGCTAAATTCTCTCATTTTGGTCACCCTACACAGTTCTAACAAAATCACATTTACATAGACTCATTCATATAGACTTGTTAATCACAGAGCCATCATGGTATTCCCTGCATGATTGCTTGTTTACACTTGAAAACTGCTTATGTTCAAAATGGTATGTGAAGGTCCAAATCAAACTTCAAGAAAAATATTTGAATAAAGGTTGACCAACTAGATGACACTTGCTTTATTATATATTACTCAACATGTTTCAGACGTTAATACGTCCATCTTCAGGAGCTAGCGAGTACTTGTTGTGGTGTGTAGGCTGCAATGATAGAGGTTTTGTGTGTTTGTTTATATATCTAGTGGTAAGTGCTATACCTATATTATGTGTTGTGTGTGGCTCTGTGTGAGTGTGTTTCTGCAAGC
>Ga0123352_10021667_pt1 | contig 10240 bp, 8 predicted proteins | sample TergutLab28metaG_FD_89700 | JGI IMG/M metagenome (GOLD analysis project Ga0123352, IMG submission 89700) | Labiotermes labralis P1 segment gut microbial communities from Petit-Saut dam, French Guiana - Lab288 P1 | ecosystem: Host-associated > Arthropoda: Insects > Digestive system > Gut ...
AGTGGCAGTATTTTTTTGCATTTTTAGCAGGTTTGGATGCCCCTAAAACTTTGTATAAATGAAATTTTTAATTTTTCCTTTCTGGCACAAGATTACCCCCCCCCCCCAAATTACCATTTGATTTCAAGTAGCAGTGACCCATGCATGAAGGGAAACTATTTTTACACTCATTTATGTGACTGTTGGTTGTGTGTGGCTTGTGCCACTTGGCTTTAGTTTTGCATTTGCCTGAGAGAAGGAAGGAAACTCTGTGCCTGTTAAAATATACAGCACTGTCATAATGGAATTAATGGCGTTCGTTTATTTTGGAATAAGTACATGTTCTGAAGAAATAGCAGAGCCTTCCATGACTTTCTGTAACTGTTCAACCAAAAGTTCTATGTGCAGGTTACACATGATTTTGTTGTCCCTCCTTCCAAGTGTTCAGTTATCCGAGGAAGCTAAATAGGCGTGAATTGAAGAACTAAGGACTGCTGAACAAACCACAACCAGAAATTCTCAAGAGAGGGTGTCAAAAAAGATCTGCTGTATTTTATGTTCACTGGTCTGTGCATCGCGTAATATGTGTCAGTGTGTCAATAATTATCCAACAAGATGCAACAATATACAGTTTATTTATATCTGCAAACTGCTCTACATGTTTCAGGTGGTATCTCCACCCATCATCAGGCACTCATATCATTGTATCTACAGTATCTGGCATTATTGAGACCATTACTGCTACCTGTTGTGATCGTGACTAGATGGGAACCAGTTCCCATCTAGTCACAATCATAAGAGCAGTTTGCAGATATATATAAACTGAATATTGTTGCATCTTGTTGGATAATTATTGACATATATCTGCTCTATTGTCGACTGAATTACATCCGATCATCCGTTTACTGGTCTCAGGCCTGTGCCACTTAGGTATAAATCATTCTTTTTGCCAGATATTGTAAAAATGTTATCTGTAGATAGGCCAGTCCTTTTTGAATGTACACCAACATCTCTTGTAGGAAGTAAGGTTGATTAGCAACCATTAGTGATCTGAATTTAATATAGTTTCCATTATTTTGATTATTGCTCTCTTATGTTTATTGGACCGTGCATCATCTTGATAAAGAGAGACTAACTTGATGTCATTTGCTTTTTTATTTCATTATTTAATGCTCAACATGTTTCGGATGTTAATACATCCATCCTCAGGAGCTTGCGACTTATTTGATGAGTTATTTCATGGGTTGTATTGCTCTGGTTCAATGCATGTTGGTGTTACGTTGTGGTTTGGCTGGGGTGGTGCATAAGGATACCACACCACCCCAGCCGAACCACAACGTAACACTAACATGCATTGAACCAGAGCAATACAACCCATGAAATAACTCAACAAATAAGTCGCAAGCTCTGAGGATGGATGTATTAACATCCGAAACATGTTGAGCATTAAATAATGAAATAAAAAAGTAAGTGACATCAAGTTGGTTTCCTTTTATTCAAGTATTGCTTTCTTAGTTTAAAATAAAGCTTGAGTTAAGAATGAGAAAATATTAATAGCAGAATAATGACCAGCTTTGAAGGCATTGTAGACAACAATGTGCGCATCAGTGTGATGATATGTTTGGTTGCATGATTTGAGGTTTCTGTAACATTGGTGATGAAAATTAAAACCTGGTGATTAGTTACTGGAATTTTGGGAGAGCTCTGCTGTCTCCATTTTCAGGGTATTCTAAAGAGAGGAAGTAGCATGGAAGAAGTGGTTGTTTTATACAGGGAAAGTGCAGGTTGGGTGATGGGTGCAGTGAGCATGTAGGGTAAGTTGTTGTGGAATTGTCAGAGCCATGGGTTGAACAAAGTGGAGGAAGTGAAAGCAAAATTGGTGCAAATAACATTGAGGAGGAAGGAGATTGAACTTACTTGTTAGTCTCTTCATGTTGATGTTACATAAATGTCTTGACTCCCGTAATTTGAGAACCACTGCCATGAATATTTAAATGAAGTTTTTGGTACCAATGCCACTGAAGACATGCAGTAATGAGTACAAAATAATGTAACTTTATTTGAAGTAATCTCATGTGCCAGCAGGTCACTGATAGGGAGTGTGGATGTTGTATCCCTACCTGTTTGCTTTTTCTTTATGCAGACTGGACATTTTACACACACTTGCTGTTTACTGTGTAAGAAAAAGACTTTGTGTCATACCGCTACAGAGAAACTTATGCTTCCTAAAAAAAATGCCTTTTTGACAATACTGAATGGGCCTTACTGACAGGCATTTTACTGGCAAGGTAGTTGAACAATGCCCAGTTGCAGTTTTAGAATGCTTCAATACTACACCACTATCAGACAGAACAGGAGAACAGAGCAAGCACTTCCATACATTATAAGGTTGCATATTTTGTACTACTTACTTGGAACTGATCCTTCCCTCGTGAATTTCCCTTCATAAGCTTTAGCTGTTATTTTTAGCCCTTATCCTGCTATCATGGAGAATATGGTGAGCTCCTAATAATGCCAGCAAATGACACATAGGATTTAATTTGGCATTTAAAGGGTTAATGTAACCATATTATGATCGTTAGTGGACCTTGCAAGATGGTCACCATATGCGTGTATTCAGGTAAATATTACCATTTGTGGTTAAAGTAGACAAATGATTTCAGATTTGAGCCCTCTATGTTAATTTTCAATCACAGTAGTTAAGTGTAATTCACTTGTTCGGAATCTTGTCCCATTACTGGAGCAGGGTGCATTGACATTTGGCATCTGCAATAGGCACGTGACAATCAAAACATTAATATCCTAGTGAAAACTAAATTTGTATTATTTAAAAACAAACTGAGTGTGTACAGAATGTAATCTCAAGTTCCAGTTCTGGGAAAAGGATTGATTTTTGTATGGAAAATATGTGTTCTCTGCCCCTGATACTGGTACTGTGTGTAAGGCAGCATTTCCAGGGCCAACTGACCTTTTAACAGATCATACTCTGTTTCACATTACAGAATGTTCAGGGTTGTGTTTCAGTATTCAGGCCAAAATGTTGCTGAACACGTGCTGGACTTGTACTTGTGAACACTTTACTTTAGCAGTGTGTATGGCAAACTTTCAGCATGATTTGAGCTCATCACATTTTTACTGGCAGGTGATGACACTGAATTTGAGGTCTTGGCTGTTCTGGGATGTCACACAGCAATGGTCCCAGATGATTCTGACGTTCAGGTGACTGCGTATCATGTTAAATTTGTATAATAAAACCAACTAGATGCACTTATTTCTCAAATTTGTTTTTGGAATAAAACTCTACATGTTTCGGACAGTTCCTCTGTCCATCAGGAGTTTTTCACTGTACACACAGCAGTGGTTATATGTCATACAGCTAGCGAGCAGGATCAGGATGTTCCATCCTGATCCTTCTTGCAAGTTGTCAGCAAACCTGTATGACATATACCATTGCTGTGTGTACAGTGAAAAACACCTAATGATGGACAGAGGAACTGACCGAAACATGTAGAGTTTTATTCCAAAAATAATTTGAGAAATTAGTGCATCTAGTTGGTTTTATTATATGAAGGTCCCAGAAGAGTATAGACTGCCACTACACCATGGCAGAAACCTGACACTGAGTTTGTCAATTCTTACCTAAAACATGGGAACATTTGCCAGAGGGGTTAAGCCTTGTAAGATGTGTATATGTGGTTAGAAGTGAGAAACATAGCAAGTGACTAGGAAATGTTTAGAATTTCACCACAGGAGCATCTAAAATAAAAACTCATGAAGGGATAAATTTTAGCAGAAGTTCAGCATTCCATTTGTCACTCTTCTAGTCATGTAATAAATAATACTGGTGTCAAACACAACTGGCATTTAGTGTGAAAAGTAGAACTGTGGAACTATCACAAGCACTCAATCTAATGAGAGACTGCACTTGCTTATGCATATGAATTATTGCAAGGGCTGAAAACATAATATTTTTTATTTGTTTCTTAGGAATTGCTTGGCTTGGAGTAATTGAATCTGGAGCGTGTGTATGTGTCTTGGGTGAAGCAAGCGAAAGTGTTTAAGCTGGAAAGTTTTCCCCTTTTCAGAATATGATCATAGCTGAGAAATAATTCCTGCAGAGGTGGGGTAGGCTGTGCTTGTTTCCAAACAGGTGAGGTTTCTGGAGTGATAATGGCTATAAAATGTGAAGGCTTCCTTTTTTAAGGTTCATGAGAGTAGTTAGTGGAATTGTAGGTTATTTTAACTGGTTTATAATGAAATTATGATTAAATATAATATCATTTTGTGATTCTGTGATACTGAGGAGCTTTGACAAAAGTGTGTGTGTTTTTAACATTATATTTGAATGCTTTGGACTTAACTCATTACATTATTAAAATTAACAGCCATTTTATCATGAAAAGTTGAAACAGATCTGTTGAAAGGATATTCACAGATCTTGTAATATATTCCAATTGTCTCCGTGTGTTATTTAATTTTGATGGTAGTTATGATTTTTTTGTGTTCATCATAAATATAAATGCCTCCCTTAAAAAAATATTCTATGGTGATTTGACAGATGAAATGTATAGCTTTGTCATTAGATTGGACCACCCCTTTCAGAATGTGTTTCGCCTTTCAGTTTGTGCCATGCTGCATTTACGTGCCTGACCGAAAGTGCATCACACTCTAATGACTGGTACAAGATGTAGTTGGTAACAGTATTGCCTTGTATTACCTACATCGAAATGTGGAGTTCCTTCAGTGTAGTCTTAGGGGAAACATGTCTGTAATTCCTCATTTGCAGACTCCACATATTCATAATTTGCACAACTAGGCTCATCTCACAGTCAATGGTCATTTTTCAATTGCTGAAAACTGAGTGGAATTGTGTTCATCTATTTATAAATTCTGTATTTCCCAGCATTTAGATTTTAGTATCAACACTATATGAGTTAAATTTTGTATGTTATTGGATTTATGACAATTTTGTATAATTTTTGGTAAACTACAAAATAAAAGTACTAACATACGTGCTCAACATGGTATTTTACCTGTGTGTTACTTCTTTACGTCCCTTGATTTCTGACCATTTAACAGTGAAACAAAGGATGTTCTGTGTGTGTATGAACCCAGATGGAACACATGAAAGGATATTCCATGTGTGCATGAACCCAGATGGATGATGTTCTGCTTTTTGATACAAATAACCTGCGCGTCTGGAATGATGCTTGTCTTAAAAAATTTGAAGCCCTTGTGTTGTTGCACATCACAGATCACACTGAGGTGTAAAGTTGTTTATGCTTACCAACAACTTCTATGCTTTCTCTTAAAAATGGGAATTTTTTTTTTTTCTGAATCCACTCCAAATTTAATTTTTTGCCTTTGTATCAGTCATTGTGTAACTCCAAGGTTCATTCGGATCACCTATTCTTTTTGCCATGCTTGTTAGGGGGCATGTGTTGACACAGTTTTTGAGGCACTCAAACTGGAAGGTCGCAGGTATGACTCATGCTGGTGTCACTGGAATTTTTCATCAACGTAATCCGATCGCACTATGTCCTTGGGGTCGACTCACTCTCTTTAACAGAAAAGAGTACCAGGAATATTTCCTGGGGGGTAAAGGTGGCCATTCAAGGCTGACAATCTTACCACTTTCATGTGCTGATTGTCATGAAATCTTGGGGCTTTAACCTCCTGGAACCATCTGGGCCTGTCCAGGCCTGTCAAGGAATCGCTATACGTTTATAAAGACACCATGTCCTCACAAAGGTAACTTTCAGGATTCTGTCAGATATCAAGGCAGCAAAAACACTTCACTACATCGTAAGACTTTAAATTCCAACAATAAAATGAAAGTTACACGGAGTTTTGTAATGCAACAGGCAGAAAATTGAGTAATAATGGTATACATCTTTTAAATATTGTGGGAAAAATAAAGTAATAATAATCACATCATTGCATACTCCTTAATGCTTATTTTTCAACAGTAGCAGATGAATTGATTGACAACAATGGAAGTTCAAAGAATAATAATTGCCTTAATTGTTTCAGACTTTAAAGTACCCTTTCCCTAATGTAAAATTTAACTACACGTATACTAAAGAAATACAAAAAATATCAAATTTTGAAAGCCAAAAACTCAACATGGATACAAGTGAATTATGTCAAAAATTTTAAAATTAAGCATTTCATTTATCAGTTCACCCTTAACTTACGTTTGTAATAAATCACTGTCCATAGACATATTTCCCAGTTGATTGAAATTTTCAGAGATAAAACCTTTGCTTAAAAAACCATTATATCTATTTGTAGACTTTTTTTTTACCAACATCTTCAAAAAGGTTATATAATCAAGATTATATCAATGTATAAACCAAAATAATGTATTAGTAAATGAACAACTGTAGAAGTAGTTCATCAACACTAAAAGTCTCTTATAAACTAATTCACGATATTCTACTAGCACTGAATAATAAATTAACAGTTGGTGGAATATTCTGTGACTTGGAGAAAACCTTTGCTTGCATGAATATTTGTATATTATTACTGAAGCTGAAATTTTATGGAATTGTAGGTAACGCCTATACACTGATAAAATCCTATTAGATATCAGATAGTGTTGGTAGATAATAGGCATTAAAACAGTATTTCCTTCGACTGGGCAAAAGCTAAACGTGGCATCCCTCATGGTTCAGTACTTGGTACTTTGTTTTTTCTTCTCTATACAAATGACCTACCAAAAATTATAACAGACTTATCTCAACCAGTCCTATTTGCTGATGATACCAATATATTCATCTCAAAACCTAGTCGTACTGATTTCATAAATGACTTCGACAAAGTTTTTGTAAATATAAATGACTGGTTCAAAATTTACAATTATTTAACTTGGAAAAAACTTATTATATACAATTTAGGACTAAAAGTAGTCATGAAATTAATATAAATATAAGGTATGGAATTAAAATAATTAGCAGTACTCACAGCACCAAATTTCTTGGACTAATCATTGATAATATTTTATTGTGGAAAAATCATACTGAGCAGTTAATGTTTAAATTAAGTAAGGCATGTTATGCAATCAGGGCTGCAAATCTTTCATGTCACAAGAAAAGTTAAGGATGATTATTTACCTTATGTCCATTCTATTAGGACTTACAACATAATTTGGGGGGGGGGGGAGGACCTCACCCTATAGTAGCAATATTTTTAAGATTCAAAAAAGAATGATTAGAGTCATTATGAATTCTCAAAGTAGAGATTCTTCTTCAAGGTGAGTCATCCTTGTTGTGTTGGTTAATCAAAGGTAAGCAATATGCAAGGGTATTACCATCTTAACACAACAATATTGTCAGATACATATAATATCTCAACTACATGTTTCGGCCTGACAATGGTAATAAAGGCCGAAGCATGTAGTTCAGAAATTATATGTATCTGACAATATAGTTTTGTTAAGATGGTAATACCCTTGCATATTGCATACTTGTGTAGAGATTCTTGTTGAGGATTATTTAAAAAACTGTATATTCTTCCATTGCCATCACAATATATATTTCCCCTTTAATTATTTGTGATAAAGAACATGGATCAATATAAATCCAATTTTGAGATTCATAGTATACACACCAGACATTGAACTGATTTATACCCTCCTACATCAAGTTTAACATTCTGAAAAGGAGCTATCAATTTTGGAATAAAGGTTTTTAATCACTTATCATCTTGGATTAAAAATGTCTCATGAAGAGAAAGAATTTAGACTTGATTTACAAAGGTTTCTTCTTATGAGTTAATTTTATACCTGGATGAATATTTTAATTGGAAATTGCCTAAGACCTCGGTTCCTTGTAAAGTTATTTTAGAATTAAATTTTATAACATTTTAAAACTCTAACTCCAGGTTGAATTGTTTACTAATGTAAAATTGTATTATATTGTATATTAATAGTCAAATTTTATCACTTATTTAAACTGGGCATATGCTTTTTATAAGCATGCATATTTACATACATAATATTGATGTATTCTACATCCAGAAGGTTTCTTTGACCTCGTTAGGATCGACGGAATGTGCTGGAATGAATAAATGAATAAATAACCTAACCTGAAGATCAAAAGACAAAAAACACCAAAATGGCCTAGTGACCAAAGTGACTGAACATCAATTGCAGGTAAATCTTATTAAAAAAACAAGCTTAATTCAGCTTTGACATTATTCAACCAATGTGGCATTTCCAGGAGAAGGAATCATGTATAATTAAACTCCAAAACTGTGTGTGAGTGGTATTAGAGATGCGATGGTTATTATAGCAAACATTAATGTTATCATTAAAATCTCTTGTTTTGAATTCTAAGCAATGAGTTTTACTTACGTTTAAAGACGATAGGTTAGTTTTAAACGGTTTATATCCATAAATATTTCATTTATTACTATTTTAAGATGCATATCATTAGAATTGGTTACTATTATACTTGTATCGTCCGCAAACAAGACGATACTAGCATCCCTAGTTGCTATCTTTGGGATTGTCATAGAGCAGAAAACGCTACGAGCCATCTAACCTTGCGGAAACCCACAGTTGCAATATGGGACCTCATCGTTGTATTATAAATAAGCACGCTTTGATGTCTCTCACAGAGATATGATTTTATCAACAAATAAAATTTCCTAGCAATCCCATAAAATTCTAGTTTATCTAATAGTATTCTATTCTCCATACGATAAATCCTAGCCGCATGCGTCTCTGTAATTTCTCGTTTCCACGGAGTTTCAAATCTGTGACAGGTATAACTGCAATCCATGGCACAGACCATCTAGATCCATGGTATCCATCTGCGCGTGTTACACGTGTTAAATGCTCTGTGATTACAAATGACGTGGGTAATCTGTGTGTTTAACGATATGGGTGGGTTGTAGATAAGACGCAGGTATGTGTTGTGTAGGTAACCGCCAAAGGAAACGGAAACTTTGGCCATTCTCGAAATACGGATAGCACTCAATCAATGTGTGCCATAGCAGTGGTGAGACAGTGGACATAGTCATGTGTGAGGTAAGTTGTGACAACGTACCCACCACAGGGGCACACAGCACCTTAGTCGGCTGACTATTCGGACGACCACTTGCCGTGGCTGTGCGCAATCATTGTCTGCTTTAAAAGAGCGCGTGTGTATGTACAGGTTGGCCAAGTTTTGCAAGAATGCATCGTACGCTGCATGCACATGCAGATCCGCATGATTAAGTAAGTAGGGTTGTGGTGACTTCTTGGTCAATTTTGGCCCATTATTTTTCTGTTTACGCTGCTACTTTTACATTTTCGGTAAGGCTATAATATTTAAAAGACATCTTTTACGTCCTAGAAGGGATGAAGTAGGACCAAGTTAAAGTACAGTATAAAATTACAGAAAGTAGTTTGAAGACTGTGGCAGTTACAGAGCATTTCACAAGGCACTCGCATAATTATGTTATTTACCGACATAAAGCAATATTACGGCATATTTTGAGATAGACCAAGAAAGATTTATGCACATTTTCATTAAGACATGTTATTACAGTCAGTGTACAGTATACTTTTATATGGGGTAATGAATTAGGCATATTTTTATATGATGGTATAACCACCAGTTGCCAGTATGTTGGACTTAAAAGAAGTGAAAGGAGAATATTGAGGCACCATATGGGTGAAAAAAGACTGCAGAAGCATACTGACATTGTTGGTAATGATAACATATTGTTTTGTGAAACTCTTATTTAAAGCAACAGTGTTATTATATTGTCATTTTTTTATGTCATTGTTAAGTTACTGTATTTCTTTAGTGATAACTTTTTCAGAATTTCAGTGGCATATTGTAGTTAAAAACTTGTTTAATATAAAATGACTGAAGTCTTTTCTGCAGCTTTGATCAACATCAAAGTAATGTGTGATTGTGTAATACTGAAATTTTCCAGTAAGATTGCCTGGTATTATTGGATGGTACATGCATATTGTTGTACATTGTTTCCCAACACTGAGGAACCATTCATTGTAATCTTGTAGTCTGAAGAAATTTTGTTTATGATGTATCTCCTCCTGTTTTTACTGGTCACATTTTGAGTTTATCTGCCTGTGCTTGTTATGTAGTGTAAATTCTGTTCTGTTGTAAGATAACCATCGACCGCCTCTGTGGTCTAGTGGTCAGAGTTTCTGGCTACAGATACAGAGGTCCCGGGTTCGATCCCCGGCGCTACCAGATTTTCTGAGTAGTAGTGGTTCTGGAACAGGGTCCACTCAGCCTCGTGA
>Ga0123352_10021668_pt1 | contig 10240 bp, 7 predicted proteins | sample TergutLab28metaG_FD_89700 | JGI IMG/M metagenome (GOLD analysis project Ga0123352, IMG submission 89700) | Labiotermes labralis P1 segment gut microbial communities from Petit-Saut dam, French Guiana - Lab288 P1 | ecosystem: Host-associated > Arthropoda: Insects > Digestive system > Gut ...
CCCCCCCCCTCCCAGTGTACAGTAAGAATAACCCCGCAAGTCCCCTAAAAGGACAGATAGCCCGCGTCATTTCGTCATCAGTTGTAATGTTTCAGAGATCAGACTGTCAGGCCAAACAGGAAACTTTTTTAAACAGCCAAATAGATGCAACAATAATAATTTTATTAAAACTTTCAATCAGCTCAACATGTTTCGGGCGATAATTTCGCCTCATCCCGGTCATCAGCAGGAAGCGTCGTCGGTGTTTTATACCACAAGCTGTAAACGCAGTCTAGTTCTCCTGAGGATGTTATTGTATCAATGATGCACGGTCACACAATCATCAAAAAACGAAACAATTTTTTTTTTCGCAAATTTCCAAGATTATAAATCTCTTCCCTCTGCGGACAATGCACAGGTATTCTCACCATAGAACGGTAAGAGGGTACCTGGTTTTGGAGCAGCATCACTTCTGTATGGACGGTATACGTCGGATTCCTTTTGTACCCCTACCTGCCTTGCAGGCTGAACGGTCCGGGGATCGAATTCCGGTGGCAGAGACATTTTCCGCACCCCTCCAAACCGGTCCTGGGACTCACACAGCCTCCCGTATAATGATTCGTGAGTCTCTTTGCTGGTGGTAAAGCGGCCGGGGCGTGGCGTTGACCGTTTTTCTAGAGTGAACTGTACCTTTTTGCCTGTGCTTGACTTTAGTTTACCGAAGTTCCATGCTGTGTCAGAGGCCTTTTTGTTGTCCGAGATTACGGAAGCCATTAATGTGTTTTTGCTGTAGCTCGCCTTGAGGTTGTCTGATACTTCTCACGTGTCGTGATCCAGCGTGGACGAGGAACTTTCTGGTTTGCGTGGAACAAGTTTCCCCACTCAGAGTACATTTGATATATTTTTAGAAAAATTGTTCCAAACAATTTTGATGTTTTGCTGACCGTGCATCTCAGTATAATCTTAGTAACTGACCAACTTAATGCACAAATTCTTGTTTTATAATAAGTTTATTATATTCCTCTACATATAAATCTTATTGTTGCACCATGCATTTCGCAGAATCACTTCAGTTATTAACCAACAATTGCACTTACATAAATTCCACATAAAAACACTGAAAAACACTTAAAATCTCTCCGAAATGTTTCAGTATTTTTTTAGATCACCATCAAGGAGCTATGTTTCTCCTTGCTGAAGTTATAACATTCACAATTTAATTCGTTTCTGTAAACATGGTGTTGTGGCAGCATGTCATGTTGTGTGGGAATACGCTTTTGAGAGTGCAGCTGGCTAGGTGTGCGTCGTTATGCTACGTAATGAGGGACTCTCATTAGTCCCTCATTACGTAGCACAACGACGCACACCTAGCCAGCTGCACACTCAACAGCGTATTCCCACACAACATGACATGCTGCCACAACACTATGTTTACAGAAACGAATTAAACTGTGAATGTTATAATATAACTTCAGCAATGAGAAACATAGCTCCCTGATGGTGATCTAAAAAATACCGAAACATGTCGGAGAGATTTTAAGTGTTTTATGTGGAATTTATGTAAGTGTAATTGTTGGTTAATAATTGAAGTAATTCCTCTACATGTTTCGAGCAATACATGCTCATCATCAGTAGGTCAAAATTGTATTATACAGCATCTGGTATCATCACACTCAGTATTATTTCATTATTTCGCTTATTTAATTCAAGTTTCACCAACTTAAACACTGGAATTTAATAAAATCAGTTTCGAGTAGAAAGTGATTAATTTGGTTGATGCACTGCGCTACAACCCGGAAGGTCGCGGGTTCGATTCCCGATGGTGTCATTGGAATTATTCGTCGACATAATCCTTCTGGCCGCAATATGGCCCTGGGGTCGACTCAGGCTCTAACAGAAATGAGTACCAGGTATACTTCCTGGGGCGTAAAGGCGGTCGGTGCCTAGGGCTGACTCAGAGAGTCCTCTCTCAACCTGTGCACCGGACGGCCACCTACTGAGTGTGATGATACCAGATGCTGTATAATACAATTTTGACCTCCTGATGATGAGCACAACAGTACTCGAAACATGTAGAGGAATATAATAAACTTACTATAAAAAAAGATTTTGTGCATTAATTTGGTTAATTACTAAGATGTCCCGAATAATTCGAACGTGATAAACACGAGATTAATCATACGTAAAGTCCAAACAATTTAGGCACCTTACAACGCTCTAGTAGGAGAGTACGTCGTCTTCCTTCCAAGAGGACCGAAAATGCGACAGACCCAGACAGTGGATTAACATAACTTATGATAATTACATAAGTTAAAAATAACCTACGTGACCTGACGAAGTAAAAGTTTGCGAAACTCCCTGAAAGTGACACAGAAATGTCGAAACATGTAGGAGTGTACATTATATAAAGAGAAAATGTTGTAATATATATATATATATGTGTGTGTGTGTGTGTGTGTGTGTGTATATATATATATATATATATATATATATTAGTTAGTTGAAATAAAACGATGTAAACATACACGGTACATACATTAAAATGGAACAAGCAAGTCACGGAAGTACTTTCGAGTCTGTAATACACACATACTTTTTGCTGGCACACACGACTTCAACGCAAAACATGTTCATACTGAAGGAACCATTACGTCAGTGTTAACGATAATATTACAACTGACTTGGCCGCGGATATTACCATAATACGTAGGACTTCTATTCCGGAAGGGGTCACCGTCCTTGAAAGTTTGTCTTTGTGCTCCGATGGTCCTCAGCCTTTTAATGTCTTTGCTTAGTGCTTAACAATAATAATAATAATAATAATAAAATACGTGCTATGTGGAAGCAAAAGGCAGCACAACTGGTCCCGATAGTAATATCATCTACGGGAGTAATTTCAACCCACTCTCACACAGTCTAACAAGACTTAACTTGCACCCCAATACATACACACAACTGCAAAAATCTGTAATTCTTGGCACATGTTCAATTGTAAGAAACTTTTTAAACTACAGATAAGACAACCGAGCCTAATCCTTTTGAATACTGCATCCCAGGATATTTCCCAGCCAAAGCTGAGAAGTGAGAAATTCGATAATAATAATAATATTTATTAAGTGCTATTGGGTTGTCACCCGGTGGCAGTGGTTATTTTACATGTACACAAAATATGAAATTGGTTACTAATAAATTTCAAACGAGATAAATGGCAATACTTCGATACGTCACATCAGTTTCCTTCCCTATAACCTAATCAACTAAAGCAATCCTTATACAGTTTTATTACAGGTCCTTAGGTTTTCAGGACGTTGTGGACCCCTGATTTCTAGATAATCGAAAGATGAAGGTGGTAAAGTTGTCAGTCCTACGCACCGACCGCCTTTACGCCCCAGGAAGTATACCTGGTACTCATTTCTGTTAGAGCCTCAGGCGACCCCAGGGCCATATTGCGGCCAGAAGGATTATGTCAACGAATAATTCCAATGACACCATCGGGAATCGAACCCGCGACCTTCCGGGTTGTAGCGCAGTGTCTCAACCAAATTAATCACTTTCTACTCGAAACTGATTTTATTAAATTCCAGTGTTTAAATTGGTGAAACTGGAACGACATAAATTCGTATTCACTGTGTAATCAAATTTGAAATTTCAAATTGTAAGTTTCAGTTAAAATTAATGGTAAAATTTTAACATTTTATTAAACATCAGTAATTATATATTCAAACTGTTTTAATGTCAGCCTTTTAAGGCCTGGTGCTTACTTTATGTAAAGGAAAATTTGACATTAAAAGGATTTTACATTCAGCATACTCAGTGCATTTTTTTGTGCAGTTCGTACAAAAACAGCGGTTGTTCCTCTAAAGACCATTAACTGACTGGCAGATTGTGTCTGCTGCGCGGTGCGTATTGAAGCGCAAAATATAATTGAGTTTAATTTATCTCTGAAAGGTAACGCTCGACATTTAGTCCAATATTTCAAAGTGGTTCTCAGAATCAGTCTCGATAATTTAGCTAAAATTCACGAGCAGAATTAACTTCATAGTATATATATAAAGGTAAAGGTAAAGTGATCCCGTTACAGGCCCGGTATGGCCCAGAGGGTGGGTAGAGGTATAGCTCTACTCTTCCATGACCGCGGCACTAGAAGAGGGTGAGTGGTCAGCAGCACGCTCCGGCTGCACTTTACCCCCGGGAAAGACCCGGTACCCATTTTACAGGAGGCTGGGTGGGCCCCAGGGCCTGTCTGGACGGGCGGAAAATCTCATCCCCACCGAGATTCGATCCCGGACTGTCCAGCCCGTAGCTCAGTCGCTATACCGACTGAGCTACCCGGCCCACGTTATTTATATATGAACAAAAAACAAAAGATAATTTAAAGAAAGAGGCAAAAATCTCCTCCAAGACAAATACATCAACTTATCACAACGGGAGCGAGGCACAGTGCAACGAACCCAAACAAAAAAGAAATAAAAGTGTGCTTAACATAAAAAGAAAAAAGAATAAAGATCACTAACTAAAAAAATACAAAACAACAATCTCATAACAAGAATACTTGCATACTCAATCAAAAAGAAGCAAAGCAAATCCTTCACCAGCGTATTCAACATTATAGCCAGAAACAAGCTCAGACTCTCCCTCAGCAATATAAGGCCTATATATAAATAAAATGTAGAGGTAAGGCAGTCCCGTTACAGGCCTGCTTTGGCCCTGAGGGTTTCAAGAAGTTAAGGTTCCCAGATTTCGTGACAACGGCATAGGATGATGATAGGTTGTCAGCCTTACGCACCGGCCAACTTTACCGCCAGGAAATACTCCTGGTACTCATTTGTGAGTCGACCCCAGGGCCATAGTGCGATCGGAAGGATTTTATATCAATAAAAATTCCAATGACACCAGCTGGGATCGAACCAGCGACCTTCCGATTTTTAGAACAGCACCTTAACTACCGTGCTACCGCCGTCGCCCCTATATATATATATATATATATAGATAGATGTACGTACCGTGCACTCTGTACAATTTGTTATCCAGACCAACAAATTCGCAACATATATTTATCAATAATATTTTATATACCGTAAGCACTCCTACATGATTCAATGCACCTGCATCATCTTCAGTGAGTCTTAACTTTGTGCTTCGCTAAAGTAACCAAATCTATTAAAATTACAACTCGGAAAAGCAGTAGATTGAAATGTTCATGCGATCGTTTGTAGTACAGGGGAGCTGATAAGTCCTTAGCCCGACCAGGAAGGAAACAAGCTACATTCCCCGCATTTCGTGGAACTTGGAGGTTCATCACCACGTTCACAAGAGTCCACCACCTGTCCCTACCCTAGCCAAATCATTCCACTCCTCTGCTCGTCACACTTTTGACAGGCGCAGCTTGTTTCCTTCCTCGTCGGTCTGAGGACTTATCAGCACCCCGGTATTATAAAATGCAGTATATGAAAGACGTAGAAGTTGTGTGGTGACTGCGTATACAATCAAACAGGCCTACGTGTCTACGTAGCGCTCCAATCCGACATTATTACGTCGGAATCCAAACGTTGCGCTGTGTCGTGACTCTCTTAATTTTCTGAATTCTGAAACGGTCATTGTACTGCTACAGGGATGTCATAACAAATCCCAAGGGCTAAGCCACATTAACTAACTATGTGCACAGAGCGACTGAAATCATTAAATTCTCATCGACGCACGTAAATCCTTTACGCCAACACACGTAATGCCTCTTATTGTCGCTTCACGTCTTTTTCACCTCACGAAAGGTACACACGAGGTCTGACCGGGAGCAAAAGGCAAGTGCACTAAAGGCGTATTTCTCAACCGCCTGCCCGCGGCCCGGTACCGGCCCCTGGCATGAACTATACCGGGCCGCGAGAAGTTCTCCTGGAATTGATAACTAATGTAAATGTAATTTTATATTTGTCAACATGCCACACCGTCTACATAACTGTACTAATACTCTTTATGATTATGCCATAATTAATTATTAATACTTATGTTAGTTTAATGTATGAACTTAAAAAAAATTGGAAATTTACTGACGAGTAAATCTGTTGGGACCGGGCCCTCGTCTTATGGAAAAAGAATTTACTGGGCCGCGGTCTGACAGAGGTTGAGAAACACTGCACTAAAGGATCAGACGAACCAGAAGCGGGCCACGGAACCAGAGCACGTGATCCATAATGCACACGGAGATATTGTGCGTCTTGTTTGAGAAATAATGTGACTGAGCAAGCTGAACAGAGTTCCAGTGTATTCAGACTACAGACGTCCCTCACACCCTCACTTTTGTACGTACATCCGCAGCTCATTCTGCTCTGCGCTCATACAAGAAACATTCAACCATATTCTTCCAGTGGTTCAAAAAGTTGTTTTACGGTCGTCGTTCAACACGCAGTCCTATATATTTTTTGAAGTGAGACATCCCCGTTGTGTTGAATATAAGCTAAAATATAATATGAAATATATATATATATATAATACTGAAACAACTTTGTATTTTATGAAATTTTATTCGATTATAATTCCAGCGACATGTTTCGGCCCTATTTGTAGGGCCATGTTCAGGCTGATCTTTAAACAGGGGGAGTGTCAATTGATACAGCATTCAATTTATGAGATCTCGTATTACTAGAATTGGTTAAAATAATTGAAATATATTATATAATAACGTTAAGATTACAATTTATGATGGGATATTTTATACAATAGATTTTAAAACCAGTTCTTTTAATATGAGATTTCTTAAATTGAACGCTCTATGAATTGTACAGTCCAGCTGTTCAAATATCAGCTCGAAGATGGCCTTACAAATAGTGCCGAAACGTCGCTGGAATTATAATCTAACATAATTTAATAAAATACAAATTTGTGTCTTGCCATACTATTATATATATTTTTTGTATTATATTTTAGTTCATGCAGTCCTGTGTTGGTGTTTCCTGTATGCTGGTAGGATCTATATGCTACGTTTTATACGAGGTAAGGGCTGAAATTCTGTATTTTCTTTAGATCACCACGGATTTTTAATAAGTCTAATTATACGGAAAGAAATAATTGGCAAATGCGAACACTTACCGTAGGACGATGCCCGTACTGGAAAGTGAAGTTTGAGAAGATCCAGGTAAATTAAACCGCAAAATCTTTCGCAGTACTCGATAGATACCAGACACCTGCACTCGTCAAATACTGGAGAGTTAAAAGGCGAGAAATCTGCCAGAAACAGAATATATTTCAGATGCGGGATTATGTTCTTTCAACAACTGCCGACCGCGTCCACCAATCCGGTCTCGTTCTCGTAAAACACACCAGACTTCTGTGTCTGCTGCGGGATTAAAGAGCGTTTTTAGGATGCTGGAGAGCAAGATAGTGGGGTTGGAAATGAGGACTCCAGCTACGTCACGGTCGGATGTCGGTCACGCTGGTTGAAGAACTGAGAGACCACTTGAACCCACAACTGAGAAACGGTAGGTGATGTACTGATGCACATTAAATATATCTAATTTATTTACATTGCCGTAAATGCTATACCGGGGTGCTGATAAATCCTTAGCCTGACCAGGAAGAAAACAAGCTCGGAAGCACTGTACAAAAATTTTGATGTTTTGCTGACCGTGCATCTCAGTATAATCTTAGTAATTAACCAAATTAATGCACAAAATCTTGTTTTATCATCATTATCATCATCATATATCTGTCATGGAGTTGGGCCACTCGTTGACCCGTTCCGGTCTCACGTATTCACAAGTCTCTAAAAAGTTCTACCATGATTCCTTCTGTCAGTTGTGGAGTAGTGTTCCATTACCCTGGGTAATCTATTTCGAGGCATTCTATTTACATGTTGTATCCAGCTTCTCTTGTATTCCAGTAATTTGTCCAAAATTAGTGTTATTTTTAACTCCTTTGCAATTTGTTCATTTGTTTTGTAATCTGTCCAAGTGTGTCTTGTTTTATAATAGGTTTATTATATTCCTCTACATGTTTCGAGCACTGTGTACTCATCATCAGGAGGTCAAAATTGTGTTATACAGCATATGGTATCATCACACTCTGTAGGTGGCCGTCCGGTGCGCAGGTTGAGAGAAGACGAGAAGAAGAGTCTTCTCTTAACTTGTGCACCGGACGGCCACCTATAGAGTGTGATGTTACCATATGCTGTATAATACAATTTTGACCTCCTGATGATGAGCACATAGTGCTCGAAACATGTAGTCATATAATACACTTATTATAAAACAAGATTTTGTGCATTACGTTGGGTAATTATTAGGATTATGCTGCACAAAAAGTCTGGAAGGCACTTCATTTCATAATGCCTTTTTCTTATAAAGGGAAATACCGGGGTGCTGATAAGTCCTTAGTCCGACCAGGAAGGAAACAAGCTCGGAAGCATGTCAGGGACGCGCGCGATTTCAACAACATCAAGACGCTAGCTGTCATCAAGTTCTTCTTTTTTCCCTGCAAGGCAAGGCGTCGAAGGAAATTCACGCAATTCTGACAGAAACATTAGCTTGTTTCCTTCCTGGTCGGGCTAACGACTTATCAGCACTACTGTAGCTGTTATCCGTGCTATAGCTGTTATCCATGCTGTACCTGTTATCCGTGACGACGACCCGAACTTGCCCAAACATTCTGCAACGTTAATAAAATTGATGTTGTCGACACCCTCACGTGTACTTCGGTGGTTGTTATTTGCAGCTTGATACGTGGATGTCTTGTGGCGTGTTTACAAATATCCGCTGTTACCCTGAGCCAGTTTAAACCAATCCACGCCCTCACAACCTACTACATTGAATCCTGTTTTAACATCATCGTAACATTTCCTCCTGTGTCTTGACAAAGGCTATCACTTCATTATTTTTGGCTAAAATTTTGCACGTATTTCTTGTTTCCCCAATGTAATATGCATCTCTGTCCCCACTCGGTTTGATGGCCCTGATTTTTGGTAAATATAGCAAATTATTAAGTCAACAAAGGAGGGGTTTGAGTATCCTCAAACGCAGTTAGTGCGTGTTATGTACTTTACTGTAGCAAAACTGATCTCACTTATTAATACCATCTAATAAAATTGTATGCCTGTCCCAGTAGCCGCGTGGTCTAAGGTGTAGGTCTGCGGCCGCTCGCCTGCTGAGACTGTGGGTTCGAATACCACGGAGGGCATGGATGTTTGTCTCTTGTGAGTGCTGTGTGTTGTCAGGTAGAGGTCTCTGCGACGAGCTGATCACTTGTCCGGAGGAGTCCTACCGACTGTGGTGCGTCGTTGTTTGTGATCTAGAAACCTCGTGAATGAGGAGGCCATGGCCCACTGAGGGGGAGGGGGCTGTCGCTCCAAAAAAATGATATAAGGTAAAAAGGTGAAGTTCACCCTAGAACAGGCCGTCACTCCCGATAGGAAGAGTAGAGGTATAGCTCTTCTCTTTCTTTAACCTCGACGCTAGATGGGGTGGGTGGACAACGCCACGCCCCGGCTTCTTCACCTCTGGGAAAGAACCAGTACCCACTGTACAGGAGGTTGGGTGGGTTCCAAGGCTGGTCTGGACGGGTGCGGAAAATTTTTCCCCCATGGAGACTCGATCCCCGGACTTCCCAGCCCGTAGCGAGTCACTGTACCGACTGAGCTATCCCGGCCCACAATACCGTGAAGTACAATAGGATCTACTTTATATGACCGAATTATGTTGAAACACCTTGTCGCAATACAATACGTAATTTATGCTTTAGTTGTGTTTGACGATACTAAGACCCTTTCTGTGTTCACACAACTGCCCCACATATCCGTAACGCTTTCTCCTAGTGACAGTGGAATTTCCAACTAAAGCGTACACCGCATTCTCAGAACAGCCAAATGGAAATAATAAGAGCCATCGAAGATGAGTTGGCCGGGTATCGTAGTAGGTATAACGACTGGCTACGGGCTGGACGGTTTGGGGATCGAGTCCCGGTGGGTGGCGAGATTTTCCGCACCTGTCCAGACCGGCCCTGGGACCCACCAGCCTCCTATACAATGGGTACCGGGCCTTTCCCGGGGGTAAAGAGCGGCCGGGGCGTGAGGCTGACCACTCACCCCTTCTAGTGCCGTGGTCAAGAAAGAGTAGAGCTATACCTCTACTCCCCCTATGGGTCGTACGGCCTTTACAGAACCTCAGTGCCTGTACAGTAGAGCTATACCTCTACTCCCCCTATGGGCCGTACGGCCTGTACAGAGCCTCAGTGCCTGTACAGTAGAGCTATACCTCTACTCCCCCTATGGGCCGTA
>Ga0123352_10021672_pt1 | contig 10238 bp, 5 predicted proteins | sample TergutLab28metaG_FD_89700 | JGI IMG/M metagenome (GOLD analysis project Ga0123352, IMG submission 89700) | Labiotermes labralis P1 segment gut microbial communities from Petit-Saut dam, French Guiana - Lab288 P1 | ecosystem: Host-associated > Arthropoda: Insects > Digestive system > Gut ...
AAATAGGGTGCTGAAGAAGATATTTGGGCCTAAGTTTGCGACAGTGACAAGAAGTTAGTGAATATTACATAAGGAGGAGCTTCATGATTTTTAATCCTCCCCAGATACTGTTAGGTTGAGAAAATGAAGGCTGAGATGGGTGGGACATGTGGCAGGAACGGAAGAAGGGTTTAATTGGAAAATGAGGAAGAATAGGGGCCACTTTTTAATATCTAAGCCTAGATAAAAGGATACGATTCAAGTGGCCCTAAAAGGACTGTGATGAGAAGAACAGGCCTGGACAAATTCTTTTCATGATAGAGCGAAGTGGCGGTCTGTTGTAAAGACGGTAATGTACCATCGAGTTCCATAGACTGTGGGAACTTTCTGCACTATCTCAAGAACTACTGTATGCTCAGAAGAACTCTGCTGCATGAAGTTAGTTAGTTTACAACACTGTTTCAGCTGTCGAGGTTATAGGTTGCCCATTGACAATATGTTTGGCAAACAGTATACACACGATGCGTGATTACAGACTTTCGCCGCAAAGTAACTGAGAACTGTGCTGTTCTGGGTTATTACATATCGGGTAGTACTAATTTCTTAATGACGTTTCGGGAAAACCTTTCAGTCCCTTCCTCAGGTTGGAGAATGAGACCGATAGTTTGTCCTGATACGTCGGTAATGAATTAACACTACTCGCTACATAACAAACCAGAAGAGTGCAATTTTCAATGTGTATGTTATAGATTACATTCCCCTATATGTTTTGGGCTTAAATATGCCATCTTCGGGGGAAAATCAATCACAAAAGAAACAAGACTTTATTTACATAAACACAAAAAATTCGTTTTGAAATACATCGTATAATCATGTATACGATATAGGAGACATATTATTTCTTATATAATTAAAATATAATGAAAATACTAGCCTAATGTTAATATACGTGATGCTAAATTTAGGTTAAAGTGTACAGCTTATTTCTATATAGGTACCGTCCATTCCAATTTGCATGTGCATACATTCATCTTCGACTCTAATTTGTTCTAATACATGTAATTTTGATGTAATGTGCACTGCGTAAAAAAAGTTCTCCCCTGCTTTCTCGCAGTTTTTTGCCTTTCCGTTTTACCTATCAATTGGTCCCGTTACGAATCTCCAGACTTCTCATGCTGTCTCTAATCTTCCAAATTATATTCTAGGTTTCAGGCTGTCGCAGCGCTGTGAGAAGTTACCAGATTAGTTGGCGTCTCGTACCAGAAAATAAGAACCTTACGTTTTAACTGTGGCCTCTTGTACAGTTGTACGCCCCATCCTCCATTCATTTGATCACCCGAATAATATTTGGTCAGGAGTACAGATCATTACAGTCGGCTGTATGCAGGTATACTATTGACCAAGCGTAAGATGGAACTTCGCTGCGATAGTGAGGTATTGCAGTGTTCGCTCGACATATGTGCAGCATATTCCCTCTTCCCTCAACAAAGCAGTAGCAAAAACCGCACCACCAATTTTGTATAATATTTTAAATATGCGTCGATATTTACCGTCTTCGATTTGTAAGAGATCGTAAATGTGGACGGCTTCAGGAAACTAGAACCCCAGCCACGCGATCGACTGGAACATTCGACTCGGTGGACTGCAAACGGAGGCAGTCTCTTCAGTTCCTCACACTCTTCCCAAATAGTCAGGACCCACCTTAATATGTCTGCGTTCCTAAGCAAACAGACCCACGCGCCAATACTTATTTCCTGATGGCGCCATAACAGGATCTCAGGACAATCCAAAGCCGTGAAAGACTGAATAAGGAAGATATTATAAAGAGTGTGGAACCTTAAATGTTGGTTTCTTGTTTCATTTCTAAACTGCTTACTGAGTGTTTGAAAAATACGTACTTGAACTTAAGGGATACGAAGTGTGTAAGATTGGAGGATATAAAAGTTAAAGTTCACCCTATAACCTGCCGTGAAGGCATAGGGGCAGAATAGAAGTTTAGCTGTACTATTTCTTTAACCTTGGCGTTAGATTGGGTGGGTGGTTTGCGCCTAGCCTCGCCCGTTTCTTTCCCGGGAATGTCAGGTTCCCATTGTACAGTAGGCTGGGCGAGCCCCATGGCCGGCGTGGACGGGTAAGGAAAACTTCGCCCCCACCGGGATTCGATCCCCTGACTGGACCGTCTAGCCCGTAGCGAGTCGTTATCCAGGCCCATGCAAGTGGCGGTTATACGAGAATTAAATTAGTTGAGCGGAGCCCTGCTTAAGAAGTTATTACTTGATTAGTGTTGCACTTCATGGCCGCAATGCAACATGATGATTAGTTTCTTCATTTCCTAATCCGACACATTCTGCCTGCTGACTGCAGGTGTAGAGGGTTTTTTGAACCTGATCACACTCAATAACAAACATATACACTCAGTAGGACTTCTCTGGACGAGGGATCAGTCAGTCGCAGAGACTTCTACCTGACAACACAAAACAGTCACATGAGACAGACATGCCACCGGCAGGATTTCAACTCGCAATCCTAGTAAGAGAGTGGCCGAAGATCTAAGACTTAGACGGCGCGGCCACCGGGACCAGTCCTTGTTATTCCTACCGCCACTAAACCGCTTCACATCTATTACTATATCACCAGCACTAACACCTAAACTTACCAAGCGGTCTCTTCTGTCCAGCATTTCTGGTGTCCATACGGCAAATTGTGCTGATATTTAGCAAAGCTGTTGTTACAGAACGTGGCACTTCTGATTCTAACCGGAAGTTCCTGAGTTAAAATGTCAGCCCGAAGACCGGTCAGCCCGACATTTGTCTTGTAATATGCCTCAGCGGTTAGGTGGTAATACAAAGTGGGCTACGGCAGCTTCCTTGCACATTCCTCTGCTTTTGTTAAAGAGATTTATTGTAAAGAATGTATGTACAGAATGTTCAAGGACAAACTACAGAATTGTTCCCTTAACCAAAATTGAATAAATATATACACAATGACACAAGTGAAACAGAAGTGACTATAAATATAAGTGTAAAGAAAGGCAGTGAAAAATAAAAAAAATGCGACTATCTGTGAGCTAATTACAGGAGAATGTGCTTCGTTCTTTTACGTACATATTTCTTGAATATATTAGTGAGGTAGGCCAGACTATAATTCCCGATCTTTTGGACCAAGAGATTCGGGTGTGAGGGGCAGACGGCAAACAGTGAAGCTGTAAGTCGGTGGATGATAAAGGGGATTGGTCTGAGTGTTTACAGTGTAGTGCAGGTGGGAAGTGGGGGTACACCTGGGAAGATTACCGATGACTCGGAAACATTGTGACTGGATAACATGGAGTCTGAGATAGTTGGAAGAGCGTGTGGAGTTGCAGACAGGAGCGGCGTAGGGAAGAATGGATCGAATGAGTAATTAATTGAGGGTTAGCTTGTTGGACTGTGCGAGCGCTGAATCTTGGGCGCGGAGGGGGAAAATTACAGAACACGCCTGTGGCTTTACTGGTGACGGTGTGCTGGTGTCTGATGGAGAGAGGTTCTGAGTCTAGCTCAGGGCCTAGAAAGCGGACGGCCGAAGCCCAGGGTACAAAGGTGTCCTGAATTTGAACAGGGTTTGGGGGAGGGGGGGAGCGTTTGAAAAATAAAATGGTTTCAGTTTTGTCGGTATTTAACCCTTTAAGCGCCGAATTAAATACCATCTGCCATTTGGTGGCATTATTAGGAAGTCACCATATTCTCCACGTTAGGAGGAAAAGGGTTAATCGGAGTTTCCAAGTAGTGCAGTATTCACGTACCGTCCGTTTCATTATTCGTTAGACATTCTACCATTCGCCACTATGTAGTTCGAGCATATTAACTTTGTCTTTATATAGACATAAAATGAATATGAAAACATGTACCTTGAGACAGTCAGAAGAACATTAAATATCTGAACCAGAATAGCCAATAAATTTTCCAAAATTTCACCCTGGTTAAATGCAGTAAGCCGTTAGGTCCACGTCAACAGCAGTCGTTAAGCCTACATTAACTACAGAAAGTCATTAGGCCTACAATAACTACAGTTGGCCGTTAGGTCTACCCTAGTTACATTCAAACATGCGTTTGATGAAGCTTCAATAAATAGATTAAAAAAACAGATGGTTACATTTGGCTGTACCCAAAGGCTGAAAGGAATATACCAACACAAGTGCGCAGTCCGGTTATTAATAAGTACAGATTTTTCCACAGATTTCTTAAACTGATGAAGCTCCACTTTCTTCAAGCTTCCAAATTAGAGGTATTTCCCCAGAAAAAAGCACATCGTTTTTGTTGGAGTATAGTCACAGCAACCATGTCTGCCAGAGTGACAGTTACGAACATTGTTAACTCTTGTCATAAAACGGTACATTGCACTTTGAAATTCGAAGGCACCCACCCCATTCAACTGTCAAATGCTGGCGCCCGCAAACAGAACACTGACGCCACTCCAAACCTCAACACAAATATTCTCTCCCCCACAAACCCTCCCCCCCCCCGCGAAATTCTTGGCATAATTGCTCTTACAGCACTGGCACGCACCTTCACGTGTCTTACTAGTGTATCCGTTATGGTGGGTTCATTGTAGAAATTTTTAACAATTTTTATTATAAGTTTCCATCATTAATTTTCCATAATACATTAGTTTAACAAGATATGTAACGCAACATTTTAGTGGAAATCAACGAGTATTACACAATGTAAGTGTGTGTATTTGTAGTCTTAGGCATCCAGAATGCAATGGGCATGAGCCATATTGTCATTTGCGACCTGCTCCCTGTATAAACGGCACGATTTAAAAAAAAAAAAAAGTTGAATAGAATATGTGTGTTTAGAATTTCTCTACAACAGTTGTCTACTAAAGGTAAAGGTAAAGCAGTCCTATTGGAGGCCTGGACAGGCCCGGAGGGTTCCAGGAAGTTAAGGTTCCCTGATTTCGTGACAGAGGCACAGAGTGGTGGTAAGGTTGTCAGCCTTACGCACCAGCCGCCTTCACCCCTAGGAAATGCTCCCGGTACTCATTTCTGTTAGAGGCTGAGTCGACCCCAGGAACATAGTGCGATCGGAAGGATTTTATGTCAATAAAAAACCAATGACACCACTGGGATCGAACAAGCGACCAACGCGGTCCCCCCTTTTGTCTAACACATTTCTCATTTTAAGAAGAACTGAGCGAAATGTGATAAATATGTATATAAGTCTTCACGTAAACTACCGTCCTTCTTGTCAGATCTTCATGAAATATTTAACTTTCTCTTCAGATTGTAAAAAAATCCTCAAATATCAAATTTCTTTAAAGCCCATCCAGTGGGACCCCAGTTGTTCCAAGCGTAGAGACACACAGAGATACATGACGAAATTAGTAGTCTTTTTCGTAATTTTTCAAACGTGCCTATAAGTACAATTGAGCAACAAACAGGCTTCTTGTTAAACCTCATCCACGTATCTTATCGGCCCTTCAGAGAAAATATAAAGTCACTTTATCACATCTTAGAGACGTATTTAGATTTATCTTGTATTGAGCAGAGTAAAAAGAACCAAAAATTACTTTGTCAATATACTGAATAGGCTACTTGCTAAATAACTGAAGAATCGTGGCTCTATTCCCGGCCGGTGTAAAAGATTTTTTTTCACAAGAACCCAAAACAGTTTCAGTATCCACCCATCAACTGTTTGATGGGCTCGTACAGCTTATTTCCCAGGGTAAAGCGGCCTGGGAATGAAGGATCTGCGACGTTGGTTATGGAAGAGTGGATCTGCAACTTCACGACTACTTACGCCTTTGTGACATGGGCAGGGATAATTTTAATTGGGTAGGTCGAAGTCCCAGTTTCCAATTTCTAACCTCCCTATTAGGATTAATAACTGCCAGCCTGTCTGGATGGCTTTATTTTTGCAGTACACGAGGCACGCGTGGTTGAGACCCACTGCGTTAGGTTACTGGAATGAAGCTTCAGCGTTCGAACACCAGTTCTGATACTAAAGTAATGGAACAGAAGATTCAAGCCTTCTAGAATACGATAAATTGTTGTTGGATAAATATTTAATGAATTGATGGTGTAGCTTCCTAGCTTCATCTTCAGGATCAGAGAGTTCTGAACTATCACTTCAATTTATCAACCAACGAATGCATAAATAATTCCACATAAAAAACTTTTAAAACAATTTAAAACACTCCCACATATTTCGATCTTGTCAGATCATCATCAGGGAGCTTTGTTCCTTGGTAAAGTTATATTATAGTATTCGCAGTTCAACTGGTATTTGCAAACGAGGTGTTGTGGCAGCATATCTCTAAATAATTATACTATTAAGTATATCGTCAAAACAACTACGTAAGTGCAAAAAAATAGATTTGATATATACAAATAGATTGGCTAAAGGGATTGTGCGGCAGTTTACTTACCATGTTGTGTTGTGGAAGAGTGGCTGGGTGTGCGTCTTATGCTGAGTATTAGGAGACTGGTTATGGGTTGCGTGGAAGGATGTTTGTTGTATTCGCGAGTTCATAGAGGTGGTTGATGTCGCCAATTTGTTGTTCTGTGATAAGTATTTTGTGTTGGTGAAATACTTGCATATATAGGGTCTCCCAGGGGTTCATACGTGTACTTTTACATGTCTTTAATAGTTGCAGCGTGTTTTCTGTTGTCCCGTATTCGTGTCTATTTTGTAGGATGTGGATGGCATAGGCGGTTTGCGGATTATTAGATCTTATGTATGTTATACGTTCTTTGTGTCTTATGTTTATGGATCTTCCGGACTGTCCGACGTATGCTTTGTTAAATGTTTTATATTTTAGTTTACATATTTCGCCGGGTTCTTATTACTCTGTTTGCCTTATGATGATCTGAAAAGATCGAAACCTCTCGGAGTGTTTTAAATTGATTTAAATTTCTTTTATGTGAAATTATTTGTGCTTTCGTTGGTGGTTAAATTGAAGTTATTCTCCAAATATACACGGAGCTACAATAAGATTTATAAGGAACACAATATATTTGTAATTCAATTTTATACTTACAAACACACAACATGTTTCGTTCGCGAGGGACTATATTCAACATATTTTTCTTATAAATTGCTACAAACTATATAAGTTTCTGGCTTGCACAAACACTTTCATCCAACTGTCTCTATTCAGTACTACTTTTTTCCAATTGCGTACGTTCATGCATAATTCAAAACGTCATCATCCCAACGTGTTTTAAGTCTTCCAATTTGTCTTTTACACATGGGTTTCCATCTCTTAATCTTCTGAAATATTTAATCCTCTGCCATACGTTCAACATGGCCTAAGCAGTTTATTTTTTTTTCATAAACCCGAATATATTTTGTTCTTTTAATATTTAGTTCATTTCTTGATTAGCTTCAATCCTCCAGTAGCCATTATCTGTTCTAGTAGGATCAAGGATTTTCCTCATGTGCCTTCTTTCGAAAATCATCAGTTTATTTATAACATTTTCTTTAAATAACAATGTTTCGGAAGCATAGGAACTATTATGAAGTAACAAAAATTAAAACGTTTAACTAAATTTATTACTAAGTAGTATCAAAAAATGAATTGGACTGATATCTTACATTTCTAAAAAATTATTACACCTAATATATTACAAGTTTTTTATGTAACACGTTCGTTAACACTGATGCTTTCTGTAATGTGACGCCACATTTTATGTAGAAATGTAGAAATTCGGGTTTCGTTTCTTTACCCGACTATACGGATTCATAACCTAAAACGCTCAAGTCTTCACAATCATAATGGAAATTTATCAAAATGAGATATGAATTTATTCAAAGGTTTATTTAAAATTTAAATGATTTTAATATCATATCAAGGGCCGGGTAGCTCAGTTGGAGTACCGACAGGTACGGGCTGGACGGACTGAGCTCAAATCCCGGTGGGGAAGAGATTTTCCACCCGTCCATATCGGGTCCTTGGCCCACCAAGCCTGCTGTAAAATGGGTATCAGGTCTTTCCCCCGGGTAAAATGCGGCTGGTTCGTGCTGCTGATCACTAACATTTTCTATTGCCGCGGTCATAGAAGATTAGAGCTATACCTCTACCAAACTTCTGGGCCACACCGAGTCTGTAACGGGATCACTTTATGTTTACCTTTACCTTTACTATAATATCTAACGAATTTTAGCACATGCGTGTCTCATGACGAGTTAAATTCGGTGGTGCTTTATGCTACTGCTAGACATAACCAATAATATATATGTCCAAACCTCGAAGACTGTTAAAACTTCAGAACGTACGTAAGTCGTGAAATAAGTAAATAAGCTGGTAAATAAAGAAGTGGATAAGTAAATGTGAACGTCGATAGTAACGAAGTAAGTCGCCATGTAAGTATGTCGGTAAGCAAGGAAGTCGGGAAATAGTTCAGTACGTAAACAAATCTAAGTGAGGAAGTAAGTAAGTAAGTATTCAACAAAGGGTGTAAGTAGTGAAGTAAGATGTTAAGTGAGTAAATCGGTAAGTAAGGATGTCAGTAAGAAACCAAGTAACTCGGTAAGTAGTGAAGTTAGTCTATACGAAGTCGGTAAGTAACGAAGAAATTCATTAAGAAATTCAATAAAACAAAAATAAGTCGATAAATAGAGCACCACGTGACTAAGAAAGTCGGTAAGTAATAGCGTTCATAAGGAAATAAGTCTACTAATAGTGGAGTCGGTAAGTGATTAAGAAAGTCGGCAAGTAAATAGGAAAGTGAGTACGTAATAATTTCGATAAGAAAAAAGTCGAAAAAGAAGTCGCTCACAATCAGCTTTACTTATTGGAGGCTACAGAAGTTAGTATCTCCTGTCACAACGAGTCGATGATATCTCGAATGATGAATGATGAATTGGTAAGGAATTGGAAGGAAGCCTTCGTCACATTATCGAAAATAAAAGCTTCAAGGAACAAAGAATAAGCATTTATTTCTTTTTGAGTCTCCTTTCTAGCGACTACCAAATTTTCTGCGTTTTCCTTTATAACATGTACATTTCCTCCCAATACACTATATTAACATTAACATTAAAACCATCAGCATAAACCGAAAGATGATATGTACCATTTAATTAAGTAATTACAGACACAAAATATGAAAAAAGCAAGTTCTACATTGCCTCATATCATTGAATTTCTAGGAGACTTTGTTAAGTAATCTGACACAATAAATACAACACACATTTTATATAAACTGAAAGAAAATGCAACAATATTTTACGCATGTTGAGAGCTGGGGAAGTCGAATGATCCGGCTCTTCTTGTACCGAAATTTTGTACGTCACAAATAAAAACCTTTCGATGCGCGGCTTCAGTGCTACGGTCTAATGCACATAGACTTCACTACTAAATAATTGCAAAATGTTTTTATACTCGTACTTACTGTACAAAGCCAACACATGTTTCGTCCATACATCCTGGCATACTTCAGGGTGTTTCAAGTTACTACATAGTCTTAACAGGGGTACGTCTGTAGTACAATGGTTAAGGTGCTGTGCTACAAATCGTAAGGTCGCTGGTTCGATCAGATCCCAACTGATGTCATTCGAAATTTTTTTGGCATAAAAACATTCCGATCATACTATGGCCCTGGGGTCGCCTCAGCCTCTAACAGAAATTAGTAAAAGGAATATTTCCTGGGACTAAAGGCGGACGGTGCGTAAGGCTAGCAAACTTACCACCATCCCGTGCTTTTTCATGAAATCTGAGAATCTTAATTTCCTGGAAAATTCTGCGCCTGTCCAGGAATTTAACTGGATTTCTTTACCCTTACACTTTACATAATCTTTATGACTGAGAAGTTGGCACGTGACCTGGGCAGTAATTTAACCTGGAGAAAATTACCGTCCCGTGTTTGTGCCTTGTAAGTCACCACCTAGGACGCTCTGCAAGCCACATTTATTCCCTCGAGTACGGGCCCCAATTAGTCAATTGAGAACGTTACATTTGGCAAAGACGTGCAGCACGAAGAAGAGACAAAATCGCGTACAGAATACTGGATTAATAATAACTATTAAATCAACAACCTAGAGTGACAATGTGGTAGGATTACAATAATATTTATCTAATTGAAAACTTTGCCATGGCGGAAATGTATAGAACTAATTCTTCATAATATGTAAGAGCGGCCAATACTAACACTTGTAATTACCTGCAAAGTAGAGAGCATCCGGGTATAGCACCCCACCACGGACCCTATGACGTCACATTCACGAAATGTAAACAAATATGGCGACGGGGGCAATGATCTAGTGACGTCACATGTAAGTAAA
>Ga0123352_10021673_pt1 | contig 10238 bp, 9 predicted proteins | sample TergutLab28metaG_FD_89700 | JGI IMG/M metagenome (GOLD analysis project Ga0123352, IMG submission 89700) | Labiotermes labralis P1 segment gut microbial communities from Petit-Saut dam, French Guiana - Lab288 P1 | ecosystem: Host-associated > Arthropoda: Insects > Digestive system > Gut ...
CGCAAGCTCCTGATGATGGATATATTAATGTCCGAAACATGTTGAGTACATAAGAAGTGAAATAAAATAGCAAGTGACATCAAGTTGGTCTTTTATTCTTCAACTATTACAATGATGCACGGTTCAATAAACATAAGATAGAGAAAAATCTCTTGCTTGCGCCAAGAATCGAAACCCAAGTACTGCCCGTAGCCTGTTAACTGTATCGAATACAATATTTCCTCTCCTAGCTAAAGTACAGGACCCAGAATTTGTTCAAAATATTGAGCCGAAATAATGATGTCACTTGTTTTTCGTGACACAAGTTTTATCGCTAACTGTTACTTAAGCTCTGTAAGTATGCGAATATGATCTGTTAGTTTGATTGTGTGCATTTTCATGCAGCTGTAATAAAGTCCGCAAATAACTGAAATAGCCCGACGCTGTTAACGTCTAAAACTAAAAAACAAGTTCTCAGAACGCAGAAGCGTGACGTCATACGTCTTTGCCCTTATTTATCGTCTCGTCACAAATGTATGCCTTCAACAGCTTACACAGTTATTTGCTTAGCGAGGAAACCGCATGACGTCAGGCAGCACAGGCCTTGTGACATTTCCCGACTCGTATGGAAGCTATGTGCCCATTAGTTTTCTCAGATTTCCTCCACTTATCGCTGCCGTAAGCTGGATGACTCTAGTCCGCATCGTCCCACTCGTTTTTAATAACGTCCATTTTAATATCATCTCTCATTTACCTTCTACGCGGACTCTGCCATTCATGTATTCTGACCAACATTTGGATCACTTTATGTATTTTATTTTGTGGTCTCGTAGCAGCCCCATGGCGCGCCAAAATGCGTATGTTAGTGTGTTGCAGATGTGGTCGAAGAAGCGCCTAAATGTCGACTTGCTGCCCTCTGTCGTGACATAAGTTGCTACCGGGCATGCGCGTGTGACTGTTTACATCCGAGGGTTTTTGGTCGTGGCATTGGCTGTTTACATCCGAGGGTTTTTGGTCGTGGCATTGGCTGTTTACATCCGAGGGTTTTTGGTCGTGGCATTGGCCACACACCCCCCATCTAGTGCCGAGGTTAAAGAAAGAATAGAGCTATACCTCTACTCCACCTCTGGGCTTTCGTGGCCAGTTACAGGGTGAACTTTACCTTTACTTTTACTTTTACCTTACCGTGAATTATGTTTAGATACGGTGACCGACTGGACTGTTCGTAGTTATGTGCGCCGATTTGATTACATTGCGTTACCGAATGACAATATCTGCAGGTCGGCTGTTTTGGGTGTCTGTGTTACCGCAACGCTTCTGATTACGGAACCGTTCGGAGTGTGAAAAGTGGCGACGGAATCAGAAGACAAATTACACACTGTTGCTGTTGCTAAGAATAACTCATGACACCTAATGTGCTTTGAATTATTCGACCCGTATGATTAAACTAGTGTGAATTATTCGTTGATAATAATCGAGAATAACTCATGACACCTGATGTGCTTTGAATTATTCGTCCCGTTTGATTAAACTAGTGTGAATTATTCGTTGATAATAATCGGGAATAACTCGTGACACCTAATGTGCTTTGAATTATTCGACCCGCATGATTAAACTAGTGTGAATTATTCGTTGATAATAATCGATTAAGTGCACCCTTGTACAGGCACTGAGGCTCTGTACAGGCCGTACGTCCCATAGGGGGAGTAGAGGTATAGCTCTACTCTTTCTTGACCACGGCACTAGAAGGGGGTGAGGGGTCAGCATCACGCGCCGGCCGCTCTTTACCCCTGGGAAAGGCCCGGTACCCATTGTACAGGAGGCTAGGTGGGCCCCAGGGCCGGTTTGGACAGGTGCGGAAAAATCTCGTCCCCACCGGGATTCGATCCCCGGACCATCCAGCCCGACTGCGCTACCCGGCCCACAATAATCGATTAAGCACCCAGTAAACAGAATTTGAATATATGTCATTTACAACGATGAAAAAGAGCTCCCACTGGGCACGATCCTGAGCCAGTTTCAAACACGTTCAGCTTCACGGCTTGTCTACTAGATCGAACGTGCTGTTCGCTTGAAATGCTGATTGTGTAGGTTCTGTTTGATAACCACAGGCTGAAGTTACGTGTCGTCGTTAAGCTGTAAGGTTTCCAAAGCGGGCAGAACATGTCAGCTAATGGAATAACATTTTTTAAGCCGACAGTTACGGCCGTGTAATTCTCGTTAGCTCAACGCTGTTTCCAAGCATCAGCCGCTTCTGTCATTGTACACACACACACACACACACACACACACACATATATATATGTATATATATGGTACCCAATGGAATATTTCCGAAGTAAGAGATGGTGGACTGAAAAATGAAAACGCATTGTCTATAAAACAAACTTGGTTCCTCGTGACAGGATACTCAAGTCATCCACCCACTTGCTGCACTTATCAAGAGCCATTAGTCACAATCCCTACCATCGGCTTCCGTCTTGCCTATCTGCCCTCCCCTTGGCAGACGCAAGCTGATCCGTTCACTTTTTCTTGCCGAGATACCAAAGTGTTCACCTCTCCCGGTTTTGCACTCTTCTGTTGGTCCGCCTGCTTCCTGTCCATCCCGATCTGTACGAATCACACCGTGCAAATGTGAGAGCGTATCGCGCCTTGCGCCTGGTGCATCAGTATTTCTGAACTGTTCAGGACGCAAGCGTTATAATTTAATTGCATCTATTTTTAAGGGACCTGATATCTTACATAGTAAATGGTGCTTATGTGTCCCTGGCAGCCATAACTGGTCACAAAATAAAGATACTGAGCAGGAAATTTTGGCATTTGTTTCAGGGTGACAGTGAGACGCGTCGAGCCAAATGTAATCTAAATCGGTCCACGGGATCGGGGTCGAGCTGTGGTGTTTTTGTCGCATGGAATGATGGGTTAAATTTAGATTAAACAAAGTAGGCCAAAATTTATATCGTTTGCAAGGTCATACTGTGGTGAATACAAACCATCGTATCAAAAATTGGTAACTTAGTCACCAAGGACTAAAATGGTAATAAAGGATTCACAAAAGCGTTTGTTTCAATGTAATTTTATTTCGATTGGCTCGCTCTGATATATCCTTCCCGTGTTAAAATAAACTGAAATATACAACCAACGACGGAGAGTCAAATGAAAACCTAAAAAATTAACACACAATTATATTACAATATTTACGGTTTTCATTTTACTCACCCTCCTATATATACACAAATATATGCACACAGTGAAATCACGTGTCATCCATTAGCATAAACCCTCCTACATGTTTTAGCGATAAGTCGCCATGCTCACTGAGAGGGTCAGCACAGAAGAATATACAGTATAATATTAATAATCAACCTTACGGTGTTGAAAATATGTATATAGCAACAGCTATGGATATAGTAATATGGATATTGTGGCTAGTAAGGTGTTGACATATTCTTGGTTAAAATTAATTGATATGCCATTGTTCACTGTGTGTAGAGTTTCACGCATGCAAACGTCTAATAGCGAAGTTTACGATCCAGAGGAATCACATTCCTACGGCATGTACCGGCGTGTCCTGTTCAGGAAGGCGTAATTCACAAATCTTAGCAATAGGCGCCTGGTCATAAGACTCCATGTTGCATGGAAATAACATTCACAGGTTTTGGATTAGATAATGGTTTTCGTTCTTTTAAAGCGTTACAGTGACAGTCTTACGTAATGTCATGTATAGCTTGTTATCTTGTTACCAGTAGATCGTAGAATTTGGAAATTAAGAAAACAGAGCAAGTACTATATCCATTCTGCTTTGTAGCAGATGCAGCTCTCAGATTCACAATTTCCTTTGAGTGGGTTTGGTGTTTGATAGTAAACATAAGAACTCAACTGTCATGTCGCGGCTGTTGGAGCTGACTGTACGGTCATTCTGTGCTGCGTCATTCCGTTCCGAATGATGTATTATCATTGTGCTATGTTATTATTATACCGTCACATTGTTACAGTTTATATCGTCACGTTAGTGACGGTATAATAACATATCGCTAAACACAGGCTCGTTAAAGTGCCATGGAAGGACGCAAATAAATAAAGTAACTCATTTTCTGGACTCTTAAAACTTGGCATGAAATGCGGTAACGCCATTTTCCTTTCGTATTTTACTGTAGGTCCTTCTGTCGGTCGTCCTGTTTTTTTTAGGCGATTTCGCGAAATTGCGAAAAGTGACTATTGGCTTTGTCATGTCTGTCCGTCCGCATGGAACAACTCGGCCTTCACTGCATGGATTTTCATGAAATTTGGTATTTGAATTTTTTCGAAAATCTGTCGTGAAAATTCGTGTTTGGTTAAAACCGGACAAGAATAATGGGGACTTTACAAGAACACCCATTTACATTTATGATATCTCGCTTTTTTCTGGTTAAAATGAGAAATGTTTCAGGCTGTTTTAGAGAAAAATACACATTTTACAATAATATAAACAGCCAACTAGATGCAACAATAATAATTTTATTAATCATTTCCATCAGCTCAACATGTTTCGGGCGAAATTATCACCCGAAACATGTTGAGCTGATTGACATTATTAATAAAATTATTATTTTTGCATCTAGTTGGCTGTTCATATTATTGTATCAACGATGCACGGTCACACAAACATCAAATACACTTTTTACCTTCAACAACGTGTTTCGAAAATCATGCCTTTTAAGAGAGAATGTGGAAAAATTATGTAGAGACGGACAACCCGCTTATGACAATACAGAACGGCGCATATGCATTGCATGCTGGGTACCAAAGGCTACAGACACACACAGTGTGTAATACTTATTGCTTTTCCACTGCAAAAGTGGTTACGCGAACGCTTCTTAATGTTACGTTATAGTACATTGTCTGTTTTGTTTATCTTAGGGAAATAACAGCCCAACTGCACACGTTTATACAAATATGTCGCCTAGGTGCTCAGATCTGTGTACAGAGCTTTACCATTGAGAGTGCGGTGCAGTTTTGAAGTAGTGAATTTGTACACGGGCAGAAATTGCAATGTTATAAATATGATGAAAGATATATATATATATAACATTGCATGTAAATTGTGCCTTGTTAATTTTACGTTTATATAAATTCCTTAGTATTATCTTTTCCCTGAATATGGTGAATATTCGCCGAAACAAGTAGCAGAGATTGTGTATATAAATAACCTGTAATTTCCGTTTATGTACATTTTTTGTGTATATAATGAATTACAATTACGAATAATATTAATTTAACTTGAGGAGATGTTTGTGAACACGATAATAAGTCTTTGGATTCGAAAATTTTTGGTAATATTTTGAATAGATGAGGAAATAATAGCTTCCGAAAAAAGGACTTTTGTCTTTGGGATTAATTATGGAAAAAGGAGAAAACTGTGAAGTATGCGAGGCGTAATTCGTAGAACTAAAAGCATTGTGGAACATCGAATTTCCCGTATCTTTTGCAAGAGATCCGTGTCGGAGATCAAAGCCTGAAGTAGAATTTTATCCCACCTCATCAGATACCTGCCATGAGATAATGAGGTATGAGACAAATCCGAGAGGTGGCCAAGTTAGATTGACACTACAGGACCACGGGTTTTATGTTGTTTTGGACAAACGACGGACATTCACTGCCTTGAAAATGCAGTAGTATATTTGCTGGGTTAAAAGTTTAGTAATTGAAGTTATGATAACAGAAATACCGTTAAAATTACCAGGTGTATGACTGAGATGAAAGAGTGTGTGATCGACTTCTAAACGATGTGAAGTTGAAGAATGCGTATGACATGTATTTTAGTTACTCTCTGCAGCGACATGAAGAGCATTGTGCTATGAAAACAGTACTGATGGTCTGCAAGAAATTCGTATGAACTGAAATCCCATGAACAGAGCTTCATAATTTCTAATCAGCCGCAATGTGAACTGATTGTGTCGACCTTGGGGTTGTTTTGACCCTATGAGAGATGAGACTTATCAGGGTAAAACAGCATGTTGGAAGCACATTCGAGCAGCCTGCAAGAACATGCCTTCTCCCAGCCAGAGGTAGGGTCGCCTTTGATTGTGTTCTCCATGCCGGTGTTTCTCAACCGAGTGTCTGCGAGTTGAGTGAATTTTATAGAAAAGAAAGTTTATTTCGTTTAGGTTTTTTTGTAATCTTAGTTGAATTGTAATTTACTGCTAGGAATAGTATTGTTTTTGTGAATAGTTTACCTTGACTTAATATATTAAAGTGTTTACAGTTTACGCGTTAATCTTGCCGTCATTCTAACTTCAGATATTGCCGCGAGAGTTCGGTTTGGGACCTGCAGAACTGCCGACACTATGTAACGGTCCGCGGTTGCAGAAAGGTTGAGAAACGCCGCCGTATGCCTTAAATTCGGTAGTATGTGCTCGAACGGAAGGGCAGGCTGTTTTGTAATTTGGTAGCATGTTAAAGATGAATGTAGCAGTTTTGCATTTTACTGTACGAGTACAGATGCAGAATCTTTGGCCTTCCAGTTTGTTATCCAAGAATATAGAGATTAAGATATACAGAACTGTAATTTTGCCTTTTGTTATGTGTGGGTGTGAAACTTGGTCGCTCACATGGAGGGAGGAACGTAGGCGGAGGGTGTTTGAGAATAGGGTGTTGAGGAGATTATTTGGGCCTAAGAGGGACGAGATAACAAGTGAGTGGAGAAAAATACACAATGGGATGTTTAATGATCTGTACTACTCACCAAATATTGTTGGGGTGATCAAATCGAGAATGAGATGGGCGAGGCTTGTAGTAGGTTTGGGGGAGAGTAGAGGTGCATACAGGGTTTTGGTTGGGAAACCTGAGGGAAAGGAACCACTTGGAAGACCCAGGAATAGATGGGAGGATAATATTAAGATGGATCTTCAGGGATGGGGGTGGGGACATGGACTGGATTGATCTGGCTGAGGATAGGGACAAGTGACGGCAACAAACGCGGTAATGAACCTTCGGGTTCCATAAAATGCGGGTAATTTCTTGCCTAGCTGAGAACCGGTCAGCTTCTCAAGAAGGACTCTGATCCATGAGGTAAGTAAGCAAGTAAGTAAGTAAAATAAGCAAGTAGGTACAATCGCACATCCTTGTTAGTTAAGTGTTATTATCTTGCTGTCACTTCATGTTACCATCAGTGGCGTACCCAGGAATTTTTTTAAAGGGGGGGTTTCAACAAATTCAGTTGAGGACAGACAGCGGTGATCTGGGGGCGGTAGCCCCCTAGTCAGGGGTTCTGGAAGCAGCTGTGATTTGGTACAAGAAATTACATTTCATATAGTACAATTTTCTTAATTTTTGGTACTTTAAGGCTATTTATGATGACAACCAATTTATTTGTCATTGCTAATGTAAAAAATTGCGAACCGGCGGTAGTTTTAGAATTTTCTGCCTTTTTTTTCCGAACATCTTGGGGTGTTGGCGTCCTAAATTCTTCAATTTTTAACAGTTTTCATAATCGGGTTGAGTTCGGCACGATTTTGGAGGGCCTTCGGAATTTGGGGGGGGGGGGTTTGAAACCCCTCCCCCCCCTGTGTACGCCACTGGTTACCATTAATGAATCACGTAGTTAACACAGCAATCCCTGGACAGCATAGTTTTGCTGGTTTTAACCGTCCACGATTTTTATTGCTGTTCAGTTTTGCTAACTGCGGTGTTCGGGTTTATGAATCCGGGGTTTTTAATTTACTCATCTGTTCACATGGAAAGTATGGTTGGCCTCAAGCATCAGACCACTTTTATTGGAAGACAAGCTGTAATGGTATCCGAATTAGCGCCAGGATTACTGTTTCGGTGCGCCCTTCGGTAACAGGCTTTCTTCCAGCTTTATGTCCAGTGTTATTACTTTTCTTGATGTTGCGTTGTTCACGAGCAGGTGACGTCGGATTTGAGCGCTAGCATCTCGCTTTCTCCCCTCACTATGCCTAAGTCTGCCATAAACCGTGAACCTGTACATTGACGGCGCTTGGCAGGAACACAGCCCCGTCAGGTAGCGAGCGATTACTGTAAGGCATATTTGTAAGCAGTCAGTAACACTGTAAAATCTTTCTTTCTTTGCTCTTTCCTTTGTTTTATTTTAGTTCTTCACTTCAATTTAATTTCCTCCTTAGCCGATCACTTACTTACATCCATTTCCAAACTTAAGAATGCTGTGAATTTTACTAACGCGCCCGATAGTCGCCTTAGGAACGTAGCTGCTAGAGAAAATTTTCTGAGGATGTCTGAAGAACGTTTGTCACCTGTCATAAGTTTAATAATTATTAGCTGTTGCAACATTATCATAAAACTGTCAGCAATAAGGAATAAAACACGTAATGGTATCCACACATAAAGACGGGCTTGTCTACTTGATTGGTTTATTTTTTTGGGGGGTGGGGGGTGGGGGTGGGGGTGGGGGGGGGAGTGTTGGCAGGTCCAATTCTGTAAGAGCAATAGCTACGGATGTGTGATGTTATATGCAGTAAACCTGTAGCATCTACAGCTGTGCACATTCCAAGTGAGGAGCAAAATTGAAATGAAAGAATTTATTTTAAAAATACCAGCTTTGAAATTACACGAACAGATAAGTTAAAAGCCTGCTGTGATTTAGCTCAGAGTCTTTGTTCTCGTATCCTGTCTATAAAGATGTGAACAGTGAGATGTATAAAACTGTGATGCTACCTGTCATTTTACAGGGTTGTGCAACTTCGTCCCACAGTATACGGGAAGGACGTAATATGTTGACTAAATTTACAGTGTTTGAGAGGAAAGTAACAATAAGAATACGCCCGTATGGACGTAAGAGGGAGGAAGTGAGGGGAGAAAGTAGGGAATTACAAAGTTCGGAGCTTCATAATTTGTACCGTTTTAGTGTTAACCTGTTACTAGTTGTGCGTTTGAACAGAAAAACGTTAATGATACAGGAAGTGGCTTCTTTGTGAACAAACTACGATTTTTGACAAGCAGCCAACAAGTGCGCATAGACATTTGATGTGTTGTGAAGGAACCGTTGTTAGATTGAAGCTCCATGAAGATGGTGTAAATAAACATCGAAACGCGTAGAACCAAGAACTAATCGTATGAGTGCAGAAGCACTGTGCAGTGCAGGACAGTTGGTACGTAACAGGAGAGCTTAGTTTGTACTGTTCGACAGATATTGTTATGGGTATCAGATGAAAGAGGATGAGGTGGGAAGGGTATGTGTGTAAAAGTGAAGGTAACCATATTCTTATTTGAGCGCGGCACCCTGAAGTTATGGGCCCGGTAGCTCAGTCGGTATAGCGACTGACTACGGGCTGGACGGTCCGGGATGAAATCCCGGTGGACACGAGATTTTCCGCCCGTCCAGACCGGCCCTGGGGCCCACCCAGCCTCCTGTAAAATGGGTACCGGATCTTTCCCGGGGGTAAAGTGCGGCCGAGGCGTAATGCTGACCACTCACCCCCTTCTAGTGCCGCGGTCATGGAAGAGTAGAGCTATACCTCTACACACCCTTCTGGACCACATCAGGCCTGTAACGGGAAAACTTTACCTTTTACTCTGAAGATATGAAGCCGGAAGTTCGCGAGCTCAATCCTCGGTGGTGTTATCGACATTTTTCACCTGACCTAATCCTTCCGGCCGCACTATGGCCCCGGGGTCGACTCAATCTCTAACAGAAATGAGTACCAGGATTATTTCCTGGGGGATAAAGGCGTCCGGTGCGTAGGGCAGACAACATTGTCACCTTCATGTGCCGATTGTCATGGAATCAGAGATCCTGAAACTCCTGGAACCCTCAGGACATGCATGTCCAGGTCTGTACAGGGGTTGCCGTACCTTTTACCTTGGAGATATGCGAGGGTGTGAAGGTATTCTTAACGTCAGCGAGTGATTTCCCTTTAATTATTGGACAGAAGGCTGGATGCGCCCCAGGACCGATATGAACGCTTTGGAGAAGAGAAAAATCTGCGGATATTTGGGATAGATGATAAATGCTTCAGAATTTCAGCGGGTATGTCTCATTTGTATTTTCTGCACCTGTCCAGACCGGCCATAGGGCCCACCCAGCCTCCTATACATTGGGTGCCGGGTCTTTCCCGGGGGTAAAGTGGCCGGGGCGTGGCGTTGACCACCCACCCCATCTAGCGTCGAGGTTAAGAAAAGAGTAGAGCTATACTTGTACCCCCCCCCCCCCCCCCCCCCCCCCCCCCCCCCCCGCCGTTCCTCCCTTCTTTCTTTTCTTCCCTTTTTTTTTCTTTTTTTTTTTTTCTTTTTTATCCTACTCC
>Ga0123352_10021674_pt1 | contig 10238 bp, 8 predicted proteins | sample TergutLab28metaG_FD_89700 | JGI IMG/M metagenome (GOLD analysis project Ga0123352, IMG submission 89700) | Labiotermes labralis P1 segment gut microbial communities from Petit-Saut dam, French Guiana - Lab288 P1 | ecosystem: Host-associated > Arthropoda: Insects > Digestive system > Gut ...
TAAAATGAAGAAGTTTGAAAGGGGAAAGTTTAATAAAGTTAAAAAGTGTGTTTTCAAAAGGCTTGTGTGTGTGTTTGGGGGGGGGGGGGGGGGGGTGTATGAACATGAACGTAACAGATCTTCGTCCTCACTTTTTCCTCTGTATAAACGAAGTTCCAGTAGATTTAAAATTGAAGATTGAAGTCTTCTTGGATGTTACTCCGTGCTAACAGTTACATAATTGACGAAGATTTGTAGGAACGTAACATCATCGTGTTAAAGATCTACCAGTCCGACCCTGAAGAGGAAGGAATTATTCTCCTTCGAACTCTTTACCAGTTTGCAATGCGTAAAAACCTGCAGGCCTTGAATCTTCTTGAGCAGATTCATCCCATTGTGGTTATTAAATCGCCTTCTGTAGTTATCAGACCCATACAGCAGCATAAATGTTCTGATATTAATTTATTTCTCATATAAGCGACATGTTTCGACGGAAGTCTCTTCCGTCATCACGCGATATTGCAAAAATATAAAATATTTTCAACGGAGAGGCCTCTTCCTTAGTTATACGAGCTTTACCTTTTAAGATGGCCGAAATGACTGGCCGAAACATGCCGCGTATATAAGAAATAAATGAATGATGAACATTTATGTTGTACGGGTGTGATAACTATAGAAAACGTTGATTTGAAACTTTATCAACACTGGTATGAGAACTTAAATGTAGCACATTTTAATATTATCTTCACAGCCACGAGAAGTAAACGGAGAAAAGAAGTGCGTTTGATGAAATTTTCGTAATAGCTACTGCATTCCATGTCTTAAAATATCGTCTTTTTGTGTGGACGGAAACCAACAAGAGCTAATGCATATTTCGTCATTTCAGACGCGAGACGAACTGGGCGCAGTGGCTGCAGAGGGCGCGGCATGCTACTACTGCATACTTTGCTAGTAGCCTGTCTCCTACTAAAGGGGGTGAGTATCAAATTATGGCCTTCTGATGCGTGAAAACGTATTGTTTGGTAGACATACTTTATCTTAATATACCCTCACAGCGAGAACACTGCAGGAGAGAATTAGTCTTAAATTTAAAATTTCCTCTGATCATCCTAACGCATAAATATCGAACACACTTTTTTTGAGAAACATTACTGACAGCCGCATGTCGTATAACAAAATGACAAAAGATATAATTGTAAGAGCAGTGTTGTGTGTTAACACAAACTGTAAGAGCAGTGTTGTGTGTTAGCACAAACTGCAAGAGCAGTGTTGAGTGTTAGCACAAACTCCAAGAGCAGTGTTGTGTGTTAACACAAACTGTAAGAGCAGTGTTGTGTGTTAACACAAATTGTAAGAGCAGTGTTGTGTGTTAGCACAAACGGTAAGAGCAGTGTTGTGTGTTTACACAAACTGTAAGAGCAGTGTTGTGTGTTAACACAAACTGTAAGAGCAGTGTTGTGTGTTAGCACAAACGGTAAGAGCAGTGTTGTGTGTTAGCACAAACTGTAAGAGCAGTGTTGTGTGTTACCACAAACTGTAAGAGCAGTGTTGTGTGTTAACACAAACTGTAAGAGCGGTGTTGTGTGTTAACACAAACTGTAAGAGCAGTGTTGTGTGTTAACACAAACTGTAAGAGCAGTGTTGTGTGTTAGCACAAACGGTAAGAGCAGTGTTGTGTGTTAACACAAACTGTAAGAGCAGTGTTGTGTGTTTACACAAACTGTAAGAGCAGTGTTGTGTGTTAGCACAAACGGTAAGAGCAGTGTTGTGTGTTGCCACAAACTGTAAGAGCGGTGTTGTGTGTTACCACAAACTGTAAGAGCAGTGTTGTGTGTTAGCACAAACTGTAAGCTCGGAGCAACGAGTGGTGGATTCATATGAACTGAGAATGAGACGTGTCTGTCATTTCAATCCGAGACATGCAGATTCTAGTTTATACACGTTCTAAATGCGTCTACCTAAACTGTCAGACGTAAATTTGTGTTTGCGGGATGTAGCCTATCAAAGATTCAACCTGTAGTGATCACATTATAACTGGAAATTGTCTCACTGTGTGTTTCTTTTGTCCCCTTGACTCTTCACTTACTGTTGCGCTTAATTCACATCTTGTCTGGATATCTTGTCCGCCTTATTCCTAGGAACTTCCAGGCCATGAGGTTCGTCATAAATGTAAGCTTGCAGCAGCCAAATGATTATTTTTGCAGTCTAGGATAATTCGCGAGTCATAAGCCCTTCCGTCCAACCATCTTTCTTCCGGAACTGTGTTCATGACAGCACAGAATTTAAACTGCTAGGCGCCTGATATTTCACTCCACTTTTTCATCACATCGAATATTTGAATTGCCTGATAACGAAGCGTTATGCGCCAAAGAATAGGCCAAGTGTAGGCAAATGTTGCCTTCGATGGACCAGTTTAATATTATTGACAAACATAAAGGAATGTGTTGTGCGTGGGAAAAAAATCTTGCTTATTTATTGAGTTATTTCATGGGTTGTATTGTTCTGGTTCGATGCGTGTTGGTGTTACGTTGTGGTTTGGCTGGGGTGGTGTGGTATCCGGATGCAGGCTTCAGCCTGCATCCGGAGCAATACAACCCATGAAATAACTCAACAAATAAGTCGCAAGCTCCTGAGAATGGATGTATTAACATCCGAAACATGTTAAGCATTAAATAATGAAATATAAAAGCAAGTGACATCAAGTTGGTCTCTCTTTATTCAACTACCTTACTATGTTCTTGATAAGTCAACCAAATTTCTCAAGCCTAACACATCGATAAATGTTTTTAAAAAAATTTATTCAACCTTGCAGCTGTCCCATTTGTAGCTCTAGGGTCCCATAAATATACCGCACTATTCCCACCTACGGACCGTAAACATGATATAGGAAAACATAGGTTTATACAGAGAGTATTGTATTTTTATATTTTGCGAAGTTATGTTCTTTGCTGACGTGAGTGCTGTCTGAGTTGAATGCAAAAAAAAAAAGCATATGTGCCAAAGATATTTAGTCGAAGTGTCTTTTAAAAGTTAGCTACATGCACAAAAATACTGTTTCTGTTGTTGCATTCATGGGTCTTACTTGTTCAGTATACATTGAAAAATAATTGAAAATAAATGGATACATATCTGGAGTAATAGATTACATTCTGCAACCACATAAAGCAGAAGAGTATTGTTTTGTGTTTTATATGCTTAGATCAGGTTACTTGATTTAAAACCTGTATGTAAACAAAGATTCATCATTAATATGTGTAGAAATTAAAAGTGATATTTGTCTGCTGCTTCTGTTGTACGCTGTATCGCGTTTTGTAACAGCAACACAGATTACAAACATTTGAAATCAATTGCTGAACAATATGCTTAGACTTATCGGTATGAAATGTAGAGGTTTCACGTGTGACTGTGGTAAGCAACACAAGTAATTGATATTGAATAATATCTTAGATTGTCAGAGCTAGGCTGTGTCATTGGGTAAATAGTTCTCGGCGTTTCGACTGATTGTAGTGTCTTTATCTTGGACTGCGTGGCTCTCAAGATGAAGGCACTACGATCATTAGAAACTATTATCAAGATGAAGGCACTACGATCATTAGAAACTATTATCAAAATGAAGGCACTACGATCATTAGAAGCTATTATCAAGACGAAGGCACTACGATCATTAGAAACTATTATCAAGATGAAGGCACTGCGATAATTAGAAACTATTATCAAGATGAAGGCACTACGATCATTAGAAACTGTTATCAAGATGAAGGCACTACGATCATTAGAAACTATTATCAAGATGAAGGCACTGCGATCGTTAGAAACTATTATCAAGATGAAGGCACTGCGATCATTAGAAACTGTTATCAAGATGAAGGCGCTGCGATCATTAGAAACTATTATCAAGATGAAGGCACTGCGATCATTAGAAACTATTATCAAGATGAAGGCAATACGATCATTATAAACTATTATCAAGATGAAGGCACTGCGATCATTAGAAACTATTATCAAGATGAAGGCACTACGATCATTAGAAACTATTATCAAGATGAAGGCACTACGATCATTAGAAACGATTATCCAGTAACACAGCGTTTACATTCCAGAAGACTTGAGTTTTGTTACTTACTGTTGGTCTTTATCAGCGTCGTGGAAACGAATTTTTACCACACTATATTTATGCCCTTTTTACTTGAGTTTCAGTGTGCGATCAGAATTACCGATGATCGTAGTTCCCTAAAAATGTGTATTTTTCCCCAGGTCGTTTACTTTTTATCATGTTATTATATTAAATTATTGCCGAAAATTGAAGAAACGAAAACCAAACCAGAACGAACTTTCCGCTCACTGTTGTGTTCTCTTCACTTCTAATGATACGCTTCTCACACCTCTGCTACACCTGGTATCGGAGATTTTATAACAAAACCCTGGCCAATTAATTAAAAGTCTGAAGACAATTTTGAAAACCGGTAAACATTACAGGAGAGGTCTTGCCTCATGCCTGTTATTATCTGTTGGACTGCGTTATGGTCGTCACGTCTAACACTTGTAAGCTTTCAGATTTAATGGGCGCTACCAGTACAGTAACAAGAAAGCAGGGATGACCATCTTGAGACTCCTGTGATGCAGTTCGCCTGAGAATGTGTTAAGTACAGACCTTTTGTTCTTTCAGACTGCACCGAATGGCGCTGTATCGTGGTTAGCAAACGAAAGGTCCTGTATTTAAAATTTTGTCCTGAAACCGGTTTTCGCCAAGTGTTTTTTTTTTTCGTAGTTTCTCATAATCGCTAAAGACAGTGATGAAATAAAACATTAAAACATGCTGTGCGCACCTGCATATTTATTCCATTTTAAATTTCTGGAAGCATTTTACCATTCAGCGTTACATAGCGTGCGTTTTAAAAGCGTACTTAATTAAACGAAACAATATGAGACTTCCCAATTCTGGCCATAACGGAAATTGTGAATAAACTCAACTCCTTTAGTTTTGTGAATGTGAAATTTAGGGTTTTCACAATGGTATCAGTTTTTTTACAGTGTGTTACTCATCGACGCTGTCATTCGCTGAGATTATAAAGCGTCACTGGTAAATGAATAAATGATTGATTTAATAGATAAATGATTAAATAAATAAATATAAACATGTAGCACTGTTGGAATATTACTGACAAAGGAAAATCATTGTACTCTATTTGTACTTGTCCCAGTGTTAGTTTGTTTAAAAAAAAACCGCCTGGGATCGAACCTAGGCCTTGTCGATGAGAGGATGGCGAATAGCCGCGTGAGTTCTGGCACGGCCTGTGTTTGTTAAGAGTTTGGTCGCCTGGAAAATGTATGGCTCCGTGTATTGGCAGATATAAACCAACCTCTCGAGGCAAGATTCCATGTTTAGGTCACAGTACGATAGATATAGGTCGCATCTCCGAAATGTTGGTGTCCGCATCCAAGAAGACCGAACTTTTTATTCCATAGATCAGGATCCAGATCTTTTGCAGGACTGTAATGATTATGAATTTGGTGACTTTTTCCATTACATTTTTTAATCAGCTGCGAATATTACAATGCAGAAATACGAGTGCAGGCAAGCACTAGGTAGTGGCACTGTCATTGATTAGATAATTGAGTTTCATTTTTTTAGATAAAAATTTTTCGATACAAAAAAAAATTGAAGCTCAGTTATGCACAGTTGCAATTTTTTATGCTTCCCGGTGACAATGAGGCAGTCAAACGCCGAATTAACTATTTTTACAGGAAATGTCACAACATAGGTCTGCTAGGGAACACGGTGTTTGTGAATACGCAATGGGGAAATATGAAGAAGACAGAGAAATGGGGGAGGGGGAGGGGGGGAGAAATGTGGTCGTTCAGTAACTTAGGGGTTCTACATCCAATAGAAAAATTCTAGGTCTGAATTTAAAAAGCCCGGCATTCAATCTCAGCCATCACATAACCTTAACAAGAAGAAAAAAATTGACAATATGTCGGTTTAACACTCACAAGTCAACTGAACGAACTCGCAAAGTTCTTGGATACCAAATGTATGTACTGGTGACACTGGAACACTTTCTATGTACTATTTGTGTATCCCTTAGACCTGTGCTCCTTTCTTAGAGTGCGAGACAAAGCTGTATATTTTACAACACGTGAAAATTTAGATAGAGTTTGTTAGGAATTATGTGATGTCATTATTACTTACTTAACAAACTTGTAAGATAAAATATGTTGCTTTTCCCACGTAGAAGAAAGAGTGTTATTAGCAGCGATTTCTCATGAAGAAGCTCGTGTTTAAACTTTTTTTGTTATGAAGTAGTGTAGTATGTCTTATGAGCAATGTAGACAGATCAGAAGGCAACGCATTGTCAATTTATTCCGAGTACAGTACTCCGCCCGGTAATGCACACATCGCGTGGTATGTCAGTACGAGATCGGATGTATCATGAAGTAATAGATGATGTTTGTATACTGTATCCATATAAACAACTCCGAACCAACAAGTGAAGTTATTGCTCATTAATGTATAACATTAGAAAACTGATATCAAGAGTTGACAGCTACCGAGGGAACTTATAATTAATGTACTATAAAACACTGTAAATTATGAATAATATAAATTTTGTGTATTTAATAAATTTTGTGTATTGTAACAAATATTTTAACAAACTTATAACTATGAAGAGAAGTTAGCGGGTTGGCGCGTCCACCTGTGTTATAGTAACTCCCTGCAGATGGCACGTGAGTGCCGAAAGAGTTTGTTGGTGTGCTGAGTGTGTTATATGGCCAAGTGCATTTGGTGGGAACGCGCGCGGTGTAACATAAAATATTCCAAACTTGCTTCAGTTCAGCTTTAAATTGATTACGTTTACAAAATCGGGTTTACTGCTTGTTTAAATTATATTTCTAGAAGTAGGGCAAACAACTGTTTTACGTACAATTTCGTATAACCGCCATTAACGAGTTGCTGGTTTAGTGGGTCAGTAGTATTGAATGATGTCAGGGTAGTATCTTTGTAGTAGATTTGTAAAAGAAAATTGTCTGCCAAATACGGCCTTCAATTACATTTGAAATTTTGAATATATATATGTATGTATGTGTGTGTGTGCGTGCGTGCGTGCGCACGCTACTTGAATTTAAGTTAGTTGCGTCTTTATTGTATACAGTATGAGAAAACGCACTATTATTATTATTATTCTTCTTATTATTATTATTATTATGTTCATGTTTCAAGTGTATTTCAATGTAAAATATGAATTTTCATTTCCAGTTTACTCTGTGTTTACATTGACGAATTCAATTTACTGCTCAGCACTGCTCTAGACGAGTGGCAGTTATTTTCTTGTACAACCTTTACGGATTGGTCTTTATTGATGGAGATGGCACTTTTTCTGTGTGATAGAGATGGAGTGCTTTTTTATGTACAGTTCAGTATAAATATCAGCCCTCAAATATTTAACTGTTTTGAAATATAGGTCTTTTCATTGACGTTCACATAGTGTGTAGCAGGCAGTTGTCTTCACAGTTTTCATTTACGGTTATTTATTTTGTATTTTTCTCTATTCTCACAGCGTTCACCTCCTAATTACATAACAATCCTGATAAAACGTTTGAAATGTTGAGTGAAGGTTCATATACCTGATTAAATACGTCTGTATGTTTGACACATTCTTAATATGTGGGAAGTACTGGTTCTAAAATAGTTCATGTTGTAAGTTTTCAAGGGAATAATTTATTATTTTTTGGAATATGAGATTGTACCGTCTGTGAATTTTAAGATTAGGGTGTCATGCGATTTGATGATGTGTTGTCTGGTGTCTGTCTACCAAAGTACATTGCACCATATGTCAACAGACCGTAATTGTACAGTCTGTTCCGGTTCAACATGTGTTTATATAGACATTCTATGGCATCTGATTACTTCGGAGATTGAACAACGCATAGAAGGTAGGCCGATTAGATAAGAAGCAGCCCGGCCGTAGAAAAGGAATGAATGAACGAGATAGACGTTGGTTTCACACCCACAGGTCGGGTTATGAATCGGCCTGACGCATAATGCATGAAGAGCGCACTACTACGCATGTAATTTTTGGCATCTGTGTGGGTCAGCGGGGCCCCTGAGGGTCTGAACGCGGTCAATCCTCCGTTACCATCAGGAGAGCGGTTCCCGCGGTCGAACGAGCGGTATGTATACTGCGGCATTGGTATTCTCTGACTGTCCGCCAGCCCACCCCTTCGCGTGTTTGCCTACCAATCAGTACATACCGTCCGAAGTGTACGTTGTTCTTTCATCATTTCCTTCAGAAACGTGAATTCTTTCATGCTGTTTGTAGTCCAGTGTAACAATCTCATTTTACTCTATTCTAAGAAGGCTTGCCTGTGTAATAAAACAAAATAGTCTGACATACTAACCACATAACGTCACAGGCAACACTACAGTAGCCACTAGCATTAAGGCCACTCTAAAAAGGGCTCATACAGCCATTACATATGTACCTACACTGCTCCGGAAGTAACGAAGTAATACACTCTTATTTCACACATAGAAGTTTACATTCCACAGATGGAGTAAGCCAGTCCAACAAAGTAGCAGCGCTGGGTAAGAAACGCGCCGGATTGGCTCGTCTAAGAAATGGGATCGCAGGTTCGCATCCTGTTCGGCTTATGGATGTATACACACACACACACACACACAAACATACATACGTACATACACAAACATACAAACATACGCACATATATATAAATATACAATGATGTATCAATCAAACACAACAAAACTTTATTATTATTATTATTATTATTATTATTATGTTTTGTTGTGTTTGACTGATACATCATTGTATATCTATATATGTGTTAAACACTTAGGGATGGCAAACATTAAATACACACATACTTACATACATACATAAACAAACATAATACACACACACACACACACATACATACGTACATACACAAACATACAAACATACGCACATATATATAAATATACTATGATGTATCAATCAAACACAACAAAACTTTATTATTATTATTATTATTATTATGTTTTGTTGTGTTTGACTGATACGTCATTGTATATCTATATATGTGTTAAACACTTAGGGATGGCAAACATTAAATAGACACATACATACATACATAAACAAACATAATACACACACATACACACACACACACACACACGTATAAAATCCCCAACTAACTCACTATATAAAGTGCAGTCCATCTTGAGAACCTAATAATTTCTCATATAGTCAAAAAAATTCCGCTCCTTTTATGACACCTGGAGGTTAAACACTGTGTTTACCACCCCTGTCCGCTTGACCCTATCCTGTGGCAGATGAATACAGTCCACGCGTTTCCGTGCGTAAGGAAAGGTCTGGCAAAGGGTATATTATTATCCGCAAGAGTCCTGGGAAGTTTATTCTTATTATTCCTGTCCCTCCCCTGCTTCTTCCTTCTCGTGTTATTGTTGTCGTTCTTTTTCTTCCGTCTGCGCCTCTGGTACAGGCTATGGTCCTTTTTCCTTCACAGTCTATATTTCGGAATGTTTTGTGCGATTAACTTCGTCGGTCTGCAGGTAAGCTGAAAACTGAAATCCGTCTACATCTATTTCCATAGCTTGTATGGCCACAAAGCTCATCCTCGAAATTGCTTTTTGCTATTCATTCAGTCTAGCCGGTGCCATTCTTGATACAGGGTTGTTTCAGGAGTTGTCTAACCAGTTAATGTGAGCAGAAATGTCGACCGAAACAACAGATGGATGTCCACTTACACCTGTAAAAACAATTGCGTAGTGTGCGTGTCCATATTCTCCACAGTTGCGGCTACGATATGTGATAAGACATGGACAAAACGCAAGAAAATTAAGGAGTCCGGTTTCATATAGCACTATAGAAAGCCGACAAACAATGTTAAATTAAATAAACAGATATTATAACAGTTTTTGTAAGGAAAACAATTTATGAAATTTATTGAATTACATGGACTGGCAAGTGTTTCAACGGCACAAGCTTTCTTTCCTGCACGTCTGTGCTTACGATAGTTTTGCCTTACCTGAAACACTCCTGCGAACGGATCTGACACAAGAGACCTGCCATTCACGTGACAAGACCTTTACCTGAAACACTCCTGCGAACGGATCTGACACAGGAGACCTGCCATTCACGTGACAAGACCTTTACCTGAAACACTCCTGCGAACGGATCTGACACAGGAGACCTGCCATTCACGTGACAAGACCTTTACCTGAAACACTCCTGCGA
>Ga0123352_10021676_pt1 | contig 10237 bp, 5 predicted proteins | sample TergutLab28metaG_FD_89700 | JGI IMG/M metagenome (GOLD analysis project Ga0123352, IMG submission 89700) | Labiotermes labralis P1 segment gut microbial communities from Petit-Saut dam, French Guiana - Lab288 P1 | ecosystem: Host-associated > Arthropoda: Insects > Digestive system > Gut ...
CTCCCCAGTCTATCAACCACACTCTCCTTGTATCTGTTTCCCAAACTCCCCAGTCTATCAACCACACTCTCCCTGTATCTGTTTCCCAAACTTCCCAGTCTATCAACCACACTCTCCTTGTATCTGTTTCCCAAACTCCCCAGTCTATCAACCACACTCTCCTTGTAGCTGTTTCCCAAACTCCCCAGTTTATCAACCACACTCTCCCTGTATCTGTTTCCCAAACTCCCACTTCTTGCCATTTTTCATAAATACTGAAATGTGTAAACCTGGGCAAATGTGTCAACATGAGTCTTACTCATACAAACATTTACTAACTTCATTTGTTTCAACCCAAAGTTATGTATATTAATATTAAATGTGGGACTAGTTGACTATAATAATAACTGTGATTGATCATGTTTGTGTGTATGGATGTAGATGTAGAGACAGCTTATGCTACCATGTTATTATGTAGTTTTATTGAGTCTTCCAGCCATTTGTGTTTGTATCATAGAATATTGCATGCAGGAGACCGCTGTATATGGGAAAGGTGCAATAAAAGACTGTATTGGGACTGTATTGTTTTGGTATGCATGCTACATGCTGCTCTTTGAACAGTGGATAGTCACTCTCCTGATGAATGAATTCCCTTTTGTTTTGAAACATTAAATTGGATCCTAACCCAAGCCAGTCTGATCCATTCCCTATTTTCGCACCTTACTACTCCAACATCGCTTCTAATAGTATGCATCTATCTGCACTTATTTCTCCAACCCAAATTTTAGATGTTTCTTGTATCCTCCATGTGTGCTACATACAGACCTAGCACATTGATCTTGAATTAATCTTACTAATAATACTGTAGAATGCAAGTAACACAAAGTATGTTACAATTTTCTATATACTATTACTTCATCTCAGACATAAATATATTATTCCCAAAAACTTTGTACTCAAACAATGTCAAAATGTGAGGCCAAGTTTCACATCTGCAAAGCCATGGATGAAACTGTATTTCTACATATTAATATTTGAGGTTTGGGAGCTATACATTTGAAGTTATCTCAACTGACAACACCATTAAGCCCTGTAAGGTACTGGAAGCAAACTTACAGACGTTCTTAAAGCCTGTTGGAGGTGAATACTTCATCTGCCTTTATTGTACTCTTACCAACAGTAAGTCACATCATGTTAGGACTCAATTACTTCCACTCTCTGAATACAGCAAATGTTGAGAAATACTGCTAGAGGCTGCTGTCATTTCAGCCTTTGTGTACATTCACAGTTGTTATAAATGGCTTCAATTTGGACAAATGGATATGGAAATATAAATTTCATCTTCAAATATTCTGCATGGAAGAACTTAATGATGTTGCTACAGTAATTTGAACAGATCTGGAACATTAAATCGACCACAGATAGAAACTTTGGAACATAAATTAGAAAATAAAGTTACTGCAGTAACATACTCCTGTAAAATTAAGTATTACATCACAATGGAGACAGCACAGCACAGGCAGCCCACTCAGCCTCCTATTTAATGGGCACCAGTTGCTTTTCCTTGGAGATGGAGCAGCTACAACAAGAAACTGACCGCTCACCTCAATCTAGTGCCAAGGCTATACCTGTATTCCCCCAATATGCCTTCATGGTATGCTCAGACAACTTTAGCTTTATATGACATCACAATAAAAACTGTCATCATCCATCTGTTAATTTGGGGACTTCTGATTCCTTATGCATAGAGTAAATATTTTTGTTACATGGGTAAGGAGGGATGTCATGAAATTTTGTTGGCAATAAAAAAAATTTGCAACCATGGCTGGGGAAATATAAGCTTCTATTTCTTTATTTAAAAAGAAAGGAGAACTTTCCAGAAGTTATAAAAAATGTACCTCACTTTACTGAAATACAGAGTGTTCTGTACCCCTAAATACTCCCACAAAAGATAGGCAATGTACACATAGCATAACATAGTGGCGATTTTGCATAACCATTGTCGAGGTGGATATGCAACAACACATATTGTGTTTATTTCCACATCATCTTATAAACAACACAATCTCCAGAAAAAAAAATTTATTGAAGATAAAATTGGTATTTTGATTTTCTCTATAATTTTTATCTAAAACATTTCTCACTCTAAGAAGAAATGAGAAATATTATAACAAACGTACATAGGTCTTCATGTAACACTTATTCTTGTCAAACATTCATCAAACTTGCATTTTATGGAAAGATTTTCAAACAATCAAGTATCAAATTTCGGGAAAATCTGAGTTGTTTCATACAGACAGACAGCCATGACAAAGCTAATAGTCAATTTTCTTAATGTTGCAAATGCACCCAAAAATGGGTTTCCTTTATCATTGTAACAGCTAAGTCTCTTAATTTTTAACTTCCATGAAGAATAACAATGTATTAGGATGATTCACTACACACATTCTGCAGATTTCATAGTCCCACACAAGTTATTAGATACCCTGATGTAATACCTCTCGTCATTGTAAATTTGATTCTGATGCAATGCTAACTGTCTGTTAGTAGAACATGAAGGTTCAATATTACACAGAAGCCTTCCACCTAACCTTATCCTCCAATTTACATTGTGGTCGAGTGCAGACCCGCTCAGTGGATAACATGTCACATGCAACACAGTGTAATGCTGTCCAGAACAACAATTTAAATGATAAAACATATTTCAAAACCTCCATGACATATTTGACATAGAAGATTGGGAGAATTTTGAAAATGTATGAGCTGCTTATTTATGGAGACATGCATTACTGTACTGATCCATTTTGTAAAAGGTGCTAAAATCAGCAACAACCCAGCCCAGGTTGTGTAATTGCATTTCTTTAATAAACTGTCCCATTATTATTAGGTACATTTATTATATTGCATGACATACAGAGACATACATAGGAAAATTTATACATGAAATGTTATGTATACTAATTCCTTCTTCATTCTGTTATTGAATTTCATGTTGCCCACATGCAGACCAAATTTTGCTGACATGGCTGTACCACAACAAATTTCAGGAGGCCTGGTGTAGTATATACTAAAAACCAACATTGTGTCTACATTTCTTGCCTTAGCTATGGATCCTGTATGTCTTACCAACCTCATCTTCCATGGTTTAATCCTCCCATCAGTATTAGTTTTATACAGTACATCAGAATAGAACAGAATGAAAGGATGTGTCAGCCTGCTGGAAGTATACATTGTGGTCTGCAGGGTGATGACACATCAGGGGGGAGGGGGGCTAGCCTCGTTATTAACAACATACAATCTGTCATACCCAAGAACTTTTGCAACAAGAATTCAAAATAACTCCAGTACTGCCACTGACAATGTATTTGTGGACAAAAGTAGAATAAATTTATCTTCTATACCTCCCACAATAAATGGCCTATCAGACCACAATGCTCAAATTCTCACAATTAAAAATATATATGCAACAATAAGGAAATTCCTTTGAAGCAAAGAACCAGATTAATAGACAATGAAACAATCATGAACTTCCAGAATCTATTAAAATATGAAACCTCGGAATATGTTGACAGAGATCCTAAACATGTGTTTAGCTCATTCCTGTAAGTTTTCTTACACATTTTCCAAGCTAGAGGGTTGTTTGACCGTGCATCTTCCTCATGAAATAACATGAAATGCCAACTTGATGCAACAAGGTAGTTTTATTGATGTATTCTCCGCTCTACATGTTTCGGGCACAAACGCCAATCATCAGGAGCATTAGATGTTGAGTTGCATCATATGGTTTTCTGCACCAAGTTTGTGGATGGATGGTGGTCTTGAGAGCTGCTGCGTAGGTCATGTGTGTGGTACCGTACACACAACCTAGGCAGCGGCTCTCAAGACCACCACCATTAATGGTTTTTTCTAAGGTACTTGAGAAAGCTACACACAGCAAATTAAGCCAACACCTGCATACTAACAATATAATGGTCACAGAACACAGTGTGGTTTAAGGAAAGGGATGTCAATCAAAGTTGCTACCTTCAGGCTAACTGATAGTGTCAAGTCTGTTAACCAATAAATGCATGTTGGAGGAATTTTCTGTTATCTAGCAAAGGCTTTTGATTGTGTGAATCATGAAATTTTGTTAGCTAAATTACATTTCTATGGAACTAATGGAGTATCTGAAGATTGGTTCAAGTCCTATTTAACTAACAGAAGACAGTGACATAAAATCACCTAATTAAACTCAAACTTTTATCTCTGACTGGGGTATACTGAATTCTAGGGCTTCTATTGTTCATAATATAAATATCAAAGACCTGCTCCTCAGAATAAATTCTTTATCAGAATCAATATTTGGTGATGATATTACTGTCTTAATTTCAAGCAGAAATACCCAAGATTTCTGTTCAGTGTCAAATTTAGTTCTCTCTCACATGATTCAATGATTTGCTGCTAATAATTTAGTTCTAAACTTCGATAAAACGAATATAATGAAACTCATAACCAAGAATTCATCACATTCTGCATTACATATTGGTTATAAGTGAAAGTATAAAGAAGGCTGTGACTACAAAATTTGTTGGTTTGCAAACTGATAACCACATGAATTGGATGAACCATATAGAAGAAATTACTTATAGGTTAAGTGGAGCGTTTTATGTCATTAGGTTGACAGTCCATATCAGTAACATTAACAACGAAATCAATTTACTGAACATAATTTTATTCTATTATAATATAGGGAATAATTTTGAGGGGGGGGGGGAAACTCTTCCAACAGTGGGAAGATTTTCACTTTACAAAAGAAAATTGTCAGAATTATGGATGGTGCACAACCCAGAACCTCATGTATTAGTTTATTTAAAGAATTATATATTCTACTTCTTCCATTCCAGTATATACTTTCATTAATGAGATTTGCTATCAATAATCAGTCAATTTTTCGCACAAATTCATCTATACACAACATAAATACCAGGTACAAGCACCATCTCACAGACCAAATGCCAACCTACCTTTTTTTAAAAAAAAAAAATACATTTTTATACCAGGATCAAAATTTTCGACAGTTTACCACCTAGTCTGAAATCCTCAAGAATGAAAAGGCAAAATTTACAGCAGTCTTAAGAAAATACCTACATACACTCTTATTTTACAAAAACAGAATTTTAAGTCATCTTTACACATACAAAATTCATCTACAGAATAAAAGGATGTATGATGTATGTACCTGGTACGCGAGTACTATACAGATGGTTGCAGTACATACTTTTGAAATGTTCGAAACCACCTACCAGTTTTACACAGTGTCATAATCAAGAATATAAAATATATCACACAAAATAAAGGGAAGTTGTCCCTGTTCACACCACGACAAAATACAAGTGGAGCAGAAGCACAGATCCACTCATTCTTATCTTTGACACTTGAAGGAGGTTAGTGGCCAGGTTCACACGCCAGCCATTTTATGCCCAGGCCCATGAAATAGGAGGACGGGTGGGCCCCAGGGTCAGACCGGACATTTGCAGAAAAAATAAAATCTGTTGCTTCTAACAGTAACAAAATCACAGACTGTCCAGCCCACAGCCTCATCCCTGTACTAACTATGCTATCCCACCGCACAAATTGTATATTCAAGATATGTGCAATATCAAGGGAAATGAGAAAATTACATTGGTAAACTTTTTAATTTGTACTCCTCAACCAGTATTATCAGGATTATACATAGGACTTCAAGCAGATACACAGCTACATTGGCAGGAAAGGTTCAATATGGGCTAGACAAATCGGGAACTGAATTCCGGTAGAGGCAAGATTTTTCATGTTGACCAGACCATCCACATGGCCCGCCCAGCCCCCCACATAATGGATACCGGGTCTCTCCCAGAAGATAAAGCGGCCAGAGCACGGTGCTAACCACCCACCTCCTTCTAGTACTAGGTTGTGAATGGGTTTAAGCTATACCTCTGCCTACCCTCTGTGCCTGCTTAAGTATGTTATGAGGTGACCTTTAACCTTACCTTGTACATATCTGCGTCATTACAAAGCTACATGTAAAGCACTGACAATGAACAGCTATGGTTACTCATGCTGTAATTTTAACAATGAGCCAAAGAAAACTCAGGATACAATTAGCAGTCTTAATGAAGTCCGAAGACAAAGTGTTTCATAATTAGCTGCAAACAGGTCTGTGCTAAATACAGTGCCCCTGTACTTCAGTATTAGTATAAATGTGTTTGCACCAACTGGATCATCAATGCTAGACCAAAATTAAGAACAGACTATGTCATCGTTTCATACAAATGATGGAATTAACATCAAACTGTCACAGGAGTGACACAACAAATTGACTGCCACATTAAAGAAAATGTCTAACTTCTCTCAAGAATAAGGAAATTTCTACAACTGACATGTGAAATGTTAAGGAATAAGAGTGTGTGAAGGTTGCTTGGTCATTAAAAATAGGTGCTTGAATTCTCAAGTCTCGCATTTTCTAATGTTCCAGATTAAATAAATTAAATCCTACAATGTTGTTTATTGTCCGTCTTACACAACGTGATGTAAAGTTAAGCTGTAAACAATTAATGTAGCTACATGTTTCAACCCCTTGGGGTCATCCTCAGGCTTATAAAATCCTACAGTCACTACAAAACAGGAGCATCCTGGCTTATACCAGCATATATAAAATCACGCAGTAGATGGTATTTTCATTTGACTATAACAGTGAAACAGTAGTGGTGGTGGTGGTGGTGGTGGCTGTACCATCTTCATGATCACAGTCGTGGTGGTGGCTGGAAAAACGGACCTAGAGATTCACTACAGAACCAAACCAAGAGAAAGCCTGGCACTCACATACACAGACCATTGACTTTGTCACAAGTTTGAGAAGGGCAGAAAAGTGTACAGACGTGACTGCTCCTGAATGACATACTGTATAGAAGCAGCACCTTACCTCAAGAACCACACACACAATCATTAATTTGGTATCAAAAGTTCAAACCACCACACCACATTTTCTAAAAACACAGACCAGTCAATTCAGAACACTTTCACATACACGTTCTGTAACAGTCCCAACTAATTGGTTCCGGCTTCTTAACAGAAAATCTATGACGGACACCCACAGTGAAATTATCTTGGCCCATGAATCATACCAAGATCAAATGAAGATTCTTAGCAATGGAAATTACTGGGCCCATACCGCCAACCAGACTTGTGACTGGCCATGTCACTATGGATGTGACATTATGGATCATTCTCCTTACTGTCCTGATCTCGCACCCCATCATTTGCATCTCTTTAAAACTTTTCAGAAGTGTCTGGCCAAAACATTTGCAACAAATACTGACATGAAGCAAGCTGTCACCTCCTGGCTAGAGACACTTCACACTGATTTCTTCCACACCACAACATAAGCCTTGGTATCATGGTGGGACAAATGCTGAAATGCTAACAGTGATGACATCAACCTCTAAGCTGTGCCCCCTACAGCCCATATGCCATGCATACATCAGAATGAAAATCAAGTTCCCTGCATTGTAGTGTATGTTACCCCATTTTTTGAAACCCCTTTGTACACATATATAATCATAATTAAGCATGACCTAGATGGAGGAAGGAGGGCACTATCAAACTGCAGCTCCTTTACACACAATAGCCATTAAATGGAAAGATAGGCTGGACACATACACACACTGGTTATGGTGACATGGCAAACAGTCTGCAACCCAGCCAGACACTAATTCTATCATCCGTACCACAGCCAGTCACTTCACAGTTCCCACACCTCTCTGACACTACAAACTGCCAGTTTACACCACAAACAGAGAAGACATGGCGAAGAACTATTACATATCTCAGAAAGAACTATTACATATCTCAGAAAGAACTATTACATATCTCAGAAAGAACTATTACATATCTCAGAAACACATCTCATCATGAAAAACACTTTGGTGCAGTGGATCTCTCCTTGTTGCATATTCAGGAATACCGGGCCATAACCCTTGAGGCTAGCTGCCATAAAAGGTTTTCATGGCTTCTTCACATTCGAAGTCTCCATTTGCCTGAATGTGGTGCCACGTCACTGGTTGATTGCGTGCCTGATGTTTCATGTCATGACGACATGGTGGTCTCATCTTCAGTGCATCTGACCCTTGAAGATGTGAGCAACATGCCGCTGTTAAATGTCGGGAACCAGTCACCCAGTGAGGTGGCGCCACTCTCCGGAAAAATGGAGACCTCAAGTGCACCATCGCACAAGCTTAACACCGTCACCACATTTGTTAGGAGAATACAAAGTAGAAAATCTAAGAGGAGACATAAATATATAATTCAATTTAACATAAAAATGTAAATTAATATGAACCACTGACATTAATACACCTACTGTAAATTCATAAACACCTGTATCAATTCAGACTCGACAGGTGTGCAGCGATAGTGATCACTAACTGGCAGTTACAAGAACAGGGTCATCGGCACCACAAGCAGGTGTGTCACAAAACACATGCACACTGTTATTCACATTGCTGTCATCTTTGAAAAATTACTAATTACAAGGATATTACTTATAATTCCTACAGGTGGCTCCAAGAAATAAAAACTTACAAAACACTTGAAATGGATGAGCATTTAAATTTATTCCGTACATCAATACATCAGGCCAAATTAAAGTAATGTATAAAATTACAGACGTACAGTAGGCACACAGCAAAATGAAACCAAATGTCTTGCTGAAGGCAGGGATTTATTATTATTATTGGTAATCTGGAATTTAAAAGTTTCAGATTCACAAACAGAATTCACTCAGAGGGTAAAACAAATAAAACCATGACTGCAATCAGTGCAATCACTCCAGTTCTTGTAAACTAGAGAACGCGCGCACACGCGCGTGTGTGTGTGTGTGTGTTTGTGTGTGTGTGAGAGACTGTGTTTGGGGAGTGTGTGGTTTCATTGGTGTGGCTGAATTTCAGCAATAGTGACTAAGTTTATATTGCGTTCCACAAGATCAGTGAATTAGAGTCCATTGCACCCTGCCAGTCTATATAACAGAGAAACTGAGAACTGAAGTTGAAGCAGGTTAGCTGGCTTGAGCCTGGTCCTTTTTCTGTGCCTTCAGCTGTTTCTGGCGCATCAAGTCAGCATCTCTGCAAACAGGGATTAAACCTGATGGTTACCAGTGAAGGCCAATAAAGGATACCTGTCCATTAACACAGAGACAAATACCTTACAGTTCAATGGACAGCAACTGTCCAATAATGATGGTTATGTTGCTCTGGACATACGACACATAGAAGAAACAGACAGAAACCTCTCACACAAAAGGCATCTGGAAAAGGCATTCAGAGATGGCATGATAAAAGGTTTAGTATGGACACAGGTTACAAAATGAACTGGCAAAGGTGATGTAATACACCAGCTACACACAAAACAATCCCAAAACAGAATACTGGAATTATTCAAAGCATATTTAAAACACAACACTGTAAACAAACATCTTAACACTATGTCAGGAGCCCGATCTGAGCAGATAAGCCATTCTGCTAAGCTGCACAGTGACTAAAGCTTAGGAAACTGTTTTTTATTCTATTAAATGATGGCACAACTATTATTTGATTTCCAGCACCTACTTCCAGGAACAGCAGTCTAGCATACACTGTTCATTTCTTAGGGTACAACCTGTATTGCACTAGGCAGAAGATTTGAACATTAGTAAGGGAATACTGGGAGATAACTAGGCTATGGAAATATAAAGTAACGACTACACACACTTCCGAAATAAAACTACATAACTGTGTTCTGTCTCCTCTAGAATATGGGAAAAAATATTACATTTTAAGGTACTGCTGACAGTCTAATAAAATCTACAACATGAAATTTGTGGTAAGACTATGAAAGCAGTCAGCTACTGACAATCTACATGGTTATTCATGCAGTATTCCTTTAGCAAAGAGAGATACAGTAACCACTGTGTCCTCAAGGTATCACATGAACACAAGCACGCGTTACAACTCGTCACACCAGTCACCTACCCACACACACTAACCCGCATCAGCTCTTATTCTTTGGTTTTTCTCCTCTCCACACAACCCACAACAAAAGCCCACCAGCAGTAGACATCGGATATGGACAAACAGTAGCTGGAGACCCACATAGGACAGCAGTGAGCAGACATACTAGAGCTGCACCCCCCAGGATAGCGCACAGCACAGATACCTGCCCCCCCCCCTCCCTGTGCCCCTTAAAAATAGCATATAACAAACATCAC
>Ga0123352_10021677_pt1 | contig 10237 bp, 12 predicted proteins | sample TergutLab28metaG_FD_89700 | JGI IMG/M metagenome (GOLD analysis project Ga0123352, IMG submission 89700) | Labiotermes labralis P1 segment gut microbial communities from Petit-Saut dam, French Guiana - Lab288 P1 | ecosystem: Host-associated > Arthropoda: Insects > Digestive system > Gut ...
AATGCTCCGGAGCATCAACTTCATCGAGTTCAAATTGGATTTGTTTTTCGAGTGTTTTTTCGACTTTTAATTCCAGTTCAACTCCCAACTCGTTTGCAACCAATTCCATTGTCGGAAAATCAACAACTTGATTGATAGTTGTCGGAATTCCCAAAATCATTAGTTGTTTGATTATTTCATTTGCAGTTTTGCCGATTTTTTCGGATAGCATTTTAACAGTTAGGTTCTCTGTTGTGATAACTGCTTTTTCAACTTTTGACGCAATAAATGACTGGTGCTTTTTCTCTTTTTTGTTCTTTAGTTTTCTTGTTCCTACTCTCTCTTCGTCAAAATCCTCTAAAATAAATCCTTTTCTGATAAGAGTGCGTTTTGTTATTGATTTTCTATCATCATGTCTTGAATCTTTTTTCTTAGGGTCAAACTTGCCTCTGTCTTTGCCGGTCATTGGAGGCGGCGGAGGCGGTGCAGTGTATCCGCCCGGTTTTTTGAATGGGGGCTTATCGCCGAATGCCGGTCTCGGTGCGTTTTTGTCAAACGGAGGTCTCGGTGCATTTTTATCAAATGGCGGACGAGGTGCATTTTTATCAAACGGCTTTTTGCCTCTTGGATGCATTGAAGGGACAAATATTGGCTGTGGCGGAGGTTGATAACGCCCTTTAATATAGGAAGGAGCAGCCTTTTCTTCTTTTTTCACCTCTTCAGCAACAACAGACTTCTCCTCAGTTGCCTGAGGTTTTTCTTGAGGTTTCACTACTTCAACCTTTGCCTCTTCCATAGTCACAAGCAGCGCCGGGTCAATCGGCTTAATCTTTTCAACTCTTTGAGGTTTTGCAGTCTCTTTTTTAGCCCTTTCTTTCTCTTGCGCCTTGTTTAGAATATCCCTTTGCTCAAAAAGTGCGTTTTCAAGTATTTTTTTCAACTCTTTTATACGCAAAGACACATCAAAAAACTTACCATCTTTTTTGATATGGTTGTTAAGGGTTGACAGTGAAGATACCTTACTCGTCTCTTTTTGCACCTCATTTACAGGAGCAGTGGGAGCAACTTTTGCAGTTTTTATGGTTTTTTCTGTTTTTACTGCTTTCATCTCAGTTGCTTTTTCCGTCTTTAAGTCGGCTGATTTTGTTGCTTTTACTTGTTTTGCCGCTTTTTCCGCTGCTTTCACCGGGGCTTTTTTTGTTGTTGTTTTGTCTGCGTTAGTTGTCAAACGCTACCTCCGTTTTAAAGTGAAAAACGAAGAGTGAAAGATGAAAAGTATTGTTAGAATTTATTCAAAATAATTCGACCGCACTTTTCACCTTTCACTTCTCATTTTTCACTTGCAATAATTGCTTTCGCCAGATTTTTATCTGTTAATCCGACTGCTTTTACATTTTCTTTGCTTAATAACTTTGCTAAATCTTTTGTTTCAATAAGTGTTATTTCTTTTTGTTCGGCATATAAATTCAAATTTTTAGTTAATCCTTTTCCTGCACTTGAACAAATTACTAATAAATGAATGCGTTTTCTGTATTGCAAAATATTGTCAAGTCCATAGACTATTTTATTTGCTTTTATAGAAAAGCCCAGATATGATTTTATTTTTGAATTTTCATTTAGGTCTTTCATTTTTTTAGTTTGTCGTAAATATCATGAGGAACATTTCCCTTAAATGCTCGATTGAAGCCTCTGGTTTTTGTGCATTTTTGAATGCATTCATCTTTTTTGCAAACATATGCTCCGCGCCCCGGCAACTTATTTGTTTCATCAAGTTGTATTATGTTTTCCTTATTCTTCACAACTTTAATGAGATTTTCCTTTTCAAACATACCTCGGCACGCAACACACATTCTCAATGGTTTTCTTCTCATGCTAACTTCATCCTCTACCTATTCTAATTCGCCGAAATCTTCATCAAAAATATCCTGCTCTTCACTCACGCTCTCACTCATCAACTCATCAAGATTAACCTCTTCAATCGGAGCGTCTTCCAAAATTGCTTCATCGCCTTCTTTCACCTTTTCTTCAACTTTTAATGACGAATAAGGTTTGACATCAATATGCCAGCCGGTGAGTTTTGCAGCAAGCCTTGCATTTTGACCGTCTCTGCCGATTGCAAGTGACAGCATTTCATCAAGAACAATAACTCTTGCACTTTTTTCCATATCATTGCATTGAACCATAGCAACTTTTGCCGGCGATAATGCCCTTGCAATAAATTCCAACGGATCTTCACACCATGGAATAATGTCAATTTTTTCGCCGTCTAATTCCGAGACAATCGCATTTACTCTCATTCCTCGATTTCCAACGCACGCTCCAACCGGGTCGACATCAGCATCTAGTGAATGGACTGCAATCTTTGTTCTATACCCTGCTTCACGGACTATATTTTTGACGACAACAAGACCGTTTTCAATCTCAGGAACATTCAACTCGAATAGTTTTTTGACAAAGTTTGCGTTTGAACGAGAAATGATGACTTGCGGTCCTTTGTGACCGGGCTTGATTTTTTTGACATAGACTTTTATTTTGTCGCCTACTTTAAACTTGTCTCTTGGAGATTGGTCTTGCGGAGCAAGTTGGGCTTCTAGTTTCGAGACTTCAACATAGACATTTTTTCCGTCAAGACGCCTTACCATGCAAGTGATTAATTCGTCTTCTTTTTGGCTCAACTCATTATATGCAATTTCACCTTCGACTTCTCTGAGTTTTTGCATGATAACTTGCTTTGCGGTTTGAGCGGCAATTCTTCCAAACTCTTTACTCGACACATCTTCAGAAACAACATCGCCGATTTTGTATTTTCTGTTGATTAAACGGGCATCTTCAAGTGAAATTTGAGTGTCTTTGTTTTCAACAACATCAACAACATCCAAAAATGCAGTGATTTTGATTTGGTTTCGCTCAGGCACCAGTTTTATTTTTATTGCTTTTGGAGTTCCTGTATGCCTTTTGTAGGCAATAACCAACGCAGTTTCCAGTGCTTCCATGAAGATTTCCTTCTTGATTCTCTTTTCTCTCTCCAAGGCTTCAAGTGCCGGAAAAAAATCTTTGTTTATCATTATATACTCCTTGTTAACGCATAACGCATAACGATTGTTAATTTTTTTATGTTATTTGGTCAAATTTCACAAGCGGTCTAACCACCGCCACTCTTGTCATCTCGACTGTCACTTCTTCGCCTTTTATTTCCAAGACTACTGCATGCTCTCTCTTTTCTTTCAATATACCTTCAAGATATTTTTTGCCTTTCAGTTGAGCATAGAGTTTCACCTCAACTTCCCTGCCATAGTTTCTCTCAAAGTCTCGTTGTTTTTTGAATGGCCTATCTAAGCCGGGACTTGAAACATTAAGGTAGTATTGCTCATCATAGGATGCTGTCAACTCTTCAATCACAGGGTCAATTGCAAGATGAACTTTTTCGCAATCATCTAGTGATATGCCGCTTGGTTTGTCAATATAGACACTCAAGTGTTTTTCACCTCTTAATTTTTTGAACTCAACCTCACAAAGTTCATAACCGCATCCATCTACTATCGGCTTTATTTTTTCACAAATTAATTCAGTGTTCATTATATAATGCCTCCTATTAACGATTTTAGAAGAGGTGTCAGGCGGACAACAGGCAATTTTTTACATCTTGAAGTATACTCTTGCGTACTCAAGTAATGTTAAAAATTGCTCATAGTTCGCATCATGCCTTTTATAAAATCGCCTTTGCAGTAAAATTACCTAAGCCCTTTCGGCTCAGGTAACTCAATCAAACTCATTCTTAACAACACCATTATATCACACACAAAAAGTTTTAACAAGCATTTTTCACTAAAATAGCAAAAAAGTTTTCGAAACTAACTGGACTATATTTTGGACTATATTACAGTAACACGCTTATCTAATTGAGCCAACTCAATTAAAATGAAATCTTGCTAAACAAAGCGAAGCATCTATCGTAAGCGTAAAAAAAATCTGTTTATTTTATGCCTAGATCATTCGCTTCGCTCAGGATGACCTACTATTAGTTATATGATTAGTATAAGCGTAATAGTAATTCAATTTTATAATGCTAGAAAAAGAGTGCAGTCAGCATGTTTTTTCGACATTATTCTCAACTTAAATTAGACTAACCGCCTATTATTAATGAAACAAGGGTAATAACAAAAATTGTCGTTGCTCCGGTTAAAGCAATCATCCCTATTATTAACCCGGCAGCAAAATTATGTTTTTTCTCTCCCCCACTCTTAATTCCCCTCTTTCCCCAAACTATCCCATTGATACTCACAGGCACAGCAAGAAGCGCAGAAAACATAAAAAGACCGGTCAAAGCAGGAAAAGCAAGAAACAACAAAGACACCCCGGTTAAAATTACACCAAAAATTGAAGTTCCCAAAGAACTTGCTTTCATTTGAGTTACCTGTTTTTTCTTCCTCTCAATTTGCCTTTCTTTGTTTGCTTGTGCCTCCTTGATTAAAAAACTTCCGCAAGCATTACAAACAGTAGTCTCCAATTCGACTGCCAAATCGCAACCGCACTTTTCACATTTTCTTTCCATCACCCCCATTCTACCACAACAAAAAAGAAATGTCAACCGCAAACAATCAACATCTCTTCCTTAATTTTCATTACTTTTTGCAGACTTCAAAGTTGCCCAAAACACCGTCCCCTAGACCACCGTCCCCTAGACCACCTAGACCATATTCCTTTTTTTCAATTGATGAGTATGCCGGAAACTTCTCCGCCTGCTCTATGTATGGAATAATTGCATCACCAATCTTAATAACATTCTCTGCTCGTTTTTTTGCTTTTATATTTTTGACAAGATTATATATCAAGGTCAATGTCGTTGCCAAAAAACCTAAAGTTGCTGTTGTTATTGATAAAATTGTTTGAATATTTGCCATAAAAAATAATTATAGTGAGTCTTTGTTCACTTTGCTTTCATATTATCATATCAACTTGTGTTATGTCGTTAAATTTTTGCGACAACTTTCGACATTTAGCGACAAGATTTACTTAAACACAATCAAAATATTCCCCACATTCCAAAATGCCTATTTCAATTATTCTCTCTATTTGCCGTTTTGAATAGCCTATTTCTTCTGCCAAATCGTCAGTTGACATGTCATGCAAAAAGTGTTTTTCAAGAACAAATCGCCTTTCAACATCATTGATTTTTGAAAGTGCTTTCTCGATTTTAGCTCTATTTTTAAATAAATCGTTTATAATCTGCGAAACTGCTTCTATACAATCATCAATTCCGGTTGTATCATCAAGAGAAAATTCAAAGAAATACTTTTGTTTTTTATAGTAGTCTCGACGCATCATGATTCTATCAAGTTGGATATCAAATTTTTTCGTTTGACTCAAGAATCGCCTTGTTGTGATTTTGTCCATTAATTTTTCTCCTTTGTATTTTTCCTTATAAAAAAACCCTCTTGCTCGACTATTTCAAGCAAGAGGGTATAAAAAATTATGATAAAACATTTAGTTACAATCATCAGCACAATAAGTTAAGATAAGACGACATTGGGTAATTCAGGCACAGTGCCTCACTTTGTAATTGTGGCATATTTTTTCGCCAATGTATATCTTTTAGGATTTTTTTCATAATTATTTCCTTTTCTTCGCTTCTCTTGTATTTTTTTAAGGTTTTCAATATCTTTCATGCTTAATTTTAATGTATCATAAGCAGTCATTTTTGTCAATAATTTTTTGCAAATTTTTATAATCTGATCAAAGAATTGTTTGATTAGAGCATAATAAATTAAAAATAATAACCTACTGGAAACATGCTTTTGAGTCAAGACCATTGTTTGTACAAGATAAAAATTGTTAAATATTTTGAGTATGATCCATAATTTTTACTGCAATTATTATTGTATAACAACAAATAAATAGAGATTAAATACGATACAATTACAACACGAAACAAGGCTGTCCGAATTTGAACAGCCTTGCCTTAAATTGTTTATATATTATTTTAAGTATTCTTCATTAATTCCGCCTTTAATCTTATCTTTCACAGTAAAAGATAAATACCCGTCATTTTCTTTAATAGCAGTCATTAAATCGCAAACAACACAAACATACTTTGCAAACCAATTAGAAATCTCATATCTTCTATCATAACAAGTTTCCATTGCAATGTCGCTAGTACATAAATGAATTTCATATTGAAATTCAGGAAATTTTTTAATTGGTTTGTTTTCAATGCACAAATCAAGTCCTAGTGTTTCAGCGTAAGTTATGATCTCATACGGTTCATCTTCATTGTTTTCAGTCCAATAATTAGTTATGTTTGTTTTTTTAGCAAAATAATCACTAAATTCTTTTATCGGCATATCACTTTTAACATAAATTGTTGCATATGCTCCATAAGTTTTTTCTTTCATTTTTTATCTCCTTAGATAGAATTTAATTGAGAAGCCACATAAACATCTAGTTTCACAACTAAATGCCTTTTGACAATACACTCCGCAAAAAACTGTCCGATATTTCGTTTGTGCCACATTTTAATCTAGTTCAGCACGAGAAAATAAATCGTTAATTAATTTGTCGTTTTCACACATTTCTTTGAATGCCAAGGCGAATTTTTGTAATGCTGTTTTACTTTCAGAATAAGCGTTGAACATTCCGGCTTCAGAGTCAAATTCTATATTATCCTCTAGTTTGGGCATTTTTTCTTTTATGAAAACCTTAGCCAGCGAATCCCAGTCGCCGCCGCTACCGCCGCAAAAGCCATCGTCTTCTCGCTTATCAAACACCTCTTTTTTGTATTCAAGTGAGGTGTCAAGCATGAGTTGATAAGAGCCTTCATCGCCTGCCCAAGTGAACGGTTTGATTTGTTTGTCAAACTCGCTTGGCTTTTTTATTCGTTGTGGTTTGATATATGGGACAAATGGTTCGCCAATGATTGTTGGATCGATTATGAATTCAGCTTTTAATTTATCGTATGTGCCACCTGAACCATATTGCGAATAATATTTTGGAATGTGTTTTAACTTAGGTGCACCAAGAGAACCTTTTCCATTTGCCTGAATGAAATAACCATAATGTTGATCTGTTTTATAATCAAAATCATATGTAAAAAAACCATAATCTAACTTTCGCTCCTCTTTTGTTAGCGGAATATTATCTATTATTTCAAAATATCCACCTGTCCAAAAGCCAGGACATACAACTTCTGGACCAAGCAAAATGTTGCTGTAATCCGCCTTAAAATTAGATATATCTTTATTATTAGACTTGTGTTTAAATATAAAAGCTATATATTCATGATGATTTGGATTGAATCCTTGAGTATGTGCTTCAAATACCTTTCCAAAAAAATATACATCTTTCATAGGGCTAAGCACAAACACATCACCCACCTTCACAACAATCTCTTTGTCAGGTTTTATCAATTTGATAAAGTCCTCACCTTTAACATATTGTGTTATTTGGTCTCTTTGATCCTGAGTTATCTTAGACAGCCTTTCCTGCCAATGCTCATAAGTAAGATTATTGCCTATTTTTATCATTTTTTCTCCTTATTGCATCCTTGCCCATCGCAAGGCTTCTTCAATAAATTTATTATTTTTTCCTACACTTTGGTTTTTATTCAACCACGCCAATCCTGATTTCTTACCCTCAATAATTCTTAGAGTTTCTATAGACCTTGCTTGATTTTTTGTCAGTCCTCTATATAATACATTTAAATCATTACCATCAAATACTTTTCCAGCCGCTTTATGTTGAGCAAATCGGACTTTTGTGTCTTGCATTGTTATCCCAAAATATGCATCTTTACCGCCTATTTTACCTGAATATACAACATGATTCGCATCTCCCTTATTAAGCCATTCCATAAACTCTGGTGAAAATTCAGAGGTGCTATTCGCCACATTACTCTTCACACTCGCCAACTGTTTTTTCGCATTAGCGGCTTTTTTCGCCGCAACTGCCGCCTTAGCACCTACTGCAACCATGAAGGCAACGCTTGAAATTGAAACAGTTAAAGCCCAATTGTCAGTTATGTAGTTCGCTGCTGCCCGCCAGAAACATCCGCCTCTTGCCCAACTTCGGAAACCTGCCACTCCTGCACCAACTCCTAACGCAACCAGTCCGAGAGTCAATCCCGCTGCAAACAATCCGACAGTCCCAGTGAACACCGAAACAACAAACGCCGCTACTATCAATACCCCTGGTCTAGGGGACTGGTCTAGGGGACGGTGGTCTAGGGGACGGTGCTAGCGACAATCTCTCTCTTTGGTCTAGACCACACTACCCTAGTTCACTGATTAGATTATACAACGCTATTGAGTTCCTGTCAAGTCATCCGAGAGTCAAAATCAATAAAAAAAACAAAAACCTCTCTTTACTCAGAGAGAGGTTTTTGCTATTTTTAATATTATCTATAAACAATTTTTGCTTTGCAGGCTTCTTTCCAGTTTTTGTCCCAGCGTTTTGACATTCTTTTGTTGACAAAGATTGTTTGACCTTTGTCCCAGCCTGCGAAGGCTTTTTGACCGACTCGCATGACACTGTTTGGAATGGTTATTCCTCGAAGGTTTGTGCAATAATAAAATGCTTCGGGTCCTATGCTGACGAGGGTTTCGGGGAGAGTTATGTTTGAGAGTTTTTTCGCCAAATAAAACGCTCCGATTCCGATTTTTTCCAACTTGCTTTTGTTTGCATCAAATGCATTTTCTCTTGAATCGCCGAAGAAAACAGTTGTCAATTCATCACAATATCCAAATGCTCCCGCCTCAATAACAGCGACTTCCGCAGGCAGTGTTATGTCTCTGAGACTTTTGCAGCCGGCAAACGCTTCTTTTCCAATCCTTGACAGGTTGCTTTTTTCTTCAAAGTAAATGGTTCTAAGGTTGTCAAGTCCGGCGAATGATTTTTCACCAATCCATGCAACTGATGTCGGAATATAGAATGCGTTCAAATATGTCAGTTCACTTTTCGCATCAGCAAAACAGCCATGACCAATTCCCATGACTCCATCGGGAATTTTTATGTTTCCGCTGGTGTTGACACCGTTTGCTCTTGCTCGCACATCACTGTAGCCTGTCACCGCACCGCTTATAAAAAATGCAAAGGTATCTCTGATTCTTGCTTCGTTTTCTTTGCGTTTTTCTTCTTCTCTTTGGAAAGCAATCTTTTCAGAATACTGTTTGAGCGCTCTTTCAACACCTTCTTTTTCGTCATCAGGAACAAGTTTCAACGCTTTTTCCAAGTTTGTGACAACAGATTCGGGGATTTTTTCATTAAGAGTGAAACCATTAGACGCTGAACTTGCCAGACCAAACCACCCTTTGTAGTTCCCGGGGTCATTGTCGACTGCTTTTTCAAATGCATCACCTGCCTTTTTGAACTCGCCCAAAGTCAAAAAAGTTTCGCCGTTCTTCATATAGTCAATAACATGTCCTGTTGTTTCAATGTTAAAAACAGGCGTTGACACAATCGGTTGAATTTGTTGAATTTGTGGTGGAGGTGGGGGCGGAGCAATCAAAATCTTAGTTCCGCAATACATGCAAAAACCACAATCTCTTGTGTCCTCAACTTGGACATGCCCATGACACTGGGTGCAAATAACAGGTTTCAAAGCCATAAGTCTCTCTCCTTATAATGAACAATACATAATTTATAGTGCATAAATTAATGTTACTTATATTTTAGTATTCATTGCCTAACAAATTGTTGTCAATTTTTCAATTCATTATACTAACACTTTAACACACTCAAATTATTTTGTCAAGTTTTTAAGATTAAAATTAAGTTAAAAATTGTAAAAGACTAAATATTGTCTATATCTTCACTTCATCAAAAACAACTTTTTTGTGGGTAATTTTTGCTTTGTATTTTTTTCCTTGTATTGTTAAATGAAATGAAATGCTTTTCCAGTGTTTGGGGAGATGAGGGTCGAAACTTATGTTTGGTTTTCCTTTTGATTTTTGGTCTTTATTGTGTTTTAGTCCCGCAAAGCCATAGACTAACATTTGATAGGCTCCGCCCCATGATGCCGGGTGTGAGCCGCCGATGTAGATGCCGCCTGCCCATAGTTTTTTTGGAGCAGCGAGGTCAACTTCAGCGGATTTCAAAAACATTGGATAAGCAGTGTCCGGCATGCCGCAAAAACATTGCAGCAGTCCATACATGCATGCACTGAGTGATGAGCCGTGTTCTGTTCTTGGTTCATAGTAATCGAGATTTGCCTTCATTATTTCTTTTTCAAACTCATCTTTGAACATTGCAAGCATTGTCACAACAT
>Ga0123352_10021680_pt1 | contig 10236 bp, 7 predicted proteins | sample TergutLab28metaG_FD_89700 | JGI IMG/M metagenome (GOLD analysis project Ga0123352, IMG submission 89700) | Labiotermes labralis P1 segment gut microbial communities from Petit-Saut dam, French Guiana - Lab288 P1 | ecosystem: Host-associated > Arthropoda: Insects > Digestive system > Gut ...
GTTTTTTGTATAAATAATTAATTAAAAATGTTTTTATATCTAAAAAAACACCCCCCGCGAGAAATTTTTTGGGGGGGGGGGGGGGGGGCACAGCCACCACTTTGGTTGCGCCCCTGCCAGCCATAAAAGCCTAAGGATGCATGCATATAATAACATACTTTAATGAAGCTCATCCTGTTGTGTCCCAGAAATAACCAAAACAATAAACGATCAGTCAACACTACTGTATTTTATCAGCACCACACTACATATTTCAGATCACTCAAAAAGTGTACAACAAAACCTAAAATTTTGTTCAACACGATAATTTTAAACATGACCCACAAAGGGCATCCTTATTACAAAACCTGACCGTGAATTTAGTCATAGGTTGACTAGTGGGAGAGGATGTGAACACCCCAAGATATAAGTAACACAGGCAAAAGTAGACACTTTCATGATACTTTTGTAAACATGAAACATTAAGGAATAATCAAACACACATATAATACCAACAAAATATAAGCATTTTTACACACATCACATCATATTGAAATAAAAAATAAAATTAAAAAATCGCAAATATAATAAAACCTTGCATTATATTGCAGAATTTGTTTTACAGGCCTTTTCTTCCAAACAGGGCCAAAAGGATATAATTATTAATATATTAAGTTAGTTACGCATGCTGTGATATATTCTTGAAAAGTAAAACATGAGTATGTAAGAATTATTTTATTGGCATTATATTAAATACTGACAAAAATCTTTTTATCCTCTAGGAGCTTATAATTTTTTTATAATTACAATAATTATTTTACAGAAATTTGGTTCACACTCCCTCGGCATAATGAAAAAGTAAAAGCAACACATTCATCTCCCGCAGAACCTACAGATTCCATATTTAACCTCTCAGCCTATATGACCTTAAATTTTAACAATATTTTAATACTTTTAACAAAAAATCTTAACCCTAATCTTGTCTCATTTATTTTATCATTGGCTTATTTACATATTCCAGTGTTACTGTATCACTTATTTTGCAATGTGGGATCCCAAAAGTATCGAGACTGGAATGTTATGAGTTTCACTTGAGTATAATTTTCAAGTTCGTACACCCTTTGATGATGGATCAAGTGATCTGAAATATGTAGCGTGATTCCGATAAAATACAGTTTTGTTGCCTGATCATTTGTTGTTACAGACATAAAAACTTGATATCACTATAAATAACCCAAAATGCTTACCCATGTCCAGTGGGACAAATGAAATACAAGCACACATGAGTTCGGCTGTCATGGTAAGTGGCCAGTGAACGTTTAATCTTCAATTCTTCTTGAAGATGAGCTTCAAACTGTGCATCAATGTAATCCACCACAGCCTTGAAACTATCTTCTTTATTTATCTGGTCTCCATAGCCAACTGTGTCACAGATAGTTAACTGTAACAAAATTACACTTCACAGAAAAACTGCCAAATCTCTGAACATACCCCAGCCACCTATCCCACTTCAGATTCAACTACCTATTACCTTCAATCTCACATTACTTTCTTGCAGTTCATAGGTATGGGCTTTCAACTTCACAGATGGCAGACTGTGAGAGCTTGGAGTGGACTCAAAGCTAGTATTAAACAGAGAGTCCATCAAAGTTGATTTACCAAGTCCTGTTTCACCTGAAAATTAAATGTGCAACAATTTCAGTATAAACAATAATTTGTATAAACTAACTAACATAACTGAGAACAACACTTCTGCACAAACTAAGTTCCTCAGCCAGTCACAGAGTTCCCCACAAATTATGGAATTCAAAGGGTCATAATCTTGTTCACAAGAACCCACCACCGGTCCATATCCTGAGCCAGATGAATCCAGTATCCACTTCCATCCTATTTCTTTTAGATCTATTTTAACCCTCTGGCAGCAGTCTATGCCTATGCTGCATCTTAAGGTGCAAGGTCCAGATGCCTACTGGTACAGCACATGCATCAGTCAATTACGGCCATTCTTGTTGTGTTGCCCTGCTGGGATTTTTTTTTCATGCCACCATTAATCTCAGTAATTATGGTTGGGTTCAATACACAAGGAAGGAATGTTGTACATTCAGAACGTCCTCTTCTCACCTTCCATTTTGCCTCTTCAAATTTGAGTAAGACTTCATGACACTGCTAGTATGCAGTCTGTCAGCTAGCATGCCTACTTAGTCAAGACATCTGCTTGTTATAGCTGTAGGTGCGGTCCAATATCAACATAATACAAAACTATGCTTACAGAATTCTAAACTCCTTCTCCTCTCCCTCTCTTTTTTTCACACACACACACACACACACACATGTTCAGTGGCATACCAAAATACTGACTGATCACACCCAGCATAAACAAATACAAAACTGATATTCACAGCTACAAGAAATTTTCTGGGGTACTTGGAAGTAGTCCTGTTACACTCCAGAATTACTGGGTGAATGACATGCAACATACAGCCTTCAAGCTGACTAAACCTTCCTGGACCCACCACTAAAACGTATCTTACACACGTTTTGTTCTCACTAATCAATAGACAATATTTTCACAGTGTTATTTTGTCCACAGTGGCACATAATAAAGCGAAAGATAAACACACAGTTCCAACCACGGTATGCATACATATATATATATATATATATATATGTAAGTTATTGCACTTCTAATATGGTCTAAATATGATCAATATGCAAAACAGTCTGTTGTGGAACAGGGTGTTGTAAGAGGGTCAATCCACAAGCAGGGCTGGCTCCATGCACCAGCAAAGCAAGCACGTGCATGGGGAGACACACCTCCATAGGTGGCATTTCAGTGTCTATCTCCCACCCCAAAAAATCCACTGAGTGTATTTTATTTAACTACAAATTTTCTGCACCGAATGATAGCAAGCATTCCCTGACTTCAAATCTGCTCTTAACTTCTTCCTGACTGGAATTTTGACTCATTAGGGTTGTCCCCACATATTTGAACTCTTCCACCCTTTCAAAGGAACTATTATCAATCTTTAACTGTGACTTCATCATGCATTCTGATCTCAAGACATGACTAAGTATTTAGTTTTATCAGCATTTACTTCTAGTCCAATCGCCTTAATAGCAACTAGTAAAGATTCTGTGTCTTTCTTTACAGTGTGTGTGTGTGTGTATATATATATATATGTATATAAAACATCATCGGCATAAACTAGAAGCTGATGTGTACCATTTAATTTCAAGTCCTCCTTGTTTCCCCCTAATGGTACATTCTAATGCAAATTTGCTACACAAGTCTCTAAAGTTATTTTTCTTAGCATTTTTTTAAGCTCATTTATATGAACATTCATACTAAAAACAACCCCCCCCCCAGAAACATTTACCAGTTTCAAAACTTACGCTGTTCAGATTATCCCCATTAATATAGTTCAGATTCTGGTAACTACTCTGATTTTGTTTGCTTCCTTTTTCTACAAATTCTGACCATGCTTTTTAGCTGACATGCTGATATTCTGCTAATAATTCCACAAGCCCAGCTACTTAAAGTAGAATAGACATAAAAAACTTCTGCATTTCTCATTTAATTACTGACAGTCTCTCCTTAACCTCTGCAAAGAGTTGATAGTGATCAGTATCACACCCAGCACCTCTGAAAGGTCAGATATCAAGTACCTACACCTGAAAGTCATCTCCTGCTTAATCTGAATGTCAGCTTTTCCACTGAAGGTTCAACTGAATTTATACATGTTTCAACGTGGAAACACAGCGCTCAGGACAATTAGATTTCTGGATATTGCAAAGTTTACTACACTAATACCACTAACCTTTTAAAGCTTACCAGTAACTTTATGTACCTCAAGGTTTAACATTCAAAAATCCTACACTAACATCACATGAAATTTGTGTGTTTTGTATGGATCTCAGAACAAACAGCTAATTTTGCCTTACACACCATTAAAAGATTGGTTTTTACAACCAAGGTGAAGAGTGTTTACTGCGCCGTACGCACAGATTCCTTACATAATACAGATACGTTTCATCTTTAAAAGGTTAACAATTCAGTTTCATGCCAACTGGCATTCCCATTCTCTCCTTAACTGTGTAGAGAAATCCCCCAGCAAAATTTACATACAGAACTTTCAGAAATGATCAAACACCCACTCTAGTTCCATTTAGACACTGTCCTTGGAACCACTTTTATCTGCACACATTCAGAACAGTGTCATACCTGCTACCATTTAGCATTACATATTATATATATCCTATCACTAACAAACTCCAAATCTCATAACTGCCAATATGATTTCCTCATGTATGAAGAATCCTCTCCCTAATTCAACATTCCCATTCCCTTGTCTATAGAAAAATGTGTAACAATCTGCTAAAGTTTAAAAAACAAAAACAATAAAACAATACAACACAGTAATTACCAATGCACAGTATGTTGAAAACAAATCCATTCTGCACAGACTTATTCACCAACTGATCTGGCAAACTGTCAAAACCAACATGGCCTGACAGCTTTAAAGTTCGAATACCAGCCTCAACCTAAAACAGTATGAAATAAAACAATGTGAATATGATGGTACATATGTAATGAGACAGGGCAAAGAAAAGGTGACAATTGCTCTTATGGCTTTCCTGTTTTGAAATGTAACAACCATCACAGCTTAATTTTATTGTGACCTACATGCATCCTACCTATGATTTTTGTAAGGCAGAAAAACGGTCACTAAAGAATTATCATGCTGGTACATTTAATGGCAAGAACGTCATAAATGCATGTCACAATATGCTAATGGTGTAACAAAAACTGTGGCTACAGGAAAATGCAACCCAAATTTACTGACATAATATGAGCTGGTTCTCACAATGTAAGAAACAAGTGCCTCTGAAATGGCTGTACATTTCTAACCCCACCCCATGTGGCATCACATAGCAAAGACAACAGTCTTAACAGCTTCTGCTATAAAAACCTCAAATCTCACTTAGTGATCCCATGGATGTAGTGCGTGGACACACTGCAGTATTACACTATTCTTCATTGTAAAACCACAAAACACAGACACAGTCAAACTCCGTTATAATGGATGAAAGGGACTGAATAAATTGTGTCATAATAAATTAATGTCACTGTAAGTGCAGTGTATGGTAAAAGTGAAGGAAAAATATTTCAAGACAAAATCCAGGCCCGCAGGCATTTAACTCACTGTTAGGACTATGATCTATTACAAATTTAAATTGCAATTGAAGTTTAGAAATAATAAAAATCATTCTTCTATAATTGTAAATTTCCATGCAGGTTTACCATAGAAAATACACTAACTTAAAATTAAAATATGTGAAGAATAAAGTTATCTTAAGAAGAGGGCTGCTCACTGGTACACTGTCACCTCTCTGTTGCTCAAATCAATTACTCAGCACCTCATAACATCAAAAATCACTTTACTCGCAATCTATTCTGTTAAAAAGCACTGGTTATATTTTACCAAATCATTTTGATCGTACAATTTACAACACCAAATTCCCGACACGTCAGCTTTTTTTCGATTGTCTACTTGTTGTACCAATTGAACATTTCGCTCGACACTCAAAACCTTCCTTTATTCATGACTGCAGCCATGTTGTCACACTAAGTCTCCCGTTAACTGCAGGAGTAGAAATGCACAGGGCAACTGTACACACAAGGTGATTTGCCATTACTATTTCATTTTCCACGTCTGGAATTTATACAACTCCCTGAAAGAGTAGAGGGCTAGCCCTCTCAAGGACAAGGAGATGGCAGAATTCTCAAAATAGCCTACTTCTTGGAAAATTATATTGGAACTGATAACTGGCAATGTCATTGCATGTCATAATAAGCAAAGTAGGAAAACATGTGTCTTATGGGGAATTAGTTGCCACCACAGAATGTATAACATTATGAACATGGTGTCACACAAACCGAGGTCAATATAACAGAGTTCAACTGTAATATCATTCACTTGTTGACACTTTACACGCATACATACACATTCATTTTGTAAATCCAAAAAACCTGTCAAACAACAGTTGGATATGAAACATGTCTCAAATATGCACTATACAACACAGTACACAACACAAGAATAGTACAAATATAAAACACTGAAACAGTACAAATACAATCCCAAAAAGAAAGTAAAATATAAATTACAGAATATGAAAATATTACATGTTATAAATATTAGCTGTGAAAGATATTTTTATTATATTTGAGAAGTTACACAAACAACATAATACAAATTAAAAACTGAATATATGTAATAAACTTAAAATATAAATTACACGTATTATTTGTATGATGCTCAAAGAATTGTGTAAGTGAATAAAATTAATGAGAAGGACCATATGTACACAGTACAATTTTAAAATGCGCCCTGTCATTCCTAACATTCTTAATATTATTTGGTACAACATTAAAGGCCATAGAAGAGTAGGAAACACCTCTCAGAAAACACGAAAGATTAGCAAAAGGCAAATACAACTGATTCTTGCTCCTGGTAATCAACCCATGTACAGATGTTAGTTTGAAAATTGTTCTGATTATCCACTACAGACATCATCAAAGGTAAAATATACAGACATAATAGAGGTAGAATGTATAACTTCTTGAATAGATTTCTATCTAAGTTTGTAGCTCCTACACCGGACATAATTCTAATTATTCTCTGTTGTAATGTACATACATTACATATTGAACGAATGTGACTATACAAAATTATTACGAACTGAAATAATCCACTTACATACTACACACCTGAACACTTACAATTAACTACTCGAAAAACTTTCTGGAGAAAAATCGGATACCCGTAACATCAGTTACATTGTGATTTTAAAGGCTAACAGGGCTCAAACTGAAGTCTTCGCACGATGTACTCAACGCCCTTTCACCGAAGACAGCGCACTGGCTGTCAACAAATACCACAGGCCATATAGCCATTACATTTCTTTGAGGAAACATCATACCAAATAATTCAGCCATTCATTGGTAAACTAAAACAACATAGGAAACCGACGAATTAGCAGTTAAGGTCTAAATAAACCAGAAACGTAAATATGTTGCACTTACACGAGGCCGCTCTACCTCAACAGTCGCCATCGTTACTCGAACGGATTCTAATCCATGCCCAAAATCATAACCGTCAAAGTTTTTGGTTAAGTTGCGCCATGCTAATCCGTGGTAAGCCGTGCTGCCATCCACTGATGCGAGGGAGTCTGGATATCGTCAGACCGACTGCTACCTCCAATGACTCCACATCACACTCGATAACACAGTCCACTACTAATTCCACAATAAAAAAAAATTCTTGTCGTTTACACTACTTCAGTTATGTGTATACAGCATTCTTTAGAGCACGTGGAGAAATTTATGTTACAACATTAAATATACTTTTGCTTTTAATTTCACATGAGGAATTTATAGCTCATTTCCTTTATTTTGCAGCATTCTATACAGACTGTTATGGCCAGCCAGGGCTACCACGAAATATCCCCGGCGGCACCACGACACCCCTTGGCCTGTAGGACGGGGGTTCCTGGGAGGGGTGGGGTAACAAAGCGGTCTGCTACCTGAACTAGCTCACTACTGCAACCTCTCCCATTGGAAGAAAACACCAACACATATTACAAGTTACACTTTACTAGCAATAGCAAAATAAAAATAATATAAGAAGGCAAACAAAATGTAGTAAAATAAAATGAAACAAAATGAAATGAGTAAAATGAAATACAAAAGAACAAAGGAGGATGTACACTGAGAAAATTACCAAAAAACAAATACTAATCTATTCCAAAGGGGCGGTGAGTGTAGCCAGTCCAGAGTGCCAAATTAAAACAAACAGCAAACCGTAATCTGTAAACTGAAATCAGTAAACCATAAACAGTCAACCAGCAATGACTTACGCTCCCACCGAGTATGTGTCCAGATAGCAAGCGTCACGCTCTTGCCGTCCTGCTCACATCATGACCTCTCCAGGAACTCAACTTGACCAGGACGCAAGGGAACTGCCAGGGTAAAACTTTCTAATCCCCAAGGCCTCGCAGACAAAAAGAAAGTAAAGGAACCAGGGGGAGAATGGACCGGGGTCACAACCACCACCGACCCTCCAACGGTTGTCAAATCACCCACACAACTTACAAATATTTCCATGGGCATAACACAGACAATTGGTTTTGTGAGGAGTCTATATTGATCATTTCCTTGTATAGGAATTAATATGCTTCTTCCCGTTCATGTGCTAGTCTTGTACAATTATATTTAGTTCCTCAAGTCTATTACAAAAAATACAAAAATCCCATAACAACAATTCATATGTCATACACACAATTTTAATAGAAGACAATATGAAGGGAACACAGTTGTAAAGAGAATGATATCTCAGCTGCTTGACCAACATGACATGCAGATACATATTGGAATTATAACTTCAGTAACTCGACATGTTCTCAATAATTTATTGTCCAAAAGATAGCCACCAGTCTTGTCAGAAAGAACAGGAGTTGTGTGAAAGACTGATGATATCTTATTTCTCTAGAATGTGGTATGGTATATCACACTAACAAAATTACTTCTCCATACTAAACCCTGTCCCCCCTCCATTTTATGACCTCATTTTCAATCCAAAGAGCACTGAAATAATCTGGTATGCATACTGTTACAAAGAAATATGTTACCTCCATCTTCAAACAGCCTCCTGTAGATGCAAGCAGTATATTTTTCTGAGACACAGCTACCCAGACCACATGGTATCATAACCTAGACCACATTATGTTTATTCACCACTGTGAAAACCTGAAGTAAAGAGCCTCCAGACACACATAACAGAAGTGTGGATTGTCCACGGTGTGAAAACTGAATTACACATACCAAATTATGTCCTTTATCAACACAGTGTTTAATGTCGCAGTGCTTAGCACCATTTCTGTTTTACAGTTTCTTATACTTCTCCAGTGAAACAAGAATGTATAAGATACAATGAAGTTCAAAGCTGTACATCATTCTGAAATGCTCAATGTTGAGAGTTCTACATATATATATAAAACTACAGTCAACACAACCACCCAAATTATATGCAACTCTCAACACATAAATGAAGCAAATATAACAACAACACATATCGTCAAACATGACAAATTCTGACGATTATTGTTTTCCACAGCATCCATGATGTTCTAAAGTTTACTAGCAAACACAATGTGTGTTGAATTTTAAGTTCTACTTAAATGATATTGCATTAAAATACCACACACACACCACAAAACATTTACTCTTGTACAAGTTCTACTAACGTAGTAACTATGAATATGTCAAATAGAGCCTAATTTATAAGAGTGGTATTTCCTTCAGGGCACAGAATGGTTACAGATTTACAGCCCAACACTGCACCATTGTTAATGTCAATGCACAACACAAAAAAGGAAAATTACAGTAGACTATGAACAATAAATTCTAGAAATATTCTTACAAACGGATGAATAAATTATAATGTAAGAGGTACAGGTCATACCAGAAATCATGAGCACATAAAGTGCAGTAAAGTGGAGCTGTGAGTTGGTGCAGAAAGATGAGTCTGTTTAAACATGCGCTTTTTCATTAAACGGACATGACAGATTGTGCAGTACACTAGTAAAGGAAGCTGTGCTTATGGTCCCCACTCTAGGCCAAAAATCAACCAACATGCAGTCTACAGAATTCCATTACCATGTTGGCCAACAATGCAAATCCAGGCTTCTTTTTTGGAAACATTACACCATACTGCTCCAATTTGTCACTTCATTTCTTGATTGAAGATCTAATCATCGTTAGTCATGTTATAAGTCACTGTATTTGCAAGATGCATCAAGTTGTGACACGTTCATATATGTCTGTTGTGTTCATCTCTAATTCACGTCACCCAACTTCTGACACCCCTAGCACCAATGCATATACATAACAGTCACTGCATTTGAGCTGTTTCTCCTTCACAAGGAATTCAGTCACTATGCACTGAAAAGCCAATTTTTTCACAGTACACTGCAGAAACACCAATGGGGAGGCACGTGCACAAAACAGGCATTCAAACAAAAGAGTAATCACCTCATCAGTGGCAAACCGAGGGGGGGGTTAAAACCCCCCGAAATTCCAAGCCCCTCCAAATTGTGTCAAACTCAACCCAGTTGTGAAAACTGTTAAAAATTGCTGAATTTAGGACGCCAGCATCCCAAGATGTTCGGAAAAAAGGCAGCAAAATTCTAAAACTA
>Ga0123352_10021687_pt1 | contig 10234 bp, 3 predicted proteins | sample TergutLab28metaG_FD_89700 | JGI IMG/M metagenome (GOLD analysis project Ga0123352, IMG submission 89700) | Labiotermes labralis P1 segment gut microbial communities from Petit-Saut dam, French Guiana - Lab288 P1 | ecosystem: Host-associated > Arthropoda: Insects > Digestive system > Gut ...
TCCTGAAGATGGGCATAATGATGCCCGAAACATGTTGAGATATTGTTAAAAATAAACATCTTTTGCATCTTGTTGGTTTTCTCTCTCATTTCACAATATGTGTGTGTGTATATGAGCGTGTGTTTGTATGTGTGTGTGTATGTGTGTGTGTATGTGTGTGTGTATGTGTGTCTGTGTATGTGTGTCTGTGTATGTGTATGTATGTGTGTATATGTGTGTTTGTGTGTGTATGTGTATGTATGTGTGTATATGTGTGTTTGTGTGTGTGCGTGTGTGTGTATGTGTGTGTTTGTGTGTGTGTGTGTGTATGTATGTGTGTGTTTGTGTGTGTGTATGTGTGTGTGTGTTTGTGTGTGTGTATGTGTGTGTATGTGTGTGTGTGTGTGTAGCATTAGTTATCCAGCATGAAATACGCATGCGCCATTTTGTCATCTGTGCCCTGCCCGGCTATAAAATATTTTTCTTCGTTATCTCATAAACGACACGATTTTCGAAAAAGTAATTGAACGCAAAACGCACGTTCTGATTTACCCTACAACGTTTGTGTGAAACATATCTCACTCTAAGGAGAACTGAGCGAAGTATGATCAAAAGTGTGTATTGGTCTTCTTGTAAAGTACCAATTATTCTTGTCCGATTTTAATGAAACTTGAAATTTCTCGACAGATTTTCGCAAAGTACTAAATATGAAATCTCACGAAAATCCATCCTGTGGTAGCCGAATTGTTCCATGCAGACAGATGGACGGACGGACAGACATGACGAAGCTAATATTCGCTTTTAGCAATTTTGCGAATGCGCCTAAAATCCTACAAGTCGGGCAAGAAGGAGGAACAGCATAAAAATATTTTGCGTTTGATATAACCGTGAAAGTAACTGGGTCAACAAAAGTGTATTAAATGAAGCTGATGGCAGAATCAGGACGATCAAATATTTGTCTAATGCATTTTCTGCTCAGAAACTTCGGAAGAAAAGGAGCTGATTTGTGTAATTTATTTTCGATGCTCCTCTACAACGCGCGTTTAAGAAGGCATTAGTAAACCAGGAAGGACCGATACTGCATTGGAAATATCAAGTTCCAGTCTATGCTTATAATTTTAATATATTTGCTGGAAAATGCAAATTACGAAAAAAAAGCTCTATATGTTTATAGTATGAAACTTGCTTGAAAAGAAAACATTAAGTATGTTGAGTGTATTCCCATTTTGTGAACAGAATTCAGGAAAAATTTGCAAACCGATGGCAGCTAATATTTGAAAATGTGGCAAATTTCAAACATTATTTAGAAGGACTCTAACACACGAAATTTACGCTCAAGAAGAAATTAAAATTAGACAAAAATTCGTGAGTTCCTGCTTCCACTTAGTTCAGAATCTATTATCTTCTCGTTTGTTATCTTAGGAAATAAAGCATGGAATATAAGTTTGTCCGTCATTTTACAGGAATATCAAACTTAGTCTCAAGTGTCAAGCTAAGAGCATAGGCTGAGGGTATTCCAGAAAAGGATACTTATTTTTATACGTAGGTGTAACAGCAATGAGTGAATAAAAGTGCACAATGATTTCAGGTTTTATAATTCTTACCAAATATTCTCCGGATCATTCGATCGAGGAAGACGAAATGGGAGGGCATGTGGCAAGTATGTGAGTGGTTTTGTCGTGTAAAACTCAAAGAAATAAACCAATTGGAAGACCTGTGTTTAGACGGAAGGCAATGTTAACATGCATCATGAAAGGCAAAGTTTCGAGGGCTTGTATTGAATTCATTTGGTCCAGGAATGAGTTCGGTGGCTTGATATTTTGAACGTATTGTTAAAGGTTCGATTTCTATAACGTATGGGGAATTCGATTACATTAAGACGTATCGGTTTGTCAGGAAAGACTCTGCTCAGTGGATTTAATTAATTAGTTACTTCCTCTTTTAACTCATGATCCCATCTTGCTGTCACTGCCCTCTGATCAGCATAATATTCCATGCTTATTACAAATTATTTCCTTTATTGAACAATTTTTTTCCATTCTCTTTTACTGTCTCTCTCTTATCTCCATACACTCTCCGTGTCATTTGATTCACACGCATATTTATTCTGTAACAGAGAGTGAACAAATTTCAAACCAGTGGTTACAATATTTTCCCTTTGTGTATTTCTGCTCAGAGCAAAAGGCGTTCTGTACGTCAGAAATCAATGATGGGAAGACCAGTCCAATATCCCCTAGCCTTTCTGAAACTCATGCTAATCCGCAATTAACCGACCGATAGTTACTCAAGCTATAACACAAAACACGACTTGGTGGAGAGAAGGGTGAGAGGCAGGGTGATATTTATTACCGTTTTCTCTAACGTTAAGATAAGACTCGTACTTTGTTGCTGGGTTATAGGAGAATACAGTTAGTTAGGAGGACGCATACTTTTAATGGGTCAATAGCCCCTACACATGCATGGGGAACAGAAGTACAGCTTCACATCCCACACAACGGTGCTACAGGGGGTTCAGGGCCTGGTGGACAGGGTGCCACGGGTGTGGTTAGGAAAGAGGTAGAGAAAAGGATACTGTTTTTATTGATCAAAGGGATTACTGGACTTCAGATCCCCTACAACAATCAAAGGAATAGCAGCGTGATAACATTTAGGTGCATATTAGCCGATACGAGTCTCTACCATAAGAAAGTTATTGCTACATCACATAGCTGTGGTACTATTTCAAACAATCCATTAAAATTAAAATAAAACACTAGTTTCCAAATGTTTATCCCTCACACTTTACATAATTTCGTATATTAACTTCAGTCCTTAATAGCATTTCTATTCTCCAAATTATACAGCTTCGAAAATGTAGCTAACTCATATTTCTACGGATTTAGCGTGAGAATTTTATTCTCATGCGTTCCGTTGTGTTCTGCTCTATCACAAACAAACGATATACGCCGCCAAACGCAACGCTGTAATGTCACATAACGCAGTGCAACGTGTTTCGTTTCGCACGAACCATCGTCAAGTGCTTCTTATGAAAACAATTTAAAGGACGTAACTACACTGTAGCATGACAATGTTATTCTGACATGTCCCGTTGTGGTTTATATACATCACAAGCAAATGAAATACGCAGTCAAACACAACATTTTAATCAAATTCTTTATTTTTCCAACTAATGCGCACAAATTATATTAAATAATTATTAAAATATTTTAAATTATAAAGGTTGCTGCAACATATTTCGGTTTACATAAACCATCATCATGGAGCTGCAGGCTGTGCTTAGCTAAAATTACGTTTATGATTCCAGTATATATTTTATTATAGATGTTTTCAGTATCATGGCCGCATGCGGCCATGATACTGAAAACATCTATAACGAAACACAGTAAGAGTAGACAGCGAGTGTGGATAAACGTACGGAGCCATAAAGATGTCATGAATACAATGCAGTTGACCAGAGCAGGCAGGCAAAAGCTGGCAACCGTACTTGATTTAGTGATGTTGCTGGTTCTATAAGAAAGTTGATTAGTAGGGGCATAGAGCCAGGATCGTTATTAGATTGAGTGATAATGTCAGTTCGTAAGAAGTTGATTACAGCAAGTGTCAAGCGACTGGATTTCGATACTTGACTGAATGATAATAAGTTTATAAGAACAAGCGACTAGCGACTGGATATCGATACTCGATTGAAAAGACAATACAGAAAGTTTGCAAGAAGTTGATCAGAGCAGGTGGCCAGTGCCTGGATATCGATACTCGATTGAAAAGACAATACCGTAAGTTTGTAAGAAGTTGATTAGAGCAGGTGGTCAGTGCCTGGATATCGATACTCGCTCCAATGATAATGCCAGTTTCGTAAGGGAGTGGGCTCCATGACCGATAATCAATCGAGTGATAATGTTGTCAGTTCTGCACAGAAGGCGTTCCACATTTTAATCAGATGCGTTGACTCCGTACCTGTGCGCTGCTAATAAGTGTGCTTTGCGTGACGAAAACATTTCGTGCTAATCATACTGCAGACCCCTAGAAAGTAATAAATCATCGGCCGTGTGGCATCTGCTTCCTCTACACTTTTTCTTTTTCTTATTCCCTCTGTTTTTTTTATTGCTGTTATTTTTGTCTCTATCTATATAAACCTGGAACGTGTATAGGGTGCTTCGTTTAGCATGTCCCATACTGAAATAATTGTCTAGAAAGTTCCGTGTAACAATCATGCACTCATTTCACTTTGTCAAGTGCGTTTCTAAGAGACTTATTCTAAAAAGAAAGAAGCGCTTCTTTAGGTTTGTTCCCATGGTCGCAAAAACGCCTATTGATTTCGTCATGTAAGTCCATCTGTCGCTCTGTCCGTCTGTATGTCTGCAAGTAACAGCGCGGCTCCAACTGAATATTTCTCGTGCAATTTAATACTGGGGGACTTTTTAACAATGTCAAGAAAATCCAAATTTGATTAAAATGGGACAAACATATCGGGCAATTTGGATGAGGGCCTAAATATTTTTCAACTTTCCTAGCGAAATAAATTCTCAGTAAAAATATTTTTGTGCAGTCCTCAATATTATAACCTTTAGGCATAAAATGTAGCTCAGTAATACATAGATTAGGCGTTATTACTTTCCACTTCATCTATGCTTACGTTAGTAGGTTTTACATTTCAATGTACATTGTCTACCCAATGACATACTCAGTTTGCTTAGTTACTGACGGCTTATTTATTATATTATGCCGTCGTTACACAACGTATAAAACAGCTGTTTTATTACAACTGGTTACATTCGGCTACATGTTTCGGCCGTTACCCGGTCATCATCAGGCCAACAAGGAACAGAGTTAATTAAGGTACATATACCTTAATTAATACTATCCCTTGTTGGCCTGATGATGGCCTTAATTAAGGTACACGTACCTTAATTAACACTATTCCTTTTTGGCCTGGTGATGGCCTTAATTAAGGTACGCGTACCTTAATTAACACTATTCCTTGTTGGCCTGATGGTGGCCTTAATTAAGGTACAGTACCTTAATTAACACTATTCCTTTTTGGCCTGGTGACGACCTTAATTAAGGTACGCGTACCTTAATTAACACTATTCCTTGTTGGCCTGATGAAGGCCTTAATTAAGGTACACGTACCTTAATTAACACTATTCCTTGTTGATCTTATGATGGCCTTAATTAAGGTACACGTACCGTAATTAACACTATTCCTTGTTGGCCTGATGATGGTCTTGATTAAGGTACACGTACCTTAATTAAGACTATTCCTTGTTGGCCTGATGATGACTGGGTAACGGCCGAAACATTTAGCCGAATGTAACTAGTTGTAATAATACAACTGTGTTATATATTGTGTAACGACGGCATAATATAATAAACAGTTATACGTACACAACGGGATGGCATCATTAAAAAATACTGATGGTTCACTTAACGGCGCTTCCGATTACTGAGTTTATGTGTAAATAGCGTCAAAGTTTATAATGTTTACTAAACAATAAATTTAAAACCGTGTGGTCATGGTCCAGTTTAAACTGCTACACCGGAATTTAGCTCTGACCTAAATAAGATCACGAAACACATCAGTTAATTATATGGCATTTCAGCCCAGATTCGCAGCGTAAACCACCCGAATGCAAATAAGAAACACTACTGCTATAGCCAGAACGTTCTGTACAAGTTCTATGAACGTCTCATAAACAATTTAAAAGGTAAACTAATTGTTTATAGTTGCCGCCAAACACAACAATAACACATTTAGTTATTAGTCTTATTCTTATAATAAAATCAACAAGATATACTAATTTCTCAAATTTATTTTTGGAATAGAACTCTACATGTTTCGGACAGTATCTCTGTCCATCATCAGGAGTCTAGCACTGTACACACAGCTATACATACAGGTTATGTTGACTGCTTGCTAGCAGTGCTAGACTCCTGATGATGGACAGAGATACTGTCCGAAACATGTAGAGTTCTATTCCAAAAATAAATTTGAGAAATTAGTGCATCTCATTGGTTTTATTATAAGAATATATCACTATGCAAATTTAGTTAATAGCTTTCTTTACTTGAATGGTTGTTTGACCAACATTAGCCCATCCTACAGAAACTTAAGGTACATGCAGTGCAGTGCATGTATTTTGGGATCCCTGTAACTACTGTAAGGTGGCTGTTGTTGGTCAAATAAGACCGAAGCATGTAGCCATTAAAATAAAGCTAATAACTGAATATACTATTGTTGTGTTTGACGACAACTATAAACAATGTGTTTACCTTGTAAATTATTAAACAGAACATGATGTCTTCTATAAAGTTACTTAAAAAACCCGTTTTCAATAATCGCGTTCCACAAGTTATATAGTATCGCAGGCTAATAATTATAGACCCTAACTCTTAGTGACACACTGCTCTGTAGCAATTCGTTTAGTACGGAGTGATACCACTCTAAATTCGTCTGGTATAACTTCGGTGACTTATGATAACCATGTTTATAACTGTTAGCTTATCAACACATTTTGTTTACAAAAACTGTAATTCATTTAACACCATAAACGTATAAAATATGTATTAAATTTTTCCATTATTATCCCTGACGGACTGAAAACTACGAGGCGAGCTGAAAGGCGTACATTGCAGTGAAGTGTCTATGTTGTTTTGAATTATGCAAACATTATATAAACAAAAGTTACGCGGTTTCAGGAACTTGTTTTCTTATCAAAGTTTCAGAGACACGCTTAAAAATTGCACATTCGGAAAGTTGGTAGTTATGAAGGTAGGAAGTTATTAAGCAGAAAATCAGACGTTCTTAAGAATACTGATGTAGAAGGAAATAAGGTAAACTAATTGCACCTTAATTTCGTGTTGCCAGCATACTGTAAACAAAAACACAGTGAACAAAATTTCAGCTAAGCTCAGATATTTCGGAACAACAATGGCAAAATAATTAGAGTCTTTATGAAGTTTAACCCTTTAAACGCCGAGTCAAATCCCATCTGCCATCTGCTGGCATTATTAGGAGCTCACCATATCCTCCACGTTAGCAGGGTAAGGGTTAAGTCACTTTAAAACGTGAGAATGCTGCTTATCCTTTACTTAATAATATTCCATGTCTTCCTATAATAGTCAAACACGTAAATATTCAAATATGTAAACTCTGAGGTTTCCTGAATTCCTACAGTTTGAAGATAACATTCGTACATAAGAGGCGAAGTAAGAGGTCAATTGAAAAACTTAGTTAATGAAACACTTCATAATTTGACTTTTTTCACCTAACAGAGTTAGAATGAGGACTTCAAGAAAACAGGTAAGCAAAACACGTACACAACCTATGGTGATGATTGAATATAAATTGTAATCGAATAATTTGTCCTCCGAGGTACAGACTACGTAGATAAGCAAAATATTAAAATTGGTTTTAAACGAAAAGTATATTGGAATCTGAAATGGATTTAATTAGCTTAGTATAGACAGGATCTAGAAACTGATAATTTCCGTGAACACGACAATAAAATTTTAGTGGCAGGATATTGTACGTACAGCTGACCTACATGAGCTTCATAAAGGACAGTGTTCCAAGGAAATACAAAATGTACACGTGCGAAATGTAGTATAAATTATAGTCAATATTCTGCAGTGCCTGCTGATGTTTTATACTCACATTTTCTTATGATAATAATTTTCCTGTGTCTATGAATCAAGAAATTGAAATCAAACACCTAGAAGTATCGGACCACCACAACACGTGCAGAGGATGGACACAAATAGAATACCAAAACAAGCACTACAATATAAACCAAAAGGACGAAGGAACATAGGACGACAGAGGGAGAGATAGAGGGACCAACTTCACCTTGAGGATTAAGGAACAAAAAACACGCCTAACTCTTCATTAACATGATGATGATGAATAATTTTCCTAACAATTTCTAAACGATAGTTACATATTAATAAAAAAACGTAAATAAGTGAAAGTTTGCTCAACCACAGCGGGATCTGCTCTAACACATCTGTGTCACTTGAAGCTTCACAAACTCAGACAGGAGTGATGTCCTAGACGGGGCTTCTTTTACCGTGTTTGCAACCCTGACAGCTTTTGAGAAGGGAAATATAAAGCAATGGAAATATTACCTTCACATGGATTCATTCGAATTTAGTAAAATATAATCCGCAAGGTCAAATTCTTAACACCATGCAGGAAAAAATTTGCAAACCCAGCAATACCGGTCGTTATATCCTGCATCACATGCCAAGTGTATAATTCGCAAGACAGAAAGCAGTGCCTGAGAAGCGATTACATAAATTAGTAAATCTTTTTTGGAAATATTATAACCCCCAAACATTTTATGCTTATTTATTAAAGACATATGAGAAATGTAAAATCATACTATAATTTTTAACATAATAAAATATGTGTGTGTGTATATATTGCATTAATTAGGCACCGTTTCGAAATTCGTCTAACATGGAGAATACAATTCTCCCATGCGTGCTGGCGCGCGCGAGCGCGCTTGTGTAATGTGAGCACGATTTCACTTCCACATACTCACACAAAGAAAATGTATTCTGAATAGCGTGAGGAAGGAAATTACTTGGCAGACCTAAGCATAGTTGGAGGATAATATAAAAATGATCTAAAAAACGGTCGTGGGATTGTGGACTAGGTGCAAGTCCTTGAGAACGAAGACTGGAATCAGGCCCCTGTGTGCGTAACACAAAGGACAGTGATTTACCGAATACAAGGGAGAATGACGGATTCTACAAGAGCATGCTTTTCCAAGTAATTAGTTAAATAATTTTATGTATTCATTTCTTCATAATTAAATAGCTATACTCTCTTTGTGAAACAAAGTGATAATGGAAAAGCGCCAAAATCTGAATGTTAGCATAAAGTACCTATGTAGGAATTTCAGGACCTATTTAACAAAGACCACGTACAGAGTTTAGAATTTAAGTGTTCTAACATTTCCAGTATCTCGCCTATATTACCCCTTTGTGTTACGTTTATGCACAGAATTAATAAAACTTTAAACAAGTCGTTAGAATAAAAACGGTAAATTTGTCCGTATGCAGGACAAGAGGTCATATAGGGTGAATGTGAGTTCAGCTTTTCTCTTTCTTACCTCTGAAGCCGAAGTGTGATAAGTGGATAGCTTCACGCCTTAACCGGCTTAATCCAGGGAAAGGAACGCCCGGTAATTAAGAAAGAGGACACTGAGTGGGCCCCATTGCAAGTCACGTCGCTGTACCGATGTGAAGCGAACCTCGGATTGACCAGACCTTGGCCTCGTCACTTGGTATTAAAATATCCCGTATCGTGAAATTTAAGGGCATGGCAATAGACCATTATTATTAAATTTTAGGCGGAAGGATTTTCATGAAATTAGATTTTGAGCTTTTTTAAATCTGTCGAGAAAATTCAAGTTTTATTCAAATCGGACAGGCATAACAGGTGCCGTTTATGAGATAGTGTGGAAAAACATTGCAGAGCCGAACAGTCCACAGGTGACCATATGGCGCACGCGCATTGCATGCTGGATACCGAAGGTTACAGACACACGCACACATACACACACTCAGAATATGTAATACTTACTGCTTTTCCACTGCAACAGTTGTTGCACGAAGGCTCCTTAATGTTACATTCTACTACATTGCCTGCATTTTATTCATTCCAGTGTGTGTGGACACTAGTCGCGCATGCTTGTATCTGCTTACGTGAGGATATGTTCCCTGTGCCGCGCATAGATACGAAGAACAATTTGCTTGGGTCCGGGTGTTTAAGGCACATTTGCGACCGCAATCGGTGCAAACCTTGCGTGGTTGTATGACGCATAAAAGACTCGGTAGACAGAACTATAAATTAATTGCGTAATATATTTCTAACAAGATAATTTTAAAAAATAACCAGCCTACAATTTTATGCGTTAAATTAATCACTCCGCAGAGATATATTTCTTGTAAATGTGAAAGTGGAATAAGCTGCATTGCGTTGTTGCTCGAAGAAGTTCATCGAAAGAAATTAAATTCCTTTCTAAGTACGATAATTTCAAAAAAGGAAATCCATCTCCCTAAACACATTTTGCAGATTTACTTTTATTACCCACTTACTTACTTACTTACTTACTTACTCCAGGGTGCAGAGTCCTTCTTGAGAAACTAACTGGTTTGCAGCTAGTCAAGAAATTCGCCGCATTTCACGGAACCCGAAGGTTCATTACCGCACTCACAAGCTTCCGCCACCTGTCTCTATCCTGGGCCA